>Ga0160429_1000265_pt1 | contig 59370 bp, 49 predicted proteins | sample SolpanmetagenomR_FD_108199 | JGI IMG/M metagenome (GOLD analysis project Ga0160429, IMG submission 108199) | Solar panel surface microbial communities from Lawrence Berkeley National Laboratory, California, USA - R | ecosystem: Engineered > Built environment > Solar panel > Unclassified ... | reverse complement strand
GACCAACTTCGGCCTGTTCGTAGAACTGGAAGAAGGTGTAGATGGCCTCGTGCACGTATCGGACCTGTCGTGGACCAAGAAAGTGAAGCACCCTTCGGAAGTGGTGAAAGTGGGCGACAAACTCGACGTAGTAGTACTCGAGTTGGATATGTCGGCCCGTCGCCTCGCCCTGGGTGTGAAGCAGCTGGAGGAAAACCCCTGGGATACCTTCCAGACGGTGTTCACCCCCGGCTCGGTACACAAGGCTACCATCACCGAGAAGTCGGACCGTGGCGCAGTACTCGAATTGCCTTACGGCATCGAGGGCTTCGCTTACCCCAAGGGCTTGGTGAAAGAGGATGGCTCGAACGCCGAAAACGGCGAAGCGCTAGACTTCCGCGTTACTGAGTTCTCGAAAGATGACCGTCGCATCGTGCTCTCGCACACTGCGGTGTACAACAAAGAGGACGAAAGCAACAAGACGACCAACTCGAAGTTCGCGAAGAAGTCACCCAACGCTGGCCAGACCCAGGGTGAAGGCAAACTGAGCGACCTCAAGAAGCCAGCTGACAAAAACACCCTCGGCGACCTCGACGCCCTCAGCGCCCTGCGCGACCAGCTTGCTGGCGCCGAGCGCCAGGCTGGCGAAGACAAGCTGAAGGCTCGTCAGGACACGCCGCTGGCGGGCAATTCGCCCGACAACGCCGAGATTCAGGCTTCGTAAGTTTCTGAAGTAGGTTGAAAGAAGAAGCCCTGGCCGTGAGGTCAGGGCTTTTTTGTGCGTTTTAGATTTGGTGGTACGGCCTTTTTTCGTACCTTTGTGCCCCCAAGCCGGTAACGTGACCGAGCGGCTAGGTAGAGGTCTGCAAAACCTCCTACGGCGGTTCGAATCCGCCCGTTACCTCCAGAGCCCCCTTGCTTCTCACCAAGCAAGGGGGCTTTTTTGTGGCTTCCAAGGGCCAAAAACGCCAAATAACTCCTGCGGTGCCTACATTGCTAACCCGCCGGCTGGGCCGGCGGCTTACCCTTGCCTTGGCTATATGAAGATTGTTGACCTCCGCACTATGCGCGGGCCGAGTTACTGGTCGGTGAAGCACTACCGGCTAATTGTGTGCAAAGTTGATTTACAGGACCTTGCCGGTGAATGGAGCAATACCATCGACGGTTTTGCAGAGCGGCTAACTGCTTTACTACCCGAAATTGGGCGACCGCACGAGCCCGGCCGGCACTCTTCCAAGCAATTGGCTAAACATCCACCACTCACCCAAGCCCAACTGGTTGATGGTGAGCCCCTGGGCCACGTAGTGCAACACGTAGCACTGGAGTTGCAGCGCTTGGCTGGCATGCCCGTTTTCTGGGGCAAGAGCTACCCGGCCCGTGAGACGGGGGTAGAGTACGTAGTTTTTGCCTACCAGGAAGAGCGAGCGGGCCGCTACGCGGCCCAAGCCGCCGTAGAGCTGGTAGAAGCGCTGGGCAAAGGCGAAGAATTCAATCTGAAGCCTGTTATTGCGGAACTGCACGACATTCGGGAAGAAGAGTTTTTTGGCCCTAGTACTTGGAGCATTGTGGCTGAGGCTGCCTCGCGCAACATCCCATATATTCAGCTAAAAAACAGCAACATCATTCAGCTTGGCTACGGCGTCAACCAGCGCCGCATTTGGGCCACTACGACCAATCTCACCTCGCACGCAGGGGTAGAGGTGGCTGGCAATAAGAATCGCACCAAGGCCATGCTCGACGATGGCGGCGTGCCGGTGCCGCGTGGCACCACTGTATACTCGGAGGACGGCCTGCGCGATGCCATCGAGGAGTTGGGTTTCCCCATCGTGACGAAGCCGCTCGACGGCAACCACGGCAAGGGTGCCACCATACGCAACACCAACTGGGAAGATGCCGTGGAGGGCCTCAAGGCTGCCAAAGAATACTCGCGGGCCGTGATTGTAGAGCAGTTTGTGGAAGGCGACGACTACCGCTTGCTGGTGGTGAATGGCAAGCTGATTGCGGCAGCCAAGCGCACGCCCGCCGCTGTGAAAGGCGACGGCCACCGCACTATCCAGCAGCTGATTGACGAAGTAAATACGGACCCGCGCCGGGGGGTAGGACACGAAAAAGTACTCACCTCTATCAAGGCCGACCAGCACACATTAGACATTCTGAAGGGCCAGGAGCTAACGCTGGAATCGGTACTACCGGCCGGCCAAACCCTGTATCTGAAGAGCACAGCCAACATCAGCACCGGCGGCACCGCGACCGATGTCACCGACCTCATTCACCCCTACAACCTGTTGCTGGCCGAGCGCGTGGCGGGCATTGTGGGGCTGGATATTTGTGGTATCGACATGCTAACCAGCGACATCGCGATTCCACTCAATGAAACGCGCGGCGCCGTAATCGAGGTGAACGCGGCGCCGGGCTTCCGGATGCACATTGCGCCCACCGATGGGCTAGCGCGCAACGTGGCGGCGCCGGTCATCGACATGCTGTTTCCGCCCGGCAGCACAGCGCGCATTCCGATTATTGCCATCACGGGCACCAATGGCAAGACCACGACCACGCGTCTTATTGCGCACCTGGTGGCCAGCATTGGCTATAAAGTTGGTTTTACGACCACAGACGGCATTTATATCCAGGGTGTGCAGCTGCAAAAAGGCGATTGCACGGGCGGCCAAAGCGCGGAGTTTGTGCTGCGCGACCCCACCGTTAACTACGCAGTGCTCGAAACAGCGCGTGGCGGCATGCTGCGCTCGGGCCTGGGCTTTCATACCTGCGACATCGCAGTGGTGACCAACGTAGCGGCCGACCACCTCGGCATGCGCGACATTTATACGGTGGAGGAAATGGCGGCCGTGAAGGGCGTGCTACCCCGCACGGTGCAGAAACACGGCTGGGCTGTGCTCAATGCCGATGACGACTTGGTGTACGAAATGGGCCGCAACCTCGACTGCCGGGTGGCTTACTTCTCCATGAATGAGCATAATCCGCGCATTCAGGAGCATGTGGAGGCCGGTGGCGTGGCGGCAGTGTATGAGGAGGGCTACCTCACGATTTACAAAAACTCATACAAGCTACGTATCGACCGGGCCGCCGAATTTCCGGTCACGTTCGGGGGTAGGGCCGGCTTCAACATTGAGAATGCGCTGGCTGCCGCGCTGGCCGGCTATTTGGCGGGCTTTGACAAAGACACCATCAAGACGGCGTTTCGCACCTTCGTGCCCTCGGCTACCAAGACGCCGGGCCGCATGAACGTGTACAAGTTTCCGCGCTTCGAAGTGATTGTAGACTACGCGCACAACACGGCTGGCATTACCAAATACGCCGAGTTTATGGACGCCACCACGGCTACCCACAAGATTGGCGTGGTATCGGGCCTCGGTGACCGCCGCGACGAGGATACGTTGGGCTTTTCGCGCATTGCGGGCCGCATCTTTGACGAGGTTATTCTGCGGCAAGACCGGGATTTGCGCGGCAAGTCGGCGGAGTTTCTGCAGGAAATCATGACGCGCGGCCTGCGCCTAGACAAGCCGGAGCTACCCGTCACGTACATCGAGAACGAGCTCGATGCCATCGACCACGTGCTGGCGACGGCGCCCGACGGCGCCGTGATTACGCTGCTGACTGAGAATATTTCAGGCGTGCTTAAAAAGCTCGACGAGTACGAGGCCAGCCTGAAGGAAGCTTAGAACGCGTGTCGCTATTATTTTACCCCACCTCCTACCCCTCTCACTCAGGAGAAAGGTAAGGGGTGGGGTAAAACGTTAGGAAGGCCTACTAAGCTATACACCAAACCATTTAAACACTTATTAATGAAATACTTTGCGCAGGTGGCCGTGGCAGCCGCGGCTTTGTGGCTGGCAGGCTGCCAGTCGTCTACCACTTCTGAGGCTACTACCCAGGGCGACAACACAGCGGCGGGCGGTGATAAAGAGCTCAATAACTTGTTTGCCAGCTACTGGCAGAAAAACTCCCAACTGTTTCCGCTCGATGCCACGGGCTACGGCGACAACCGCTACAACGACCAGTTGCCCAATAATCAGACCCGCGCTTTCCGCGATACGCTGCGCACTTTTTACCAGGGCTACCTCACGCGGCTGCAAAAATTTGACCGCGAGAAGCTCGACGCTAACGACAAAATCAGCTACGACATCTTTCAGTACGAGATGAACCACGGGCTGGCGGGCCTTAAGCTGAACACCTGGATGATGCCGGCCAACCAGTTTTACGGCCTACCCATCACGCTGGGCCAATTTGGCTCGGGCCAGGGCATTCAGCCCTTCAAGACAGTCAAGGATTACGATAACTGGCTGGGCCGCGTGCGGGGCTTCACGGCCTGGACCGACTCGGCCATCGCCAACTTCCGCACCGGCCTCAAACAGGGGGTAGTGCTGCCGCGGGCGCTGGTGGTGCGCATGATTCCGCAGCTCACCTCCACCGACATTGTGGTGACAGACCCCACCAAGAGCTTGTATTACGGGCCGACAACGCGTTTGCCGATCAGCTTTTCGGACGCTGACAAAACCCGCCTGACGGACGCTTACAAGAAAGCTATCCTCACCGAGCTGGTACCGGCCTACCAAAAGCTGGGCACGTTTATGAAGACGGAATACCTGCCCAAGGCCCGCGCCACGAGCGGTATCGACGCCGTGCCGGGGGGTAAGGACATGTACGCCTTCGACGTGAAGTATGAGACGACGACCGACAAAACGCCGGCCGAAATCTACCAGATTGGGCAAGCCGAGGTGGCGCGCATTCGGGCGCAGATGGAGAAGATAAAGGCAGAAGTGGGCTTTAAAGGCGACTTGCCAGCGTTTTTCAAGTACCTCAATACCGATGCGAAGTTTCGGCCCTACAAGACGCCGCAGCAGGTGCTGGCTGCCTTCGAGGATATTCACCAGCGGATGCTGCCGAACCTGAAAACGATGTTTGGGCGCACACCCAAGACGCCGTTCGAGATTCGTGAAACCGAGAAATTCCGCGAGGCTTCAGCTTCGGCCGAGTACAACCAGGGCTCGCCCGACGGCTCGCGGCCGGGCATTTTTTACGTACCCATACCCGACGCTACCAAGTTTGCCACCACGTCGGGTATGGAATCGCTGTTTTTACACGAGGCCATTCCGGGCCACCACTACCAAATTTCGCTACAGCAGGAAAACACCAGCTTGCCCGCGTTTCGGCGCTTTGGCGGCCAGAATGCGTACGTGGAGGGCTGGGCGCTGTACTGTGAAAGCCTGGGGCCGGAGCTGGGCTTGTTTAAGGACCCCTACCAGCGCATGGGCGCGCTCGGCGACGAGATGCTGCGCGCCGTGCGCCTAGTGGTGGATACTGGCCTACACTCGCGCCAGATGACCCGCGAGCAGGCCATTGCTTACCTACTTGCTAACCTGAGCACTACGCCCGACGAAGCCACGTCGGCCATCGAGCGCTACATGGCCATTCCGGGCCAGGCGCTGGGCTACAAAATCGGGCAGCTCAAAATCCGGGAATTGCGCGCCAAGTATGAGAAGCAACTTGGCAGCAAGTTCAAGCTCAGCGACTTCCACGACGAGTTGCTGCGCGACGGCTCAATGCCGCTGGCCGTGCTCGAAAAGAAAATGGATGCCTGGGCAGCGACGGTGAAGTAGCCCCGCGCCCTACCCCCCTGGGCGCCGTTAGCTTTTCGAAGTGGCCCCACTCAGTGCGCTGAGTGGGGCCATTCTGCTTTCTGCACCTTCTTTTCGTGTTTACTTTATGTTTCTGCTACCCTGCTTGGGGTAGTTATCGTGCTCCTTCTCGTTCCTTTTCATGCGTATCGCTCCTCCTTCTGCCAATCGGAAGCTCACCAGCTTGCTGGCGGCGCTTAGCCTCGCGGCGGGCACTCCTACCCTCAGTGTGGCCCAATCTACTGCTCCCACCATTACGGTGGCTACCCGCGCTGGCCAGCCGCCCGTGCTGGCGCCCTGGGCCGGGCCCCACGGCGGCGTACCGGCTTTCGACCAGGTGAAAGTCGCCGATTTTAAGCCCGCAATGGAAGCGGCAATGGCCGAAAACCTGGCCGAAATCAACCGCATCGCCACGAATGCCCAAGCGCCTACCTTCGACAATACCATTGCGGCGCTAGAGCGCAGTGGCGCGGCCATCGAGCGGGTAGAAGCCGTGTACGGCGTATGGAATTCGACCTTGAATGATGCTGCTTTCAGTGGGGTAGCCCGCGATATGGCGCCCCGTATGGCGGCCTTCAGCGACCAGATTACGCAGAACGCGGCGCTGTTTAAGCGCATCGAGGCGGTGTATAATGACCCCGCCATCAAGAAGCTCACGCCCGAGCAGCAGCGCCTAGTGGAGGTGCGCTACAAGGCTTTTGTGCGCGCTGGCGCTAAGCTCGACGCCACCGCCAAGACGCGGCTTTCGCAGATAAATCAGCAATTGGCGGGGCTTTTCACGCGGTTCCAGCAGAACGTGCTGGCCGAGGAAGCTGACTCGGTGCTGGTGCTGAAGACCGACAAGGACCTGGGCGGGCTGCCCGCCTCGCTACGCGAGGCGGCCAAGTCTACGGCCGCTACGCGCAAAGTGGAAGCAGCGGGCGTCATTACGAATACGCGCTCGTCGATTGACCCATTTTTGACTTACTCTGACCAGCGGGCGCTGCGGAAGAAAGCGTGGCGCATGTTCACGAACCGCGGCGACAACGGCAACGCGCACGACAACAACGCCCTCATTACCCAGATTTTGCAGCTGCGCGCCGAGCGGGCCAAGCTGCTAGGCTACCCCACCCACGCCCACCTGCGCCTCGACAATACGATGATGAAATCGCCGGAAAAGGCGATGGCGCTAATGCTGGAAATGTGGAAGCCCGCCGTGGCCCGCGTGCACGAAGAAGTGGCCGACATGCAGGCCCTGGCCAAGAAAGAAGGCGCCCCGGCCGACTTCAAAATCGAGCCCTGGGACTACCGCTACTACGCCGAGAAGGTGCGCAAGGCCCGCTACGACCTCGACCAAGACGAGGTGAAGCAGTATTTGCAGCTCGATAAGATGCGCGAGGGCATGTTCTGGGTGGCCGGCGAGCTGTTCAATTTCGCCTTCGTGCCCGTGACCGACGTGCCCGTGTACCACCCCGACGTGAAGGTGTGGCAGGTGAATGATAAAACCACCGGCAAGCAAGTGGGCCTCTGGTATTTCGACCCCTATGCTCGGCCCGGCAAGAACTCCGGCGCTTGGATGAACGCCTACCGCAAGCAGGAGCGGATGGACGGCCAGGACGTCACGACCATCGTTTCCAACAACTCCAACTTTGTGAAGGGCAAGGACGGCGAGCCGGTGCTTATCTCCTGGACCGACGCCACGACGCTGTTTCATGAGTTTGGCCACGCCTTACACGGCTTGTCTTCCAACGTGACCTACCCCTCACTAGCGGGCACGAGCGTGGTGCGCGACTACGTAGAGTTTCCGTCGCAGCTGCTGGAGAACTGGCTCCCTACCCCTCAGGTACTCAATAAGTTTGCCCTGCATTACCAGACCGGCAAGCCGATTCCGCAGGCGCTCGTGGACCGCATCAACAAGGCCAGTACCTTCAACGAAGGCTTTGCTACGACCGAGTTTATGGCCAGCGCGCTGATTGACATGAAGCTGCACCTGGCGGGCGATAAGGTCATTGACCCCGACAAGTTTGAGCGCGAAACGCTGGCCGAATTGGGTATGCCCCACGAGCTGGTGATGCGCCACCGCACGCCGCAGTTTTCGCACGTGTTTTCGAGCGATGGCTACTCGGCGGGCTACTACTCCTACCTGTGGTCGGTGGTGCTGGCGGCCGACGGCTTCAGCGCCTTCACCGAGGCCGGCGGGCCCTACGATAAAGCCGTAGCTGAGCGCCTACGCAAAAATGTATTCACGGTGGGCAACACCATCGACCCGGCCGTGGGCTACCGTGCCTTCCGGGGCCGCGACCCCAAGATTGATGCGCTCATGAAACAGCGCGGCTTTCCGATGGCTGGGGCGAAAACCGGCAGCCCTACCCCTACTAAAAAGCCCGTCGGCAAGGTAAAATCGGCGGCGGGAGCGAAACGCAAGTAAGCTTACCCGTGCCCCTAGTTTCGAGTTAACGTGAGGAGTAGGGCCTTCCAGCAGAAGCGGCTATAAAGCAGGTATATCCACCTGTTTTATAGCCGCTTCTGCTTGCAATGCGCTATTATGCATTTCCTTTACGGCCATGAAACAACTTTTACTTGGAATACTCCTGCTGACCGGTGTGCGGGTAGACGCGCAGTCTGCCCGGCATGCAGTTGCCCCAGGCCGCGCCGCTACCACAGTGGTGCCCAAAACCGCCTCCGCGCCTCTTGCAGCACTATTTGACGCGTATTGGGATGAGCAAGCCAAGCTGTTTCCGCTCGGAGCTACGGCGGAGGGCGACAACCGCTACAACGACCAGTTGCCCAATAACCAAACGCGTGCCTTCCGGCAGCAGGAGCAGCAGTTTTACCAGCGGTACCTGACGCAGCTGAACAATATTGAGCGCGGCAAGCTCTCGGCTAATGATGCGCTGAACTACGAGGTGTTTCGCTACGAGTTGGAAACTTCTTTGGCGGGGTTCAAGCAAATCACGTGGATGTTACCGTTTGACCAAACTAGTGGCTTGCCCCAGAGCATGGCGCAGTTTGGGTCGGGCTCAGGCGCGCAGCCCTTCAAAACGACCAAAGACTATGACAACTGGCTGAGCCGGGTGCACAGCTTCACGGCTTGGACCGACTCGGCCATCGGCAACTTTCGCCAGGGCATGGCGCGGGGGGTAGTACTGCCAAAAGCGCTGGTGGTGAAAATGATACCACAGCTGGAAGCCTTAGCCGCAGCTGACCCGACCAAAAGTGTTTTCTACGGCCCCATCACGAAGCTGCCTGATACGCTGCCGGCCGCCGACAAGGAGCGGCTGACCACTGCCTACCAGCGGGCCATCAGCACGGAATTGGTGCCAGCTTATCAAAAGCTGGCTGCTTTTTTGAAAACGGAATACCTGCCGAAAGCACGCGCAACCACTGGCTTCGGTGACCTGCCCGGCGGCCCGGAGGCGTATCGCTACGCCGTGAAATACGCCACCACCACCGGCCAAACGCCCGAGCAGATTTACCAGACTGGCCTGAGCGAAGTGAAGCGCCTGCGCACTGAAATGGAGCGGGTGAAGCAGCAAGTGGGTTTTCAGGGTGACCTGCCGGCGTTTTTCGCCTACATGAAGAACGACCCGAAATTTCGGCCTTATAAAACGCCGCAGGAAGTGCTTGCCGGCTTCGAGGCCATTCACCAGCGCATGGAGCCCAACCTCAAAAAACTATTTGGCCGGGTGCCCAAAACGCCGTTTGAAGTGCGCCAGACGGAGGCTTACCGGGCGGCTTCGGCCAGCGCGCAGTACTTCGCAGGCTCGCCCGATGGCACGCGGCCGGGTATTTTCTATGTGCCCATCTTGGATGCCACCCAGTACAACGTAACGGCCCTACCCCCCATGGAAGACGTGTTTCTGCACGAGGCCATTCCGGGGCACCACTACCAGATTTCGCTGCAGAATGAAAACACGTCGCTGCCCAAGTTTCGGCGCTTCGGCGGCTACAGTGCTTTTAGCGAGGGCTGGGCGCTGTATTGCGAGTCGCTGGGCAAAGAACTGGGCCTCTACACCGACCCGTACCAGTACGTAGGCTCGCTGGGCGGTGAAATGCACCGCGCCATTCGGCTGGTAGTGGATGTGGGCATGCACGCCCGGGGCATGACGCGCGAGCAAGCCATTCAGTACATGCTCGATAATGAAGTGATTAGCGAGCAGCTGGCTACGGCCGAAATTGAGCGCTACATGGCCCACCCCGGCCAAGCCTTGAGCTACAAAACCGGCCAGCTCAAAATTCAGGAGCTGCGCGCTCGCTACGAAAAGCAGCTGGGCAAGAAGTTCGACTTGCGCGCCTTCCACGACGAGCTGCTGGCCGGCGGGTCGATGCCGCTAGCCATTCTGGAAAAGCACATGGATGCCTGGGCAACTCAGCAACGGTAGCATAGGCGGGCTTCTGTGCTACACGCACGGCCTTTGTTGGGCTTGTTTTTCGACGTTGACCTTATCTTCCTTTACGCTATGCACGGGTATTTCCCGGGTTTGTTCCTAGTTGCGCATCTGTGCATTCCAACGGCAGCGCTAGCCCAGCAACAGCCGGCTCTCACGGTCCAAGACTACACCCGGGCCGAGCGATTTATGGGCTACCATACCCGCACGACTATGAAATGAAGCCGCTAACCGACTCGCGCGACGTGGTGCAGTGAGGCGCATCTGGCCGGGGTTTGGCACTGACGAGCCACCCAATGGTACTGCGCCCTACTTATACTCAAACTGCGGGCGATAACCTAGCCAGGCAGCCCGGCATTAGTGAAACAACGGCACCTAGTTTCCTACCCCCTTCAGGTAATGAAAGAATGAGAAGCAAGGTACCGCTGACAACAGAACTGGCGGCAGCACTAAAAAGGGCGGGCCATTGGCCCGCCCTTTTTAGTGCTGCTTTCTGGGGTCGGGGCGCTGCCGTTGGTGGCGGGCCGGGTGGTCGCGGTAGGGTGCGCGGTACGTTTTCTTCTGCTTCTTCTTGCCGCTGGCGAACAGCGTGATGGCCGCCAGCGCGAGGCCAGCTACGGCCAGGCCCTTTACCCAGGGGCTGAGCAGCGGGGGCGGCACCGAGCGCACGCCATTGGCGTCGGCCGTGGCGGGCTGCTTTGCGTAGCGCCCCAGCTTGGGCCGGGCCACCTTATTGAAATTCACTGCCAATTCCTCTAGCTGCTCGCGCAGCTCGTCGCCGTACATGGCAATGCCGTGGCCGGTGGCGGCGACTTCGGGCGTGAGGCTTAGCAGCTCGGCTACCGACAGCCGGGCGGCGTCCCAGTCGGGGGTGAAATAGGCGGGCGGGCCGTGCACCACCTGCTTTTGGGTGAGCGTAGCCAGTCCCGACTCGCCTACTACCGTGGTAAAGGCATCGCCGACCACCAGCACTTTATCCTCCTCGCGGAAGAAAGACACGTGGCCGGGCGTGTGGCCGGGCGTGTGCACCCAGCGCCAGCCGGACAGGCCAGGCACGCTGCCATCGGCGGGCAGCGCCTGAACGCGCGCGCCTAGGTCGTAGGGATGTTTTGGGTAAAGAAATGAGCTCCAGGCCATGAGGCCGCCGCCCACAGTAGGGTCGGGCGGTGGGTAGCTCGAGCGGCCCGTGAGATAAGGCAGCTCCAGCGGGTGCGCATACACAGGCACGTCGGGCCAGGCGGCTAGCAGGCCATCGAGGCCACCGGCGTGGTCGAAGTGCGCGTGCGTCATGACGATGGCGACGGGCGGATTATTCGGGCCAAACACCTCCTCGGCATGCTTCCGGATGGTGCTGGCCGTGCCGGGTAGGCCGGCATCAATCAGTACCCACGGCCCGCGCTCTAGGCTGGGGTTGGCGGCTACGTAGTAGAGGTTCACAAACACGTTGCGCAGCACGTAGAGGCCCGCCACAACGGGCATAAAGGCGGGCGTACTGGCCCGGGAGGCATAGTTGGAAAGCATAGGTAGCAAGTTACTAGAGTGTGAAAAACCAGCGTACCCTGACACTGGCCCAGGCTACGAGCTTACGCAGAAGCTCGCACCACGGCTCGGTACGGCGGCACAATCGTCGAGCTTGCCTTACCCCCCTGTGCTCAGGCAAATACTTGATTATAAAATAGTAATCATTCGCAGCTGTGAAGCTTAAAAAAGAAAACGGCTAGGGCTGCATAATGCGCAGTACCTGGCTAAACTGCTCGCCCTGCACGCGCACCACGTAGGTGCCCGCGCTAGCCAGCCGCGGGGCCGCAAGCTCGGTGCGCGTGCCGCCAGCTGCATATTGCACGGGCTGTACCATTCGGCCCAGCAGGTCAAATACGGTCACGGTGTAGCGGCCAGTGGGCAGGGCCGTGAGGTCAAGCGTAGTAGGGCCAAGACCAGCCAGCGTAGGATACAACTGCGCGGCACCCGCGCGAGCAGTGCCCACGGCCGTAGCCAGCGGCGCATTCGGCGCCGTGAGCTGGTAGATGGTGCCGCTTTGGTCATCCGAAATCAGGAGCCGGCCCTGCGGGTCGACGGCTACATCGACGGGGCGGCCCCAGACACTGCCCATGCCCGCACCCGTGAAGCCCGCCACCAGGTCGGCCTGCGCGCCGGGGGTTTGAGTAGTGGCGTTCCACGGAAAATATACGACCTTGTAGCCAGTGGGTGCGGTGCGGTTCCAGGAGCCGTGCAGGGCAATAACGGCTCCGCTGCTATACGCCGCCGGAAAGCTGGTGCCTTGCAAAAATGTGAGCCCCAGCGCCGCCGAGTGCGCCGGGATGCCCTTGCTGATGCGCGTCATGGTGGCCACATCCACGTGCCCATCGCGATTAAAGTCGTAATCGCGGTCGAAGGGCATATTGTCCAGGCCGGTGCTGCTGTCGGGGTTCGGGTTAAAGAAGGGCCAGCCGTAGTTGGCGCCGTCGTTCACCTGCGTAAACTCGTCGGGCGGGTGGTTGTCCACGTATTCTGCAAGGACTTGCCCATACTTGCCCGTGCCGTCGTCGAAGGGGTAGGGCGTGTTGTCGCGGTTATTCACGGCTACCCACAGCGTGTTGGTGCCGGGCACGAAGGCCAGGCCCTCGGCATTGCGCAGGCCACGGGCAAACAGGCGGCGGTTGCTGCCATCGGCATCATACTGGTAAATAGCGCCGCGCACTGGGTCGCTCTGCGTGTCGGAGAGGCAGGCGTTGCAGGTCGAGGCAATGCTCACGTAGAGCTTGTGATTGCCGTCGAGGGCTATGTTCTTGAGCTGGTGGCCATAGGCCCCTTGCAGCTCGGGCGTGCTGGCGTCGGGTAGGCCCGCGATAACCACCTGCCGGCCCTGGCCGGTGAGGTCGCCGGCCTGGTACACATAGCGGTTTATCTGGTTGCTCTCGGCCAGGTAGAAGTACGTGGTGCTGCCGATGGTGTGAAACACCATGTCGTGCGGGTTGCGCAGGCCCGTCACAAAGTCTGTGACCACCGGCAGGCCGCCGGCGCTACCCGGCCGCACCAGGCTCACCTTGCCCGCGCCGGGCTGCGACACCAGCAGGTTGCCATCGGGCGTGAGGGCCATGAACCGCGCGCCCGGCACCCGCGCATACACCGCAATAGCGAAGCCCGCCGGCACTTGCAGCGACCGCGCCACGTCGAACGGAGAATTGGCCAGGCCGGCCGGCACCGTGAGCGCCACCGTGGCCGGCGCAGGGAGTTGCGCCAGGGCCGGCCGGGCCAAGCCTAGCACTAGGCCCAGGGCCACCACGCAGCCAGCCCGGCCCAAAATCAAACGATGCAACGTAGTGGTCATGCGATAAAAGCTAAGTTGGTGAAATACTGGACTATCTCGTACCTACTCTTTTCTCGCCCCGATGGTTTGCCCCGCCGGCCCTACCCCCCTACCGAATGCCGCGCACGCGCATTGGCACCGTAAAAACTGCCTCCGAAGCCGTGATGAATAGCGTGCGCATATCGGCACCGCCAAAGCAGATATTGGCCGTCCAGGCGGCGGGCACATCGAGGTGAGCCAGCTGCTGGCCCGCCGGGCTATAAATGGTAACGCCCTGGCCGGTGAGGTACACGTTGCCATGCTCGTCGAGCGTCATACCATCCGAGCCTTGCGACACAAACAACTGCTTATCAAGCAATTCTCCCTGTGACCCCAGGCGATACCGGTAGGTTTTATTGGCGTCGATATCGGCCACGTACAGCAGCTTGCCATCGGGCGAGCCGATGATGCCGTTGGGTTTTTGCAAGGTTTTCTCCACGGCCACGGGCTGCGTGACGCCGGGCGCTAGGTAGTACACGCACTGCGCGGTGGGGCCGGGCCGGCCGGCGGGCCAGTAGTCGCGCTTGTAGTAAGGGTCGGTGAAGTAGAGCGCGTTTTTAGGGCTGACCCACACATCGTTGGGGCCGTTTAGACGCTGGCCGTTTACCTGGGCTACCAGCACTTTTTGCTTCCCCTCGGGGCTGATGGACCAGAGCTGATTGTCGGCGTCGGCGCAGGCAATGAGGTTGCCTTTTTTATCAAAATACAACCCATTGGACCGCCCAGTGGCGCTTAGAAACACGCTGAGCTTGCCATCGAGGCCGTATTTCCAGATTTTATCGTTGGGCTGGTCGGTGAAATAAATATTGCCTTGCCGGTCCACAGCCGGCCCTTCGGTGAAGGCAAATTGTTTGGCCACCAGCTGGGGGGTAGGCGCGCCCGCAAACAGCGCCTGCCCAGCAGCCGACAACGGCGCGGGCGCTGCCGTAGCCGGGGCAGCTTGGGCGCGGGCTAGGCTAGGTAGCAGGCTAGCTGCCGCCGCGAGCGGGGCCAAAAGACGTCGAACTTTCATGAGCGCAAGGGGGGTAGGGAACGTAAATAAAAAGGGCGCGGCGCGGTCGTATCACGCGGGCCGACCGGCGGCCACCGCCCTTACTACGTAACCTACGCCACCACGCCGCCGCAAAGATGCGGGGCTTACCTTTTTCGCGTATGAAACTCAACAACTTCGAGTTGGCCTTTGTGCTGGGGCGCCTGCTACTGGGCCTCAATTTTTTGATGCACGGGCTAGTGCGCATACCCAAGCTCGCTACGTTCAGCGCAGGTATCGAAAAGGAGTTTGCTGCCGCGCCGCTGCCCCCGGCGCTGGTGAGCGCCTACGCCCACGCGCTACCCTTTGCGGAGGGCGGCATTGGCCTACTCCTGCTGCTGGGGCTGTGGACGCGCCCAGCGCTGGTGGCAGCTATGCTGTTGATTATGAGCCTGGTATTTGGCAGCAGCCTACTCGAAAAGTGGAGCCTCGTGGGCGACCAGCTCGTATATGGCCTCTACATCATCACGCTGGTGCTGCACTTGCAGCGCAACCGCCTGTGCCTCGACCCAGTAACGGTGGCCAGCTAAATATGACCGTTTCAGTGGGTTTTCAAAAAGCCTATATACAGCGGTTTCGAGTTTTGCAGGTAGGGCGGGCTGCTGGCTATCCATGCGTTGTCAGCAGGCGCCAGGAAGATGAGCGAACCGGCCGAAAAGCTGGCAGCCCGCCCCACGGCTCCCATAAATCGTTTTCCAAACCGCGCTATAGGTTCTGAGCTACACGTGTGGCACAGGTGCTTCGCTTTGCTCAGCATGCGGCTCTTTTTTGTTGATTCTCACAATCTTCTGTTACTTGCTTGCTGCTACTTAGTACCTACTGCTTGAACCCTACCCCTCCCCTCCCGGCCGAAGTTGCCCGCTTTCCGCGGGCGGTGCCGTTTATCATTGGCAATGAGGTGGCCGAGCGCTTCAGCTACTATGGGATGCGGGCCATTTTGCCCACGTTTTTGGTGGCGCACTTTTTCAACCCTACACACAGCGAGGTGCTCACGGCCGGGGCCGAGGCGCAGGCCAACAACTTTGTGCACTCGTTTGCGGCGTTGGGCTATGCGCTGCCGGTGGTGGGCGCGCTGCTGGCTGACTGGGTGCTGGGCAAGTACCGCGTTATTCTTTGGCTATCATTGCTTTACTGCGTGGGGCACGCGCTACTGGCCGCGTATACCGACGACCTGGCGGGCTTTCGGGTAGGGCTCTTCGTGATTGCCATTGGCATGGGCGGCATCAAGTCGAGTGTAACGGCCAACCTCGGCGACCAGTTCACGGCCCACAATGCCCACCTGCTGCCTAAGGCCTACGGCTGGTTTCAGCTGGCGATTGATGCGGGGGCGGCCGTGTCTACGGCGCTCATCCCGGAGCTGTATGCCTACGCCGGGGCGGCCTGGGCGTTTGGCGTGCCGGGGCTGCTGATGGGCGCGGCGGCGCTCACGTTTTGGCTGGGGCGGCGGCACTACGTGCGGGTGCCGCCCACGGGCCTGCGCGCCGGCCTGCGCCACGCGCTGGGGCCGGGCGAAAGCCGCGCGGCGCTGCGCCGGGTGGGGGTTATTTTTCTGTTCATCCCGGTGCTGTGGGCGCTCTACAATCAAAGCGAATCGGAATGGGTACTGCAGGCAGCGCACCTCGACCGGCACCTGTGGCCCGGTTACGCGCCGCTGCCCGAGCAGCTGCAGATTTTGGGCATCGTGTTCGGCATTGGGCTCAATCCTTTGCTCACCTATCGCATTTGTCCGGCGTTGGCGCGGTATTCAAGCCACGCCACTGCGGCGCATGGGGGTAGGCATGGTGCTGGTGGCGCTGGCCATGTGCATTATTGCCGGCGTGCAGCACAGCCTCGATGGGGGCGGCAGCCCCTCGGTGTGGTGGCAAGTGCTGGCGTACTTCGTGGTGGCGGGCGGCACGCTCATGGTGGCCGTAACTGGCCTGGAGTATGCTTATACCCACGCTCCGCCGGCCATTAAGAGCCTTACCACGTCGCTGTGGCTGCTGACCATCGCGGGTGGCAATTATTTTTTGGCCATCATGAATGGCAGCATTGCGGCGGGCGGCTTTTTTGCGCGCTTTCAGGGCGCCAACTACTACTGGTTTTTTGTGGGGATAATGGCCGTGAACTTCACGTTATTTATGCTGGTGGCGGCCCGGCTCACCCAAAAAACGTACGTAGGCACCCTATCCCCGCCGCTGGATCCTCTGGCGGAATAAGGTCCATTTTCTTCTTTCAACTACTACCAACCCGCTATGCAAGCTCGCCCCTACATTCTAGCCGAAACCACCTTGCAGGCCGTGAAAGCTGCCACCTTTGAGGTGGTCGTGTTGCCCTGGGGAGCCACCGAAGCCCACAACTACCACCTGCCCTACGGCACCGACAATTTTCAGTGCGACTACGTGGCCGCCGAGGCCGCGCGCCTGGCCTGGGAGCAGGGCGCCAAGGTGGTAGTGCTACCCACCATCCCGTTTGGGGTGAACACAGGCCAGCTCGACATTACACTCGACATCAACCTGAATCCCAGCACCCAGCTGGCCATTCTGCGCGATGTTGTGCAGGTGCTGGCCCGGCAGGGCATTCCGAAACTAGTGGTGCTGAACGGGCACGGCGGCAACGATTTCCGGCAGCTGCTGCGCGAGCTGCAAGCCGAGTTTCCGAGCGTGTTTCTGAGCACGGCCACGCTCTTCCGCATCGTGGACCGGAACCAGTTTTTTGAAGCGCCCGGCGACCATGCCGACGAGATGGAAACCAGCATGATGCTGCACATCGCGCCCGAACTGGTGCGCCCGCTGGCCGAAGCCGGCGCGGGCGCCAGCAAGCGGTTTCGCATTCGGGCGCTGCGCGAGTGGGCCTGGGCCCAGCGCGAATGGAGCCAGGTGAGCGCCGACACGGGGGTAGGCAACCCGGCAGCCGCCACCGCGGTCAAGGGCGCCGCTTTTTTGCAGGCAATGACCCAGGAGCTCGGGCAGTTTTTGGTAGAGTTGGCCGCGGCCGACCCGCAGGATTTGTATGAATAAAGCGGAGCCCGGCGCCGGGCGCCAGGCGATAATCTACTGGCTCCTGGGAAGCGCTGGCTTTGGCTCCTACATCTTTTGCGCCATGCTCAGCCCGAGCGTGGCCCAGTTGAAATTGGCTTTCCGGCCCAGCCGCACCACGATTAAGTCCTTGGCGGGATTCACGTAGATGAACTGCCCCAGAATGCCCTCAGCGAAGAAGTCGCCGGCGGGGCGCACCACCCGCCGGGGCGGCGACTGGGCGTTGCCCCCGGGGCTGCCGCCGCTCACCACCCGAAACTGGCCGTGGCTAGCGGTGTCGGTGTAGGCTTCGAAGCGCCGGTTGTGCCACCACTGGTAGCTATAAATAAAGTTGTTCTTGGCTTGCTCGGCGGGGCTATAGACAGAAGTTTCGACCCAGGCGCGGGGCACTACCTGCCGGCCCTGCCACTCGCCGTGCCGCAGGTAGAGGCGGCCGAATTTAGCAAAGTCGCGGGCGCGTGCGTTGAGGCAGCAGAAGCTTTTTTCGGTGCCATTTTGCCGGCGGTCGAGGCTCCAGGAAGCGTCGTACTCCATGCCCAGGGGCTGCCAGATTTTCTCCTGTAGGTACTGCGCCAGGGGCCGGCCGGTGGCCCGGGCCACGGCCATACCCAGCAGCTGCGGGCAAACGCTCCGGTACTCAAACTGCTGGTCGGGCGGACCTTTTGTCTTCAGCTGCTTGATGTACTTGGGCAGGTTGCGCCCGTAGTAGTACTTGGCCACGTCGCCGAAGGGATTATAATAGCCTTCGTTGAACGCAATGCCCGAGCGCATATTGAGCAGGTGCCGCAGGGTGACGGGACCAAACTGGTGGGCATCCAGCTCGGGCAGGTACTTGGTAATGGGGTCATCTACGCTGCCGATAAATTTTTCCTCGATGGCAATGCCCACCAGGGCCGATACAAACGACTTGGCTATCGAAAACGAGGGCACCGCCGAAGCCGCCGCGTAGCCCTCCCGGTATTGCTCGTAGAGCAGGGTATCGTGCCGGATAACCAGCAGGGCCACCGTGCCGGTGTGTTGCAGCAGTGCCTCCAGGTCGTAGGTTTTGCCCTCGCTGGTCACTTGCTGGGGCAGGCCGCTCAGCGCCCCCGGCCGGGCCACCCGAAACGCAAACGGCTCCCCTGCCCCGCGCGCCACCGGCCGCGCCGGAAACTTGCGGTTGTCGTGCAAATCAGAAAAGTTGTAAATAAAAAACCGGCCGACGTGGCAGGCTGACAGCACTACCAGTGCAGCCAACAGCAGTAGCAGAGAAGACTTACGAAGCATTTGGCTAAAGTAGTGGCTAGCTCTACGATGGCTACTGGAAATAAAGCGAATTTTTATACTTAGCCCACTATCGCTTATTGGTCAATTATTTACACTACGCGTGAGCCGTTGCTTCGCCCTATTTACGAGTAGGCGGGCTAACCACACGCCGCCATTGGAGGTACTATCCGACACGCCATCCCCTACCCCCATGCGCCACATTACCGCCGCCGATATTACGGCTTTTGAAAAGATTTACCGGCTCAACTTCGTGAATGGCCTGCCGGGCTACAAGCCGGCCAACCTGGTGGGCACGGCCGCGCCCGATGGCCGCACCAACCTGGCCATTTTCAGCTCGGTGCTGCACCTGGGCTCCGACCCGGCGGTGCTGGGCATGGTGACGCGCCCCACCACCGTGCCGCGCCACACGTACCAGAATATCAAGGACAACGGCGGCTGCTACACCCTCAACCAGGTGCCGCTGCCGCTGGCCGCGGCGGCCCACTACACCTCGGCCAACTTTGAGGACGAGTCGGAATTTGACGCCTGCGGCTTCACGGCCGACTTCCGCGATGGCTTTGCGGCGCCCTACGTGGCCGAGAGTCCGCTCAGCATCGGGCTGCGGCTGCACGAAGAGCACACCATTTTTAATGGCACGATGCTGCTGGTAGGCACCGTGGAGCACGTGTATTTGCGCCCCGACATGCTACGCCCCGACGGTACGCTGGACCTGGCTGCCGTGGACGCAACTGCCATCTCGGGCCTCGATGGCTACCACCAAGTGCTGCCGCCCGTGCGCTACGGCTACGCCCGGCCGGGGCAGTTCCCGAAGCCGCTGTAGCGAGCCCTACCCCCCCGCTTAAACCCAAAAAAGCCCGCTACCAGGCTGGCAGCGGGCTTTTTTGAGTAGCGCAATCAAGTTACATATTGCCGTTGCCGCCGCTACCGTTGCTGCCGCCGACGCCGCTACCGCTGCCGGTGCTGTTGCCATTGCCGCCACCAATGCCGCCGCTCGACTTGCGGCCTTTGGCGGTGCCTTGGTTTTGGTCGACTGAGCCCATTTTGCCGCTGGCCGTTTGGGGCGAGGTGTTGTTGTCGCCCGAGGGGGCCGAGTTGAGCTGGTCGTCTACGCTGCCTTTTTTGATGTCCGTAGCCGAGCCTTTACCGATGGGCTTGGTCACGGTCTGCTTGTAGTTGATGCTATCGCGGTTGATGTCGGCGTTAGTGTAGCCGGGCGGGGTGCTGAAGCCCTCGCGGGACTGCGGGTTTTCGCCGGGGCTGAGCGAGGCGTAGTCGCAGGCGGTGAGCAGGGTTGCAGAGCTGCCAAACAGCGCAAGGGCAACGAGGGGGCGAAGAACAGATTTCATACGAAAAATAAAGAGTTAGCTGGCACAAAGATGCGACCGGGCCGCCAATCCTACTTGGACGCACCAACCAGATTTTGGTTGCCCGCGTTGAGAGGAATAACCGACAGGCCGCTTGCGGGTGGCATCTGCCAGCGCGGACAGGCGTTCCGTTTGGCCCGGCGGTTTCGGCAGCAGCAGCCCGCTGCTATTATTAGTTACGCGTATTTAGCCCTACCCCCATGCTGCGCCGCACCTTTACTACCCTGGCCCGCACGGCCCTGCTACCCGTGCGCGGGGCCACGCTGCTGTACCAGGCGGGGCGCGCGCACCAGCATTTTTTTCAGCCGGTGCTCAATGGCGCGCTCGGCGACCAACTGGCGGCCCGCCAGGATGCGCGCACCATTCAAATGAGCTTTCGGCGGGGCGGGCTCGATGTGCCGGTGGCCGAGCTGGGCCTGAGCGAGGCCCGCCAAAAAACAGTGGTATTTGTGCACGGCCTCATGGGCGACGAGCTTATTTGGCAAAGCGGCTTTCGTGACGAGGCCAGCGGGCCGCTGCGCTACGGGCCGCGGCTGGCCGCCGAAGGCGGCTGCCGCCCGCTGTATGTGCGCTTCAACTCGGGCCTGCACATCTCCGAAAACGGCCGCGCCCTGAGCCAGCTGCTCACCGAGCTGGTGGAGGCCTACCCCACCGCCGTGGGTGAACTTGTGCTGGTGGGCCACAGCATGGGCGGGCTCATCATTCGCTCGGCGGGCTACTACGGCAGTGAGGTAAAAATTGAAAATGCTACTTTAAAAAGGGGAAGGAAGCGAAAGGCAGACAATCAAAAGCCAGCTGCGACGCCTGCCGAAAGCGATGCGTCTTTCCCCTCTTCAACTGAAAAAGCGCCCTGGCTAGCGCATTTGCGGTCGGTGTTTTTGCTGGGCGTGCCCAACGAAGGCTCATATCTGGAGCAGAACGGGCTGCTGGTGGAGCGGCTCTTGCAGCGCATCAACCTGTTTCCGACGCGGTTTCTGAGCCAGGCCATCGCGCGGCGCTCCAATGGCATTAAGGACCTGGGCCAGGCCCTGCTGGTGGATGAAGACTGGCAGCAGCCCGATGACCCTGCGCTACCCCGCCCCCGCACGGTAGTTCCGCTGCTGCCTGGTGTGCGCTACCACGTGCTGGTGGGCGAGTGGCTGCGCGCTGGCTTGCCGCAGGCCGTGCGCGACTACTTTGGAGATGGCCTGGTGGGGGCAGCTAGTGGCCGGGGCCAGTTTTTTGCTGATGAAACCGAGCTGCCGCTTGGCACAATGGTGCGCACGGCGCGGTTTGGGCAGCAGCACCACGCTGGGTTACTGCACCACGCTGCGGTGTACCAATATTTGCGGCAGTGGGTGTAAGGCAAATTTTTGGTCGCTGTGGGGCTAAATCTCGTACATCCTAGTTGGCTTATTGCTACTGCATGACCTCCCCGCTTCCTTCTCCAACCGAGCCCCGCCCGGGCCTGCGCACGCCATTTCTCTACCCCCTTTTTCGGGCTATTTGGGTGGCCTCGCTTGTAAGCAACGTGGGCACCTGGATGCAGAACGTGGCGGGCGTGTGGCTCGTGACGACGCTCACGACCTCGGCCCTGCTGGTGGCCCTCATGCAAACGGCCACCAGCCTGCCCGCCTTTTTGCTGAGCATGCCGGCCGGCGCCATCGGCGACCTCATCGACCGGCGCAAGCTGCTCTTGTGCACGCAGGGTTTTATGGCGGTGGTGGCGCTGGGCCTCGGCACGTTCACGCTGCTGGGGCCGCACACGTTTATTGGGCCCATTCGGGCCCTTGACGTGCTGGGGTTCACGTTTTTGCTAGGCATGGGCTCGGCGCTGAACGGCCCAATTTGGCAGACGGTGACCACCGAGCTGGTGCCACGGGCGGCGCTGCCATTTGCCATCACCTTGAACGGGGTGAGCAACAATATTGCCCGCGCTATCGGGCCGGCGCTGGGCGGGCTCATCATCGCCTACTATTCGCCGGGCTGGGTGTTTGTGCTGAACGGCGTATCCTTCATAGGCACTTGGCTAGTGGTGTACACCTGGCGGCGCGAGGCCCAGCCAGACAATGGGCCGGCCGAGAACTTTTCGGGCGCGCTACGGGCAGGCATTCGCTACGTGCAATACTCACCGCCGCTGGTAGCGGTACTGGTGCGCACGTTCGCGTTCGCGTTTGGGGCCAGCACGCTGTGGGCGCTGCTGAGCGTAGTGGTGGCGCGGCGGCTACACTTGCAGTCGGGCTCCTACGCCGTGATGCTGTCGTGGGTGGGCGCGGGAGCCGTTACGGGGGCGCTGCTCATTGGGCGCATCGGTCACCGCCTCAATATGAATCGCCGGGTGCTGCTGGGCTCGTTCATCTTCGTGGGCACCAATCTCAGCATGGCCTTGATTACCAGTGAGTATTGGTTGTTTCCGGTGATGTTTTTAACCGGCATGGCCTGGCTTATTACCATGACCAGCTTCAGCACCAGCGTGCAGCTGCACGTGCCCAAGTGGGTGCAGGCGCGGGCTGTGAGCATCTACATGCTGGTCTTTCAGGCCGGCATGAGCCTGGGCAGCATTGTGTGGGGCGAGCTGGCCGACCGCACCAACCTCACGCTCACGCTGCTCGTGGCGGCGGGCTGGATGCTAGCCGGTTTGGCCCTGGCGCTGCCCTTCCCCATGCACCAGCCCGAGGGCCTCGACTTCTCGCCCGGCGAGCAGTGGAGCGACCGCCTACCCCCCGCCGAGGAGGACATTGATGCTGAAGACGGTCCGGTCATTGTGATGATAGACTACGACGTGGACCCGGCTGACCACGAGGCATTTCGGGTAGCGGCTCAGCAGCTCACGCGCCTGCGCCTGCGCGACGGCGCCCTGCGGGCCGGCGTATTTACTGACGTGAGCCAGCCGCAGCGCCTCACCGAGTTTTTTTACGTGGCTACTTGGGCCGAGCACGAGCGCCAGCACCACCGCTTCACCCGCGACGACCAGCAGATAGAAACTGAGGTGCGGCGCTTTCATCAGGGTGCGGAGCCGCCGCGCGTGACGCACTTCCTGGCTTTCCCGCGCACCCCTAATGTGGAAGTGGCCGCCCCACCGCTGCAAGTGGTGGGCAGCGCGCAGTAGCCTATTACTCCCGGCTAGCGCATTACGTCGAGCCAGCCCTGGTACATGCGCCCACCTGGCTGCCACAAGCGGTAGAAATACGTGCCGGCGGGCTGGCCGGCTGCGTCCCAGTCTTGCTCATAAGCGGGCGAGCTGTACACCTGCTTTCCCCAACGGTTGAACACTACCAGCTGCCATTCTTTATCAACTAACCAACTGATTTTGAACTGGTCATTCAGCCCATCGCCGTTGGGCGTAATGATATTGGGAATACCTAACTCTTGCGGCGCGGGAGAGGGGGTAGGGGCTGGGGCGGGTGTTGGAGCCGGGGCTGGGGCGGGTGCCGGAGCAGGTGTTGGTGCCGGAGTTGGAGCAGGTGCGGGCGTTGGAGTTGGTACGGGCGTAGGTGCCGGAGCAGGCGTAGGTGTCGGCACCGGAGCTGGAGTAGGTGTGAGGGAAGAAAGAGATGCTAGGTAGCCTATCTGAAAACCTATCGAAGCCGGAACGGTGAACGTATCGAAGAAGGCAGGCGGGGAAATGTATCCGGCCGCAAAAAGGGTTGACCCACTAATAGCTAGGGATGATATATTGTCACTGTTCTCGCCCCCTATCAGCTTTGCCCAGGTGAAGGCCGGGCTACTTCCCGTATCGCTGAGGTGAGCCAAGAAGCCGTCCCGGCTGAAATAGTTATTGATAGCGTGCGCTAAGGTGATAGCCCCAAAACCAACTGACTTACTGCCTACTGCCCCGCTCACGTAAATATCTGTACCTGCTACCACTACGGCAAAAGCTTCGTCTAGGTCAGCGCCACCCACCTGTACTGCCCACGTAAAAGCGGAGTTGGGCCCGGCATCGGTAAGTTTTGCCACGAATACATCGGTCGCGCCTAAGCTGGTGAGCGACGAAAGCCCAAAAAGCGCGGTGCCATAAAAATGACCGGTTACATACACGTTTGTCCCGCTGACCGCCACCGAGCTGGCTTGGCTACCGGCTGGCGTAGTAGGCTGTTGAACCCAGGTGTAACTGCTCGTAGCCCCCTGGTCTTGCAGCTTCGCTACAAAAACAGAATGGTATGCATTAGTCGTCAGGGTAAGCGTACCAAAACTACCTGTACCCGTAAAATCTCCGGTGATGTACAGCGCGCTTCCCACGAGCGCGAGCGCAACGGCACTGCTGTTTCCACCGCACTGCTGAGCCCAAGCAAAGGCACTCGTATTTCCACCATCCAATAGCTTAAATACAAACCCATTGGAGGTAGGAGGCGAGGCTGGCCCCACGTTGAGCAAAGTGGTACTGCCAATAGTGAGCGAGGAGCTATTAAAATTACCCGCCACATACACAGCTGTTCCGTCCGTCGCTATCGCATTCCCATAGTCATAGCCCGAGCCACCCAACTGCCTGGCCCAACTAAAGCTAGCCGCTGAGCCGTTGTCCGTCAACTTCGCCACAAATAGGTCAGTCGAATCCAAATTACTGTTGGCTAGTGTTGTACTTCCAAAAGCGATGGCGGCACTGCTAAACCAACCCGTTATATAGATACTCGTGCCGCTTACTGTTATTGCATTCGCAATTTCAGCTGTACTCCCGCCTGCCTGCACGTCCCATACGAAGCGGGCACTCCCCTGGTCCCACTTCGCCACAAATAGGTCGCTGCCTACCCCAACACTGGTTAGCGTAATGGCGCCAAAAGTAGCCGTCCCGGTAAAGTGCCCCGTTATATAAACTGCATTAGTACCATTAGTTGCGCTTGCAGTAACGTAAGACTGCGTACCACTAAGAGCCATAACCGTTTGCCAAGCTGGTGCTTGGGCCAGGGCGGCGGCCGGGCGCAGCAGCCCGCCAAGTAGCACCACCAGATAAAATAATTGGGTAATTTGTCGGGTAAAAATCGGCATAGAATACACGCTAGCGCAAGCCAAATAATAGCAATCTACCGGGTTACCCTGCCTCTTTTCGGGTACTTGGAGCAGTTTTTGAACAACCCAGTCTGGCAAGGCCAGCGTGCTGGCCTTCACCAAAATCGCACCATTTTCGGCTGCTTGCTAGTTGCTGCGCGTGTTGCTGCGCTTCTCAAGCTAGTTGTATTTCCCCTGCCATGAATCGCTTTTTTATCCTGCTACTGCTCGTACTACTGAGCCTGGCTGATGCTAGCTCAGTGCTGGCTTCGCCTCCGGGCCGCCACCGGCCGCACTACACGGCCTACAAGCACCGGGGCGATGCCCGCAAGCGCTGGCGCCGCATGGGTGTGCTGGGCCGCTGGCGCTACCGCCGGCAGCACCGCCGGCCGCACGGGGTTATCAAAGTAGGGCCGCCGCGCGCCACTATGCCGCAGCGCTAGGCCGCTAGCGGTCGGCCAAGTGCTCGGCTTTCCAGCGCATGGCCGACTGCACCCGCGTGCGCCCGCTGGGGTGGTCAAAAAAGATAAACTCTTCGAGGGGGGTAGGCTCGATTTTGCGGTATTCGGAGAGCTTCATGGCGATGGCCGCGAAGCCATCGGGCTGCCGCGCCGCGTTTAGGCCAAACATGTCGGCCTCCTGCTCATTGGTGCGAATAATGGTGTTGGTGATGGGCGTGGCCAGCAGCCCTGCCACCGCAAACAGCGCCATGAACAGGGGCAGGCCGCCCACATCGGCTGGTCCTGCAATGCCCCATCCTCGCCCGTAGCGCGCCACCAAGCGCCGGAAAGTCCAGTCCACCAACTTGAAACCTACGCCAAGCAGCACCACAAAAAACACCAGCATTTTCACGATGTGGTTCAGCACGTAGTGGCCTAGCTCGTGGCCCATCACGGCCTGGATTTCGGCGGGCGAGCAGCGGCGGAGCAGGTTATCGTTGAGCGATACCCGGATGGTGCTGCCCAGCCCGCTCACGTTGGCACTGATGCGCTTGCTTTGGCGCGAGGCGTCGAAGTAATACACGTTATCGGCGGGCACGCCGTTGGCGCGGGCCATGCGCAGGATATTTTCGCGCACCGCGCCGGGGGGTAGGGCGGTGTATTTATTGAATAACGGGCTGATAAACACCGGCCCCAGGGCCACGCCGATTATCAGAAACAGGGCCACCAGGGCCGTGGCCCACGCCCACCAGCTGGCCCCAGTGCGCCGAATGGCGGCGTATAAAATCAGTATTCCCAGGCTGCCCAGCCCGACCGACAGCACCAGGCTCGTCAGCGTTTCGCCTGCCCAGGCCCCGAAGGTGAGGTTGGAGAGCCCGTACTGGTGCTCGCGCACGTAGTCTTCATAAATAGTGAAAGGCAGGGTCAGGATAAAAGTTGCCAGCAGGTACAGGGCTGCGTAGGCCCAGGTGCGCAGCCAGCGCCGGGGCAGGTGGCCGGCCAGCGCCTGTAGCAGCCGCGACAGCCCCAAACCCAGCATCACGCCCGCCACGGCTAGCGCATACACTACCGCCCCGAGCTGTAGCCAGTAGCCGCCTTCAAAGTAGGCATCAGACTTGGCCTTTTGGGCCGGTGTAAGGGTGTCGAGGTAGTGCCGAGTGGCAGCCTCTACATTGAATGGAGCGACGGGGGTAGGGGCCGGCTGGGCGGGTGCGGCCAGTACGCTAAAAAGCAGCGCTAGTAGTACGAGTAGTTTGTTTCGCATGGCAGAAGGGGTAGGGCAACTGCTAGCCACTGGGGCAGCCGCCGCAAGCTAACGGGTTTTCGGGCCACTACCAACTTCGCTTACCCCACGCAAAAACAGCCGCCCGAAATCGGGCGGCTGTTTTGTTTTTAGTGCTCAGTTTTGAACGGGTAACCTTACCACGAACCACTGTTGTCGTTGGTGTCGTCGAAGCCGCCGCCACCCGTGTCGTCCGATGAAGTATCGTCGTACGAAGAGTTGTCGGAGGAGAAATAATCGCCTGAGTTATCGCTTTCGTTTCCCGAGAAATAGTCGGGGGCATTGTCGTTGCCGGCGCTTTCGCCGCCGCGCGAGGAGAAATAGTCGCCCGCTGCGCCAGTACCTGCTGCACCAGCTACGCCCGCAGCGCCCGCGCCTAGGCTCGACGAATCGCCGTTGTTGAAATGCTGCGCGTTATCATCTGAGCCGTGCGACGACATGCGGTTGCCGATGTAGGCACCTGCCGCCGCTGCGGCGCCCGTGGCCAAGATGCCACCCATGCCGCCCATACCACCGCTGCTGCCATTGCCACCCTGGTTGGGGTAGCCACCGCCTTGGTTACCGCCCTGGTTGGGGTAAAAATTAGGCTGGCCGGGGTTCTGAGCCGGGCGGTTGCCACCTTGATTGCCACCCTGGTTGGGGTAAAAATTAGGCTGGCCAACATTCTGAGCCGCCGCGCTTTTGCCCTTGAACATGCGAATGACGAAGAACAAGATGCCGCCAATTACCAACGCACCGATAAGCAGCGTACCCATGCCAATACCTGACGAGGCCGGGGGCGCCACTTCGGACTGCTGCGTGCTCATGGGGTCGGTGGTCGTGCTTTGGCTTTGCATGGCGGCGGCCGTGTTAGCGGTGCTGTTAGTCAGCTCGCCGCTGGTGGCAGCCGCTGCACCCGAGGTGGCTGCCGTAGCAGCATCGGTTGTTTTGCCCGGGGCCGAGCTAGGATTGGCAGTCACCATCAGCCGGTTGAGGCCGGAGCGCAAGCCAGCGAAGTAGTTGCCTTGCTTGAAGGCAGGCGTCATTTCGCCAATAACGCGGCTCGTAACGGCCGGCGTGATAACGCTAGCCAGGCCCGAGCCGGGCTGGATAGATACCTTGTGGTCTTGGGCGCTGAGCAGCACCACTACGCCGTTGTTTTTATTACGCTGGCCTACCCCCCAGGCGGTGCCAAGGGCGCGGGCATAGTCGGCGGCCGAGCGGCTACCCAAGCTGGGCACGGTCACGACCACCACTTGGGTGCCCGTTTTATCGGCGTAGCTACGCAGGCCGCCGTCGAGCTTTTTGGCATCACCCGCGCTCAGTAGTTTGCCTTGGTCGGTGACGAAGGTGAAGGGCTCCGGGCGGGCGGGCAGCTCGCTGGCCGACTGGGCCAAAGCGGGCCGGCCCGCGCCGACCCCGACGACGAGCAGGGCCATTAGAAGAAATCGATACATGGCAGGTTGGGAAAAGGTGAAAGAATAACTTGAGGACTTCTACGGCGTAGGCGGCCTATTGGCTGCCTGGGGGCCCGCCACTGCCCGCCGCCGGGCCGCCCGATGCCCGTAAGCTGCACTTCTTGGCCCTGGCTGGGGTTGTACTTTTGTGCGGGGGTAGGCGGCGCGGTGCTGCCCTATCCCCGTCTTTGGCTTGTGCAGGGTGCAGAAGCTTGCTGTAGTTGCCTTTTGGCGGTGCGGCCCCGTTCCGGCGGTCCGCTTCGTAGCGGCCAGCCAGCCGGGTTTTTGCTTCGTTATGCTGCTTCCCCGTTTTGCTCCCCCGCGCTCTTTTCACGCCGAACTCAAGCGCCGCACGGCCGAGTATTTTGCCACCACGGGCCAGGCCCAAACCGGCAATGGTGCCCTGCTGGGCAAGGCCTTGCTGCTCACGAGCATCTTGGTGGCGCTGTATGTGCACCTGGTTTTTTTCACGCCCCCTACTGCCTGGGCGCTGGCCGAGTGCGTGGCACTGGGCGGCGTAATGGCCACGGTGGGCTTCAACGTGATGCACGACGGGGCGCACGGCAGCTTTAGCCAGCACCCGTGGCTGAACCGGGTGGCGGCTTTCACGCTCAACGTGATGGGCGGCAGCAGCTACATGTGGGATGCCAAGCACAACACCGTGCACCATATGTACACCAACATTGATGGCGTGGACGACGACCTCGACATCCAGCCCTGGATGCGTATGGCGCCCGACCAGCCGCGCCACCGCGCCCACCGCTTCCAGCACCTGTACTTCTGGTTTTTGTACTGCATGCTCTACATCTCCTGGGTGTTTGTAATGGACTACCAGAAGTACTTCAGCAAGAAGATTGGTGACATTCCGCTCAAGCCTATGAGCCGCAACGACCAGTTTGTTTTCTGGGGTTTTAAGATGCTGAACCTGGGGCTATTTATAGCCCTGCCCGTGTACATGGTAGGTGCGCTGAGCTGGTTGGTGGGCTTCCTCGTCACGATGTGCGTGCTGGGCTTTACCATGAGCATCGTGTTTCAACTGGCGCACACCGTGGAGCAAACGGCCCTGCCAGTGCCGCACGCCACCACCCGCAAGCTGGAAGACGACTGGGCCATTCACCAATTGCGCACCACCGCCAACTTTGCCACCGACAACCGCCTCATTAGCTGGCTAGTGGGCGGCTTGAATTTTCAGGTCGAGCATCACTTGTTCCCTAAAATCTCGCACATACACTACCCCAACCTGAGCAAAATTCTCCGCGAAACGTGCGCCGAGTTTGGCCTACCCTACCAGGAATACCCCAAGATGCGCACGGCCGTAGCCTCGCACGTGGCCTTCCTGCGCCAGATGGGCCGGGCGTAAGTAAGCGGAAGAACAGTAAAGCAACCGTCCCGCTCAGCTGGCGACCGCTTGTCGAAGCATCTCTACCAATGCATTTCGACAAGCGGTCGCCAGCTGAGCAGGACGGTTGTTTTTGTGGGCCTGACGGTCTGTTTCGGTGACCGCCTACCCCCCTATTTATTCTTAATCGCCGCCAACATTTTCCCCAAATCCTGGCGCGAATAGACTTTGCCGCGCGACACCACGGCCGTGATTTTGCGGGCGTTGCGGATATCGGCTAATGGGTTGGCGCTCAGCAATACCAGGTCAGCATCTTTCCCTTCGGCAATGGTGCCGCTGCGGTCGGCTGCCCCCATAAACGTGGCGCCGTTGAGGGTGGCGGCACGCAGGGCCTGGGCCGGCGTAAGGCCAGCTTGCACCAGCAGCGCCAGCTCATCTTGCAGCGACGCGCCGGGGTAGGTAAACGAGTTGAACGCGCCGCTATCGGAGCCGGCCAGGATGCTGACGCCGGCCGCCTGCAACTGGGGCACCAGGCTCATAAACTTGGTTTCGAGCTTTTGGGTGAAGGCGCGGGCGGTGGCCGACTGCGTGCGGGCGCCGGCCAGGCGGCGGGTATAGGTGCGCTGAATTTTGGGGTCGATGTAGGCCAGTAGCGTGTCGTGGGTGTGGTTGTCGGGGGTGAGCTCGGCCAGCGTTTTGCCGATGGCCAGCGTGGGCACGGCAGCCGTCTGGTGGCTGGCCATGAGCTTAAAGATGCGCGCGGCTGCGGCTGGGCTATAGGTATCATACACAGCGGGCAGCATAGCAAACAAACCCAGCGGCTTGCTGGTGCTGAGGCTGTTGCGCACCAGCGCCGTGAGGCTATCTTCCTTGCCCGAGCAGGCTTTGAAGACGTAATAGAGGTGCTCGGTGGCGTCGAGGCCACGGTTCACGGCTTCGCCCAGCGTCACGGAGTAGGGCATGTGGCCGGTAGTTTTCATCCCGCGCTTTTCGGCCTGGCTGATGGTTTCGAGGTAGGACGGGCCCGAGATTTTGCTGTCGTAAATCTTGACGTAGTCCACCTTCAGCCGCTGCAGCGAGTCGAGGGCCTTGCCGACTTGGGCGGGCGTTTCGACTTCGAGCGAGCCGGGCCAGTAGGCGCCGGGGCCGTCGATTTTGGGGCCCGAGGTGAAGATGCGCGGACCAGCCAGCGTGCCAGCAGCCTCCTCGCGGCGCCATTCAAAAATACGGGCCGTGAGGTCGCCGCCGCAGTCGCGCACCGTCGTGATGCCGTGGGCCAGGTACAGCGCCAGGCTCTTTTTATTGGCCGCCGCCAGGCTGTCGCCGCCCCGAAAGTGCACGTGCATGTCCCAGAGCCCCGGGATGAGAAAGCGGCCGGTACCGTCGAGCTTCTGGCGGGCTTCGTAGCGGTCTTGGCTGCTGGGGCCCACACGCACTATTTTGCCGCCCGCCACCGCCACCGATTGGTCGGCCAACAGCCGGCCGGTGGCCACGTCCACCACGTTCACGTGCCTGATAACCAAATCATAGGTAGCAGCGGGGGTAGGGCGGTGGCCAAAGCCAACTAGCAGCGCGGCCACGGGCAGGCCCAGCAAAAGGTGCGAGAACTTCATGAGCAAGACAGGAAAAAACGGCGAAACCCAAAGGTAGGCGGGGTCGCCCCATGGCCAACCGTAATCTCAGCCTTACCCCAGCAGCATCAACCAGCTGGTTCTGGGCTCATTCGTGCCCATTTTCGCGTGTTGCCTACTGGTGCTACGCAGGGTTCGCGCCGGCGACGAGGGCGGCTTCATTCCGCCGCTGGCCCTGACAGTGTGCTGGCGCTGGTGCTGCCCTTACCCTACAACCGCAACCAGGTGCAGGCCCACGCCCCCCGGTACTAGCCCAGCTCGGCTAGCGTGCTGCAAAGAGCTTACCTTGAGGACCTAACCAACGCCATGGCCTCATGCCTGCTCCTGCCGCGCCCCCTACCATCCAGCCCACGCTCGGCACCTGGCAGCTGTGGGCCATTGCCGTAGGGCTCGTCATTTCGGGCGAATACTTTGGGTGGAACTACGGCTGGGCGGCGGTCGGGCCGGTGGGTTTTTTGGTGGCTACGCTGCTCGTGACGGTGCTCTACGTCACGTTTGTACTCAGCTTCACGGAGCTGACTACGGCTATTCCGCAGGCAGGCGGACCGTTTGCCTACGCCTCGCAGGCGTTTGGGCCCATCGGGGGGGTAGTGGCCGGCTACGCCACGCTCATCGAGTTTTTGCTGGCCCCGCCAGCCATCGCATTTGCGCTGGGTAGCTACGCGCATTTTTTGTGGTCGGCGCTGCCGGTGCGGGCCACGGCGCTGGGCTGCTACGTAGCTTTCACGCTCCTCAACCTACTGGGCATTAAGGAGTCGTCCAACTTTGCGCTGGTGGTCACGGGCCTGGCCGTGGCCGAACTGCTGGTGTTTATGGGGCTGATGTCCCCGCACTTTCGGCTGGCTACTTTTTTGGCGCACCAAGTGCCGGTGCGAGCGGCGAGCGTGCTGGCGGCGCTGCCGTTTGCCATCTGGTTTTACTTAGCAATTGAGGGGGTAGCGCTGGTGGCCGAAGAGGTAAAAGAACCTCGGCGCACCATTCCGCGGGGCTACGGCTACGGGCTGGGCACGCTGTTACTGTTAGCCCTGGGCGTGATGGTGCTCACGGGCGGCGCCACCGACTGGCGTGCCCTCAGCCACCTCGACTACCCCCTGCCGGAGGCGCTGCGCCTAGTGTTGGGCCCAGCCAGCCCTTGGACCAAGCTGTTTGCCAGCATCGGGTTGTTTGGGCTAGTGGCCTCGTTTCACGGCACCATCATTGGCTACTCGCGGCAGGTGTTTGCGCTGGCGCGGGCCGGCTACCTCCCTACCCCCCTGGCCCGCCTCAATAGCCGGGGCGCGCCGCACTGGGCCTTGGTGGCTGGCGGCGCCGTGGGCTGCCTGGCGTTGGTCACGGGCACTACCGACCAAGTCATTATCCTGTCGGTGCTAGGCGCCGTGGTGATGTACAGCCTCAGCCTGCTTAGCTTATTTGCCCTGCGCCGCCGCGAGCCCGAGCTAGCGCGGCCCTTTCGGGTACCAGGCTACCCGGCGGTACCGTTGCTGGCGCTCGCGCTTTCACTGTTGAGTCTGGGTACCATCGTGTACTACAATCCGGGGCTGAGCCTGGCTTTTGGGGCAGGGCTTGGGCTAGTATTAGCAGTCTACCGGGGGCTGGGCGGGGCCCGTTCCTCGCCCGGCCGTTAGGGGGTAGGCAACTGCTTCAGCGCCCCCCGCCTTTCCTTGGCTAGTGGCCTTAAAATAATATCTCAATAGCTTAAATATTTGCGTACTTGCGCAGCTATTACTTACATTTGACGGCTTGTGCCTCAACCAGTTATTTAACGCTATTTCATTTATTGTACTTCTTTTCTTTTTAATATTCATAATCTATTTTTCATGCCCAAACCCTTTACCAGACGATTAGTATTGCGTGGCTTACTACTAGCGGGTTCGCTAGCTGGCCTGCGGCCCGCCGCTGCGCAAGACGTGACAATTGCGGACCTCGAACCCTCCTTTTACCGCGGCTTTAAGACAGTAGATGGCCAGCTCTATTACTTGCTGCGCCCCGAGCGCAACGTGTATGACCTGTTTCACCTGGACATCTACGGGCGCGACCTGCAGAAAAAGGCTAGCACCGACGTGCGCCTGGGCCGCAACTGGAGCCTGCAGGCTACCCGTGTGGTGGGCGATTTCACGTATTTCTACTTCTTCACCGGCAAAGAAGGCCTGCTGCTGAAGCTCGATGCCGCGGGCAAGCAGGTGCAGGAAGTGCGATTTCCGGGCACGGGCGACAACTTCGGCAGCGCCGCTATTGCACCGGCCACGGCAGGCGACTTCTACATTACTTACCCCATCGACCCCGGCAAGTTAGGCTTTGTGGTGGCTCGCTACGGCCCCGACCTGGCCAAGCACTGGCAGAAGGACTACGTGCCCGAAAAAGGCAAGTACAACCTACACCACTTCCAGGCCGATGCCGCCCACGCCTACGCTGTGTTCGACAACACCAAGGCGAGCACTGAAGTGTTATGCTTCGACGGCCCCACTGGCAATGAGCTGAGCCGCAAAGAACTACAGGGAATAGGAGCCCCCAACCAGCTCGTGCCCGGCCTGGCCAGCCTCGACAAAGCCGGCCACCTACTGCTGACCGGCTACTACGGCGACATGCCGAAGTCGGCCCTGAGCGCGCCTACCAAAGCGACGGACGCCGTACCCACTGGCGGGTATTTTATGCTAAGCATGGCTCCCGATGGCACCCCCGATTTCTTGTCGCGCCTGAGCTTTGCAACGGAGCTGGCGGGCAAGCTGAATACGCACTCTACCATCCAGCCTTACACCGTCAATGACTACCCGGCGCTGCGGCTGCATACGCTGCTGCCGCGGCCGGGCGGTGGCTACTCGCTGGTGGGCGAAACCTATAAGCTGTTTTCTTTCACTGACCCGCAGTACACCGCGGCGGGCGGCACTCGCGCGGCTGGGCCCAACGGCGCGGCCGGCCCTGGGCCACCCCGGCGCGACGTGCTCGACTTTGTGGTGCTCGACCTCACCAACCAAGGCAAGCTGGAGGCAATTCGACGCATTCCGAAACCCTACAAGATTTATGAGGACCGCAGCGCGGGGCCCGTACCGCGTGATTTCACCGAGCAACTAGTATATGCCTACCGCTTCCTGTATCAGCCCGACCCAGCCAAGCTACCAGAAGTTGTCTTCTTAAACTGGCACCAAAATCTACTTTATGTCAACACGTTGAAGCCAGCTACCGATGTGCGCGACAACATTTTTACCCGCCGCTACCTCGGCCAGCCGGCCGTGCCCGCTGGCCCCGACCGTGGCGAAATGACGGCGCTCACCTTCAGCCCCACGTTCACGTCGCCGCCCGCCGAGTCCTTTTACTACGATGAGATTCCGCCGGGCGCGCCGGGCAAGTTCGTTTATTCTCACTATGACCCTTCCAGCTTCAAGCTACACGTGCAGGTGCTGGACGTGCCCGGCCACTAAGCCCCTTGCTATTAGCTATGTATTATTTTGATAATGTGCGATTACTCATGCTAAAAAAGAATGCGTGGGCCCTTGGGCTGGTGCTGTTGGGCCTGCTGCCCGCCACTAGCCAGGCCCAGGAGATAAAAGAAATCGGGGGCGTGCCGCAACTGCCGCAGGTGCTGCCGGTAGGCGACCAAGGCTACGCGGTGATGTACCGTAGCGAGGCGGGTGAGGATGGGCAGGACATTTTTGCGATGCGCCTGCTCGACCCCGCCCTAAAGCCGCGCCTGCAATACGCACTCAGCGTACCGCTCGGGGCGGCGCCCATGCCACGCCTGCTGGGCAAGTCCACCTTTGCCCTACCCTACCACAACCAGAGCACGGCCAATCTGTCGCTCTTCACCTTCAACCCGCAGGCGGGCACGCAACTACGGCGCGACTTGGCCGCTGTGCCCAACCGTCAGCGCCAGCCAGCCGGCCCGCCGCTGCTAACCATGACGCCCACCGACGGCTACTGCGTGGTGCAACCTTTTCGGCGCGACACGGCGGGCTACGTCATCACGGTGCTCGACCGGGAACTCAAAACGCAGTGGTCGCACATGTACTTCCCCACCGACCTGCGCCAGCATGTGCCCTTGCAGGTGGCCGTAAGCAAAGACCTCATTACATTGGTGCTGTCCGATTCCTACGTCATCAAGCCCAACACCAAGGACCAGCGCAACCTAACCGATTTCTCGGTGCTGGGTATCGACCGGAATACGGGCAAAGTACTGTATCGCAAGCCCGTGCGCCAAGACAACTTGGTACTGCTGCCCGCGCAGCTACTGGCCCTTACTGATGGCCGCGTGGCTGCTACCGGCCTCTACGCGCAGCCCCAGGCTACTCGCCGCGACAGCATACTAGGGGTGTTCCTAACTTACTACCGAGCCGATGGGCAGGCTAGCGCGCCCGTGCTCACGCCGTGGGCCGAGCTAGGCAACCGCCTGGCCGACCCCGCACTGGGCCGCCACCTCTACGAAAACAAGGCAACGTTTGAGGCCCACGAACTGCTCACTACCACCGGCACCGATGCCAAGCTGGTGAGCGAGTACCGAGCCAATGGGCAGCCTGGGCCCTTCGTGGTGTTCAACTACACGGCCGCTGGCACGCTGGGCAGCCTCTACCCAGTGGCACGCACGTTTAAGGCGCCCGCCGCTAATGAGCTGCGCCTGAGCACGTATCGCGACGTTATTGGCCGGCAAGGTGAGCCTACGCTGCTCTACACTGGCGTCGAGGGCACGCAGCCCTATGCCTACGCCACCGCACTAGCTGATGCACCAGCCCGCTCGGCCAGCCGCGCCACTACCAGCCTCGACAAGCTGCCCGACCTGCCCGCCTACAACGCCGAGCGCCCCATGGCCAGCACCCCTGGTATGGACCGGATGTTGGGCCGTCTCACCAGCTTGCAGCAAAAGATGAACACGGTAGTGGAAACCGCCTATACTGCCGTCAATGGCCCGCAGGCCCCGGTAGTTGCCACCTACCAGCCCGACCAGCTCGTCAGCTTCGTGGCGGGCCCGCCCGGCCAGGTGCTCGTGTACCGCTACGAGCCCAGCCGCAAGCTATTGCGCCTGCAAGTGCAGCCGCTGAAGTAAGCTATAAGCTAAGTCCCTTTTCTTGGGTAGTAAAAAGCCAGTCCGCACCTCGTGTGGACTGGCTTTTTTAGTGATAAGGTTATTGTAATGAGGTTCTCCACATGCCTATGATGCGAGTAGCTCCGCATCCGGCCCGGGCTCGTGCAGCAAGCCCGACTCATCCTTCAGCCCTACCCCCGACAGCTGCCGGCGCAACGACTCGCTGAGCAAATAAGCGAGCTTGGCCGCGGCCGCATCGTAACCCAGGCCGGCGGGCCGGATGTTGGACACGCAGTTGCGGGCCTCGTCGGTGAGGCCAAGCCGGGGGCCATGGGTAAAGTAAGCGCCTAGGCTATCGGGCGCGCTCAGCCCTGGCCGCTCGCCAATGAGCACCAGCACCAGCTGGGCACCCAGTTGGTAGCCCACCTCATCGCCGAGAGCCACGCGGGCCTGCTCGGCCAGCACCAGCGGCCCCAGCCGAAAGCCAGCTTGCCGCAACGCGGGCACTAGCTGGCGCAGCAGGGGTAGGGCGTGCTGGTTGGTGGCTGTGGCCGACAAGCCATCGGCCAGCACCACCACTAGGTCACAATCGCCGGCCGCCGTATCGGCCAGCTGGGCCCGGCTAGCGGCATCGAGCTGCCGGCCGCGGTCGGGGCGCCGCAGATACTCGGCGCGAGTAGCGGCCTGGCTACGCACCTCTAGTACCGGAAGCCCCAGTTCAGCCAAGCCCTTTACCAGCTGCGCATTATCGAGCACTGAGTACACCGCATCGCGGGCGTGGGCGTGGGCCAGCCGAAAGGCCAGCGCCTCGCGCAGGGGCACGCTGGTGCCGGTGCGGCCCAGCGCAATGCGCGCCGCCGTGAAGGCGCGCAGGCCTGCCCAGAGGTCGGGCTCTGGGGAGGGGGTAGGGAGAGCAGGCAGGTCAGACATGGTAGGGCTAAAAAGCTTGGGGCGAGGCCGACTTAAAAGTAGCCTGCCACCGCCGCAGCACTAGTTGGGGCATTAATAAACTTAACCTGACTTTCAAGAAACATTCGGGAAACATGAATCAAGGAATTTTGCACTTTATAAATCTAAACCTGCCTTATTTCGAGGAATTTGGTTTTTTAATTGTAAAACAAGCTGATTTTCAACTAATAGCTCGCATTCACTTTTTGCTTCCCGACTTACTCTTTTCTACATGAAACTACGCTTATTGCTTTTGCTGGCCCTGGTGCTCCTGACGCTCAGTAGCTATGCGCAGGTGACGACCAGCAGCCTAACGGGCCTTATCAAGGATGCCAAGGGCGAGGCCTCGATTGGGGCTACAGTGCGGGCTACGCACACGCCCAGTGGCACCACCTACGGCGCGGCCACCAACGCCGAGGGCCGCTTCACCATCCAAAACATGCGCATCGGCGGGCCCTATACCGTCGAAATTAGCTACGTGGGCTACCGCACCACCACGCGCACCGGCCTAGAATTGGCCCTGGGCCAGCCCTACGTGCTGAACGTGACCCTCACGGCTGAGAGCGCTCAGCTGCAGGAAGTGGTAGTGACGGGCAACAACCCGCGCTCTATCCTGAACTCGGATAAGACCGGGGCCATTACCACCATCGACCGCAATGCCTTGCAGCGCCTGCCGTCTATTACGCGCAACCTCAACGATTTCACGCGCCTTACGCCGCAGGCAGGGGGCCCGGCGGGGGCCATTGGGGGGGGTAGCAACCGCTCGAACTACTTCAGCGTGGACGGCTCGGACTTCAACAACAACTTCGGCATCGGGGGCAACCTGCCGGCGGGGGGCGCGCCCATCTCGCTCGACGCCATTGAGGAGATTTCGGTGAATGTGACGCCGTTCGACGTGCGGCAGTCGGGCTTTACGGGCGCGGCCATCAACGCCGTGACCCGCGCCGGCACCAACGACATTGCGGGCTCGGTCTACGGTTACTTCCGCAACCAAAAATTTCAGGGTAGCCGCGTGGGCGACCAGAGCGTCGTGCTGCAAGACCAGCGCTTTTACCAGTACGGCGCTCGCCTGGGCGGGCCGATTATCAAGAACAAGCTGTTCTTTTTCGGCAACTACGAGAACGAGGAAAACCGCACGCCCGGCCAGCAGCGCGTGGCCGCCACCAATGCCGCGCCCTTTGGCAGCGGCAACATCAACATTGCGCGCCCTACGGCCACCGAGCTTGACGCTATCAGCACGTACCTGCGCGAAAAATATGGCTACGAAACTGGCCCCTACCAGGGCTACAGCCTCACGGCGCCGCGCACCAAAATCTTGGGTCGCCTAGACTGGAACATTAGCTCGCGCCACCACTTCAACATTCGCTACAGCCAGGTTGAGAGCAAGAGCACCAACTTTCCGAGCGCCTCGCGCAGCCCGTTCCCAGCCTTTTCTGGGGCCACGCGGCAGTCGAATACGGCACTGTTTTTTCAGAACGCTACCTACTTTCAGGAAGCTAACTTTTACTCGGGCGCGGCCGAGCTGAACTCGACCTTTGGCAAGCGCGGCACTACCACCAACACGCTGCGCGGCACGTTTACGCGCCAAAATGACCCGCGCAGCTCGCCCAGCAGCCTGTTCCCGTTTGTGGATATCCTCAAGGACGGCATGCCGTTTACTTCCTTCGGCACCGAGCTGTTTACCTACGGCAACCTGCGCGACGTGAAAATCTATTCCGTGAAGGACGATTTTAACGCCCTGCTGGGCCGCCACAACCTCACGGCCGGTTTCCAGATTGATGCCAGCGAAACCAAGAACGGCTTCCAGCGCTTCGGCACGGGCTACTACACGTTTGCCTCGTTCGACGATTTTAAGAACGGCGCCAACCCGCTCGATTTCGGCCTCACCTACCCCCTCACGCCCGACTATTCGCAGGCGTTTCCAACTTTCAAATACCAGCAGTACTCGCTGTATTTGCAGGATGAGATTGCCGTGACCGACCGCCTGCGCATCACGCCCGGCCTGCGCGTAGACCTGACGCACTACGCCCAAACGCTGCGCAACTTCCCACTGGTGGGCGGCCTCAACTTTGCCAACCAGGAGCAGGTAGACGTGGCTGCCCTACCCGGCAACCAGGTGCTGTACTCGCCACGCCTGGGCTTTAACCTCGACGTGCTCGGCGACCGCACCTTGCAGCTGCGCGGTGGCTCGGGCATTTTTACGGGCCGCGTGCCCTACGTCTGGATTGTAAGCCAGGCCGGCGACGCGGGCACGCTGCAAATCACGCAGCAATACTCGGGCTCGGCGGTGCCAGGTCCTTTCAACCCCAACCCCGCGGCCTACCGCCCGGCTACGGTGCCGGCCGCCGGCACGGTCATTCCGAGCACTACCTCGTCGCTAGCGGCTGACTTTCGCTTTCCGCAGGTGTGGAAGAGCAGCCTGGCCCTGGACGCCCGCCTGCCCGGCGGCATTGTGGGCAGCGTGGAAGCCATTGTGAACCGCGACATCAACGCCGCCATTTTCCGCAACGCTAACTTGGTGAACCCCCAAAACCTGCGCGCCAACGGCTACGTCGATAACCGCCTGATTTATCCTAATGCGGCCACGGACAAATTTATTAACCCGCTGCGCAACGGGTTGCCAGTGGCCACTGGCACGCCCAGTGGCTCGGGCACCAATTCGGTGGGGGCCTACAACGCCATTGTGCTCGATAACGCCTCCAAGGGCTATTACTTCTCGCTGACGGGCAAGCTCGACAAGCAATTCAGCAACAACCTCTTTGGCTCGGTGGCCTATACCTACACCGATGCGCAGAACCTCTACGATGGTGGGGGCGACCAGCCGCTGTCGGCCTGGCAGGGCACGCCTACCGTCAACGGCTCCAACAACCTGCCGCTGAGCTACAACGGCAACACCCTACCCCACCGCGTTATCGCCTCGCTCTCGTACCGCCGCGAGTACCTGGGCCACCTGGGCACCACCATCTCGTTCTTCTACGAGGGTTCGTCGCAGGGCCGCTACTCGTACCTGTACTCGACCGACTTCAACCGCGACGGGGCTAACGCCGACCTCATTTACATTCCGAAAGACCCGTCGGAAATCACCTTCGTGCCCGTGACCACGGGCAGCGGGGCCACGCTGCAAACGCAGTTTACGGCCCAGCAGCAGAGCGATGCCTTCTTCACCTTCATCAAGCAAGACCCTTACCTGAGCCAGCACCAGGGCAGCTACGCTGAGCGCAACGGCGCGCAACTGCCCTGGCGCAGCCAGGTGGACGTGAAGATTTTGCAGGACATTTTCACCAACATCGGCGGCAAGCGCAACTCGCTGCAGGTGAGCCTCGACATCTTTAATCTGGGCAACCTACTGAACAACAACTGGGGCCGCGTGCAGCAGCTCACCTTCAACAATTCGTCCATCCTGGAGCCGGTAAACGGCACTAGCCTCACCACGGCTGGCACCGGCCCGCGGCCCACCTTCCGCCTGGTGCGCGACGCCGTGACGGGCCAGCTGCCGACCAATACTTTCCGCGATGCAGTGAGTTTGTCCTCGACCTACTACATGCAGGTGGGCCTGCGCTACAGCTTCAACTAGCCGCCTCCTACCCCCTCCCAGAAGCCGGCCGTGCCTGAAGGGGCTGGCCGGCTTTTTTACGAGCAATTTGCTAATTACCAACTTTTTTCGCCCTTTCTGACATGTCCCTTTTCCGCATTTCGGCTCTTTTCCTTTGCCTAAGCCTGTTCACGTTTGAGGCTCGCGCCTGGGGCGTGGTGGGCCACCGGGCCATCGCCCGCGTAGCCGAAAACCACCTTACCCCGAAGGCTAAGCGCGAAATTGCTGCGCTGCTAGGCGCTGAGATTTTGCCGCTGGTGAGCACCTACCCCGACGAGATTCGCCCGTACCCGGAGTACAAGTACACCTCGCCTTGGCACTACATCAACACCGCGCCAGACCTAGATAAAGCGCAGTATACTGCCGCCATTGCGGCCATGACGGAGCCCAACGCCTACCTGGCGCTCCAGCAACTGATGCAGCAGGTGAAGGACCCCACCAAGTCGAAGGAAGAGCGGGCGTTTGCGCTGAAGTTTATCGTGCATATCGTGGGCGACGTACACCAGCCCCTGCACGCCTGCGCAAGCGGCACGCAGGGCGGCAATAGCGTTGCCGTGAAGTTTCAGGGCAAGGACCTAAACCTGCACAGCCTCTGGGACAGTGCCCTTATCGAGTACGAAGGCCTGACTTACTTGGAACTGGCCCAGGCCTGCGACCACGCCAGCCACGAGCAGGTGCGGCAGTGGCAGGCCGACTCGCCCGCCGTTTGGCTCTTCGAGTCGTACCAGCTCAGTGCGCCACTGCTCACCGGGGCCACCCAAAATCCGGTCCTTGATTTTCGTTACTACCCCGCGCACGCGGCCGTGCTGCAGCAGCGCCTGCTGCAAGCCGGCATTCGCCTGGCGGGCGTGCTAAACCAGCTTTTTGCGTAGGGCCTTGGCCAGCCAGGTGGGGGTAGGGCGCCTTACCCATACCTAGCCTGGACAACCTACCGCAGCGCGGCCGGCAGCTGGCCGAGCAGCCGCGCTGCCTGGGCCGGCAGCTGCCGGCCCTGCGCATCAAAAATACCTTGCTGTGCCAGCCAGGCCGCAAACTCGGGCGCGGGCCGCAGGCCCAGCGCCTGGCGCAGGTAGAGGGCATCGTGAAAGGAAGTGGACTGGTAGCCGAGCATGATGTCGTCGGCGCCCGGCACACCCATGATGAAATTGCAGCCCGCCACGCCCAGCAGCGTGAGCAGCGTGTCCATATCGTCTTGGTCGGCCTCGGTGTGATTGGTGTAGCACACATCCATGCCCATGGGCAGGCCTAGCAGCTTGGCGCAAAAGTGGTCTTCGAGCGCCGCCCGAATGATTTGCTTGCCGTCGTAAAGGTATTCGGGCCCAATAAAGCCGACCACCGAATTGACGAGCAGCGGCCGAAAGCGTCGGGCCACGGCGTAGGCGCGCGCCTCGCAGGTTTGTTGGTCGAGGCCGTGGTGGGCATTGGCCGAGAGCGCGCTGCCCTGGCCGGTTTCAAAGTACATCACATTATCACCCAGCGTGCCGCGGCCCAGAGTCAGGGTGGCCTCGTGGGCTTCGTGCAGCAAGCTCAGGCTGATACCAAAGCTGCGGTTGGCCGCCTCGGTGCCGGCAATGGACTGGAACGCCAAATCGACGGGCGCGCCCTGCCCGATAAGGTCGAGCGTGGTCGTGACGTGGCACAGCACACAGGTTTGGGTCGGAATGGCGTACTGCGCCCGCACGCCGTCGAGCATGCGCAGCAGGTCGCCTACCTGCCGAGTGTTGTCGGTGGCGGGGTTGATGCCGATAACCGCGTCGCCGCTGCCGTAGAGCAGGCCATCGACGAGGCTGGCCGCAATGCCGCGCAGGTCGTCGGTGGGATGGTTGGGCTGCAGGCGCGTGGCCAGGTGGCCGCGCAAACCCAGCGTGTTGCGAAACCGCGTCACGACCTCGACGCGCCAGGCCACCGCTATCAGCTCCTGGTTACGCAGCAGCTTGCTCACGGCGGCTACCATCTCGGGCGTGAGGCCGGGGGCCAGCGCCACTAGCGTAGGGCCATCGGCCGCATCCGACACCAGCCAGTCGCGCAGCTCGCCCACCGTAAAGTGGCCGATGGGCCCGAAGGCTACCGCATCGTGCGTGTCGATAATAAGCCGCGTCACCTCGTCCTGCTCGTACGGCACCAACGCTTCGTGGAGAAAAGTGCGCAGCGGCACATCGGCCAGGGCGCACTGGGCAGCCACGCGCTCCTCGTAGGTAGCGGCGGCCACGCCGGCCAGTTCGTCGCCAGCACGCAGGGGGGTAGCCCGCGCCAGCAGCGTTTTCAGGTCGGCAAAGACATAGGCGTGGGCGCCCACGGTGTGGCGGTAGGGCATGGCACGGGGATAAAAACGACCTAGCAGCAAGATACCGGGCGGCGCCCACAAAGCCGGGTGCGCCGCCCGGCGCCGAGGCCCCTACCCCCTCCGCCGGCTCAAAGAAAGGCAGCTTTTGTGTCCTCCTCCTGCCTACACCGCTAGCATTTTAGCTGCGGAGCACCGCACGCGCGCTCCGCAATATCAGCCGGCCACCCGGCTACTTGCGTACACTAGCGCATCACCCCTTTTCCAACCCCCGCTATCATGGCCACTTCCGTAAATACCCCCAGCCACACCGACCCTGAAACCAAGAAGAAGGAGAAGTCCAACGAGACTACCATCAAGGACAAGCCTTCGGGCAAAAGCGTAAAGACGCAGAAGAAATAACTGCCCGCCCTGGCAGAAAAAAGCCCGGCCACCTGTGTGGCCGGGCTTTTTTAGGACCTGTTGTCAAAACATTTTTTAAGCTGCTGGAAGCGGCGGAGCGGGGGCAGACTCAACGGCGCGCTCGAAGCGCAACTGCCCATTTATATCGGTGCCAACCGAGGCAAAGCCATTGGCCAGCAGCACGCGCTGCGAAATCACGTTTTCGGGGGGCGTGTGGGCCACCAAGCGACGCACCTGGCCGGTGGCAGCAGCCTGCTGCACCAGCCCGGCTACCAGCTCGGTACCCAGGCCCTGCCCGCGCCAGTCGGCCGCAATGCCGTAGCCAATTTCGGCTGTGCCTGTGGCGTCGGGCGGGCCCATAAAGCCGGCCGTACCCACGAGTGTGCGGGGCACGTCGCCCTCCGCTTTACGCAGCGCGTACCAGTTGTACCAGCCCGCAGCGTCGCGGCCACCGGCCGTGAGCTTTTCTAGGAAGTACTCCATGGCATCGCGGTCGTAGTCGCCGGGGGGCCAGTCGGTGGGCAGCACCGCACCCAGCAGCGTCGGAAAATATTGGGGCTTGTGCAGCTCGGCGGTGAGCAAGGCCCGGCTGGCAGCCAAAATCAGGAGGCGGGGCGTGTGGGTAATCAGCGGAATCATAGCTAGCCTATACGGCACTTGCGGGGCAGAGGTAGCGCGCCGCGCCGCCGGGGCCACTAGTCGAAGAGGTAATGGCTGGGGCGCACGGGGGCTGGGGGCGCGGGTTCGCCTACCATTTCTAGGAGCGTGACCTCGATGGTATGGCTCATGGTAGTTAAGGCCAACGCATTGGCGGCCAAGCTAAACGGCGTCTCCAGTTCCCGCATGATGGCATCGAGGGCCATGAAAGTGTAGCCCACAAATACCACGATGAGCGGCATAGCCCACCCACTGCTATCGACTAGCCCAAACGGCAGCAAAAAACAGTAGAAATACACCGTGCGGTGCACAATCACGCTGTAGGTGTAGGGGATGGGCGTGCCCGCCAAGCGCTCGCAGCCACCCACAATATCAGAGAGCTGGTTGAGGTTGTGGTCGAAGGCCAGCTGCTGGGCCGCGTCGAGGTGCCCCGCCGCGCGGGCTTCCTGCACCCAAGCGCCCAGCGCCAGCAGCAACCGAATAGGCCGAAACTGCGCCTGCTGCACCGCCTGCACTAGCGTCGGGGGCAGTAGGCGTGCTAGGTCGGCCTGGGGCTCGGTGTGCCGCAGCTGGTGCCGCAAGGTGTGGGTGAACGCCACGAGCAGCCGCACAAATGGGGCGGCGCCGGCTCCGGCCGCGCTGGGGGGGTAGGCACGCAGCGTCAGGGCCTGGCGGGCCAGCGAGCGCGTGGTGTTGAGCAAGGCGCCCCAAAGCTTACGGCCTTCCCAAAAACGGTCGTAGCTCGCGTTGTTGTAAAAGCCCAAAAAGATGGCCAGCGTGACGCCAAATAGCGTGAAAGGCGCAGCTGTGAGCGGCACCTTGTGCTGCCAAAACTGGCCGTGCATATACCCTACCCCTACTGCCAGCCCCAACAATACCCCGAGGCGAGGCAGTATCTGAGGCAGCACCGAGCCGTGCCACGCCAGTAGCAGCTGTAACCAATTGCTCTTATCTTTAATAATCATACAAGTGCTTTTACGGCTCGACCCGCGAAAGAATCATGACTGGCTCAAGGGTAGCAGTACAGGCCTTACCACTATGTGGCGCAAACTGCTGATGCAATCTCGGGGCGATGGGCCGCCACCTTTTGGCACAGGCTAGGGCTTATTTTCCTCAGCCCGCAGGCTACGGTGCGAGGCCCCTACCCCCCTATCGCACCCAGAATGGCACGGACTTTTCTTGCCTGGTTTCGGCCCCAAACTGCGCTTCACCCACTGGTTACCGGGCTCCTTAACTGCCAGCCTCGGCTTAACTTCGGGGTAGCAGGCCCCGCGCCTACATTTAGTGCGGCGCGCGGGGCAGGCGCTGTGTCGGACCTTTGCCCCGCGCCGGCCCGCGCCTCTCTTCTGCTTTGCTTCGTTTATGAAACCATCTGTTCCTTTTTCGCGCCTCCTGCTTGACTCGCCTTGGTTGTTGCCCACTGGCCTGGCCATAGCCCTGACGGGCGGCTGGCTAGCGAGTAAGCTTGGGCCTATGGTGCCAGGATTGTTGCTAGTAGGCCCCACGCTGGTCATTCTGCTTATCCTGATATTCCGCGCGCCGCGGGCTGGCCTCTTGGCCTATATCTGCTACTGCTTCATCATGGGCATTATAGGTCGCAACCTTGACACGGGCATTCAGCTGGGCCTGGGCATGGATGCTATCTTATTACTAACATGGATAGCCGCCGTTTTTCAGCAGCAAGGCCGCCTCGACTGGAGCCGCACTAATAATGACTTCTGCTGGCTCGTGCTCGGCTGGTTTTTGCTGACGGTGCTCGAAATCGCTAACCCGGCCGGGGCCAGCATTATGGGCTGGCTCTACGAAATGCGCTCCACGGCGCTTTACTTCGTGATGGCTGTGCCGCTGGGCTGCCTGCTGTTTTACCGCCGCCGCGACCTGCGCCTGTTTTTGGTGCTTATTATCGCCTTTTCGGCGTTTGGGGCCGTTTATGGCATAAAACAGAAGTTCATCGGCCTCAGCACTGAGGAGCAAAATTGGCTTGACGCGGGTGGGGCCGCTACGCACCTCATCTGGGGCAAGCTGCGCATTTTCTCCTATTACAGCGAGGCGGCCCAGTTTGGGGCGTCGCAGGCACACGTGGGGCTTATCTGCCTCATTCTGGCGCTGGGGCCGTTTGTACTTTGGAAGCGCGTGGCTTTTGGCGTGGCCGGCCTGCTGTGCCTATATGGTATGCTCATTTCGGGCACCCGCGGCGCGCTCTTTGTGCTGGTGGGCGGCGTGTTTCTGTACCTGGTACTAAGCAAAAAAATCAAGCCCCTAACGATAGGCCTGGTGCTGGCCATAGGTGCCATCATCTTCCTAAAGTATACCAATATTGGTAGCGGCAACGCCGACATCGTGCGCTTCCGCACCGCCCTCGACCCCAACGACCCCTCGCTGCAGCTGCGCCTCATGAACCAGGCCAAGCTGAGCCGCTACTTGGCCAATTACCCACTCGGCGGGGGGGTAGGCGTTATCGGCATCTGGGGCCAAAAATTCAACCAGGATAAATATCTCTCTACCATCGCGCCCGACAGCTACTATGTTAAAATCTGGGCTGAATATGGCATTGTGGGCTTCGTCCTCTGGTTTGGGATGATGCTCTACATCTTGGGCAAGTGCTGCGCCATCGTCTGGAACATCCGCAACCCCCAGCTACGCCAAATGCTATTGGCCCTCACGGCCGGCTACGCGGGCATCTTGCTCAGTAGCTACGGCAACGAGGTGCTTAACCAGATACCCTCGTCCATGATTGTCTACCTTTCCTTGGCCTTTATCGTGCAGGGCCCCGCCCTAGACGACAAGGAGGAAGAGGCGCCCAAACTCATTATTCTCGGGCGCCCCAGCGCCTAGCAGCTACTTGGGTTAGCAGCAGTTTAAAAAGCAAAGCGGGACGTCATGCTTCGATAAACTCGGCATGACGTCCCGCTTTGCTTTTTAAACTGCTGCTACCAGCGCGCCTCCTTACGCCAGTCTCGGATGCCTGGTACTACGCGCGGCACAAAGCCATCGGCTAATTCGGCCCCCCGGGCTCCGCACAGGTTACGGCGCGCCACAAAGGGGTAGGGTGCGTACCAGGGCACCAGGTCTTGCCGGCTTTGCAGCACCCGCACCGGCCGCAACGCCAAAGATTGCACCGGAATGTGGGGGTAGGGCGCCGGCCATACTAGCCGCTGCGAAAAACCCGCAAACCCGCTGCGTCCCGAGCCATCTAGGCCGCTGCGGCCGGGCACACCGTCTACACTGGCCAGTAGCATTACGAGCTGCGCGTGCTCGCGCGCTGGGCCGTCGCCTTTGTAGAACAGCGTATCGTGGGCAGCTCGTGGGTATTCGCTGCGCAAAAAGGCTTGGTCGGCGGGCGCGGGCAGCCGCCGCAGCAAACTCGTGTACTCGGCCTGGCTTAGGCTGGGCGGAATGATGTAATGGTGATAATCGACTTGCAAAGGCGTGGCTATCAATAATGCCAGCACTACCAGCGCAAACCCCCAACCCAGCAGGCGGGCAAAGCGCCCCGCTATTGCCCACAGCCACGGCAGCAGTAGCAGCGCCAGCGTTGTAAACAAAAACCCGTAACCAAACCGGAACGCCGGCGCCAGCACAAACCAGAATACCACGCCCCCCAACGTTACCACCAGCAGGGCTAGCAATTGCGGCGCCAAAGGCAAGCGCCCTCGCCGGTACTGCCACCAGCCCAGCGGCAGGCTCGCGAGCAGCAGCGTCGGAATGGCCAGCAGCACGGCCCGGCTGTCGAGGTGCTGCTGCTGCCACCACAGCGGCACCCAGAAAGACATAGGCTTGTCGTGCACATCTATTTGCCCGTAAAAATCTTTGTTGCGGGCAAATTCCTTGATGTAATCGCTGTGCAGACGCAACTCGGTGAGCGGAAATTTCCAGCTCGGATTAAATACGTCGATGGCCACCGGAAATACTAGGTAGCCGCTGATGAGCACATTACGCACTACCCACGGCACCACCACGGCCAGCGCCAGCCCCGCCATCACGGCCAAAAATCGCCCGTTCAGGAACAGCTGGGCGCGAGCTACCCACCACACGGCCAGCAGCAGAATGGGTAGCGTCGAAAGCTTGAGCGTGATGGCAAATACGCTGAGCAGGATAATGACTACCTGTGCTGCCAAGAGCGGCCGGCCTGGCTGCGGCCAAGGCAGTAGCAGCCCCTGCAGCACAATGTAAAAGAGCAGCAGCGTTACGGCTGGGTCGGGCGAAAGGGACGCTAAGTCATTCAGCAGCCGAAACATCATGGCCAGCATCAGCACGCGCACAAAGTCTACCGGCTCGGGCCGACTGTGCAGCATACGGCTGAGCCCCGCCAGGCAGTACCAACCAAACAGCACGAAGAATACGCCGTTGAGCACCTGCAGTGGGCTGCCTACGTAGCGGCCCCAGCTCAGCAAGGCTTCGGGTACAAACCACGCCGAGTTAAAGCCAATGTGGATGTCGATATTGGCTAGGCCGGGCACAATGCCCATTTCCTCTAGCCAGTGCAGCGACTGCGCGTGGTACACGCCCGTGTCGATATTGGGCGAGGGCATGGTGCCCATCACGAGCGCGCACACCACTAGTCCCAGCCCCAGCACTTTGGCTAGGGGGTGTAGCCCGCGAGCTCGCCCAGCCTGCTGCCGTAGCAACTGCCGGCCCACGGGCTGCCACAGCCCAGTTGCTCCAATGGCCGCTGCCACTACGTGTGCCGCCGTGTGCAACGGCCCCAGCAACGACCACACCTCCAGCAGCACCGTCAGTAGCAGTAGGCCGCCCAGCCACACCGTGAGTGCGCCCACGGCTTCCGGTTCTTTCAGGCCCAAGCCGCCGCGAATAATTTTCACTAACCAAACCCCAAACCCCAACGGTAATAACACCGCGTAAACACTTGCTAGTAGCAGAAGAACCATACTGTACCTAATGCGTGAATTAAACCTTTTTTTGCGAGAAATATACAGCAAATTCTCCTTACCTATAGCCTTCTCAAGAGCCGGCCTAGCCCTGTGCTACTGCCGAGGATAACTACTGAGTACTCAGCCTGAACAATCCTTACCACTTGCAGGGGGGTAGGGCCACGGCCGTAGCCCTACCCCCCTGTAAGCGGTGGTTTTTGAGCGCCTACTCAGCAGCGTCCCACAGCCATCGCTTTCTGAGCAAAGCACCTACTCGTGGGCAGGTACCGGCGAGTCTAGGGCCACGAAGATGGGCGTTTCGGTCACCGTGAGTTGTAGCCCTCCGGCAGCGGCCGTAGCAGGCTGCGCGGCCATGCTGCTACTGCCACTACGCGGCGTATACACGGTGTACTTGCCCGCGCCGGCCGGCTGGGCGTGCAGCGTGTAGCTGGCTGTTTTGCCGGTTTCGGTTGGCATCACCAGCATGTACATCGACTTGCCTTTGTACTCGTAGCGGTCTACTAAAGGGCTTTTGCTCAGCGTTTCTTTGTATACATAGTTGCCTAGCTGGTGCTGCACCTGGTAGAGGTAATCGGCGGCGGGCTTGCGCTTGTGCATGCTCGCATTGAGCAGGCCCGAGGAGGCAAACTGCGTCGCATTATCCAGCTTTAAGTCATAGGTCTGGTACAAAAACAACCGGTTGACGCCGTGCCGGGCGTAGAAGAGCGAGGTGCGCAAAATCCAGTCAGCCTGCACCTGCTCTGGGTTTTTGTTGCCGATGGGCGGCGCATGTAGGGGGCTATCCTGGTTTACGTCGTAACCGGCTTCGGTCACCCATACTTCCTTAGCATACTGCCGGCCCAGCGCTACTAGCGCATCGGCGTAGGCGCCAATGCTCGTGGCCTCGGGGGCCGCGCCACGCGCCGAAGCTGTGCTCTGCGACTCGCCAGTGGCATTGGCGTAGCAGTGGTAGTTTAGTACGTCGAAGCACAGGTTTACCGAGCCATCGGGGTTGTAGCCCCGGTACTGCTTGCACCAGTCGATGATGCCGCGCACGTAGTCGGACTGAGGCGCGGCGGTGCCCGCCATCACAACCAACATGGTTGGGTCGGCATTTTTAACGCCTACCCCCGGCCCCATCGTGTTTTTATGGCCATCGTAAAAAGCCGATAAATTGGCGGCGTATTCGCGGGCTGTTTGGTAAGCCTTGCGGCCCTTCCACCACTTATCGCGCTCGTTTTCACACTCCACGTACCGCACATAGCCCAACCCAGTTTCGCGGGTGCGCACGCCGGCCTCGGGGGCCGTCGGGTAAATTGGGCCACTCATTACCCCCTGCAAGAGCGACGGGCTCACGGTTTTAGTGTGCCCGTAGCGCGCGGCAAACTGAAAGCCCACACGGGCCTGTAGCAAGTACGACGTAGGGTTGAGTAGGTCGGCGTTATAGGCAGCGGGTACGTTTTCTGCATCGCGCTGGTCGGCCGGGTAATTGCGCTCTAAAAACCAGCCGGGTATGTTTTTAATGCACGGCAATATTTCCTTGCCTTCTGCGTGCAGCCGCTTGTAGAGCACATCGTAGTTCCAGCCGCCAGACTGGGTAGGGTTGAACGTGTAGCGGCCTTGCTCTGGCTCCAGCTTTTCCCAATCGACGTAATCGCGGTACTGCGTGAAGGCCTGCATCAGCGCCATGCTAGGCTCATACACCTGGTCGCGGATGTTGGGGTCGATGTCGTTTTGCAAAAACTCCCATATAAAGCAATTGATACCCAGCTCGTTGGATAGCTTAATGTTTTTGGGGGTTTTGAGGGCCAGCGCCGGAGCCGGCTTGTAGGTGCCATACACCTCTATTTCAGTTGGAAAGCCCGACCATGCGTTTAGAATCAGGTACTGCACTGGCATGGGCCGGGGCAGTGTAATGTCTATCCACTCATTGGTTTCGTCGCCCGTGAAGGTGGTGAGCAGCACTGGCTCGGCCGTAGCCGATTCTTTCATAAAGAGCCTCACCGGCTTATCTGCAAAGGTGCCTTTGCCATCGTAAAGCCTGATTTTAGTCACGGCTACCTTTGATACGTCTTTAAACTCGTAGTAGCAGTCGTAGTTGGGCAGTATTTTGCCCCAGCCCATAAACACGTTTTCGTCCAGCACGCCATCGCAGAGCTGCTGTAGGCCCGAGCCAGGCGTCACCTTATCACCAACCGAGTTGAGCTGGTACCAATTGGCGGCGCGCAGCGGCACTTGCCCAGGTTTTAGCACCTGCTGCCGGCCAGCCTCCAGGTGGTCCGACTGCTTACTGCAAGAACTAAAAATACTTAAGGCACTCAGCAGCGACAGCCAAAAAGCTGTTTGGGGGAAGAACATGGGTAGGAGCAAAATAAAAGCCGCGCCGCCAGCCGGGGGTAGGGGCCAAAAAACCGTCTAAAGTAGGCCACATACCGCAATAGTGCCCCTCGCTCACCACCTACTACCTACAAAACCGCTGCGCCAAGCTGCCCACGCGCCTTAGTACCCAAACTCTGTACGCAGCCGTGCAACGCTCAGTGCGAAAACAGGAATCTACCTAGTAGCAGCTCGCCAAGCGGCTAGTAGCGCGAGTGCCTACTCCTGCTACGCGATTCACAAGTCAGGCAGGTGCCCCAAGGTCATAAGGCAGGTGGCATAGCAGCAGTTGAATACTAGCTAATTTCAACAAATTTCGCCAAAGAACAGCATATGCTTTTTTTGTTATAAAATTGCATTGTAACTTTATCGCGCACTAACTGGCCTTTCTACTTTGGTAAAATTCGACACTCTCTCCATCGTTATTCCTGTCTATAACGAGGCCCGTACCATTCATCAAATTCTAGATTTGCTGCGCGAGTTAGAACTGGTGAATAACATCAAGAAAGAGATTATTCTGGTCAACGACTGCTCGACGGACGCCTCGGCTGCGACCATCCGGGCCTACGCCGACCGCTACCCCGCCATGGGGCTGCGGCTACTCGAGCACGCCGTCAACCAGGGTAAAGGCGCTGCGCTGCATACCGGTATTCGGGAGGCAACCGGCGACTACGTCATCATTCAGGATGCCGACTTAGAATATGACCCTGAAGAGTATAACCTGCTCATCAAGCCCATCATTAAAGGTTTTGCAGATGTCGTGTTTGGTTCGCGCTTTATGGGCGGCAACCCACACCGCATCCTATTCTTCTGGCATAGCATCGGCAATGCCATGCTCACGTTCCTTTCGAACATGTGCACTGACCTGAACCTGACCGACATGGAGACGTGCTACAAGCTTTTCCGGCGCGATATCATTCAGGGCCTAAAACTAGAAGAAAACCGCTTTGGCTTCGAGCCCGAAGTGACCGCCAAAGTGGCGCGGGTGCCCAACATTCGGGTCTACGAAGTGGGCATTAGCTACTACGGCCGCACCTACGCCGAGGGCAAGAAAATAGGCTGGCGCGATGGCTTCCGGGCCATCTACTGCATCCTGAAATACGGCTTGTTCAAGGCCTAACTTTTCCAACAATAACACGATCCCTACCCCCCCTTTGTAGCCAATGTGGTTGCAAAAAGGGGGGTAGGGACCGTGTCACTGTTGGGGTCGAGCTGGTGGCTTCGCGCTTGGTAACTACCGGCCCTACCCCCTGCCGTGCAGCCAGCTTTGGTCACCTCGTTCCGAAGCGACTAAAGCCTGGCTTTTACCAGTTACCAGGGGCTGACGCCCGTTTCCGGTGCGCTGTCGTCGCTAAAGAACTGGCTGGTGGGGCCATCGGGGCCTAGGGTGGCGGCCTTAACTAAGCGGGCGGCTGCGTCTTGCACGGTGCCGGGGCCACTGTGGTGGTTGAAGTCGGTGGCAGTGTAGCCAGGGTCAACGGCATTGACCTTGAAGGGCGTGTCGCGCAGCTCGTAGGCCAGCATGATGGTGTAGGCATTCAACGCAGCCTTAGAGGGCTGGTAGGCGGCACCCTTCACGTGGTAGTACTTCCAGGTGGGGTCGTTGTGCAGCGTCAGCGAGCCCAGGCCCGACGTGACGTTGACAATGCGGGGCTCGGGCGACTGCCGCAGCAGGTCGATAAAGGCTTGCGTGACTTCGATAACGCCGAACACGTTGGTGTCGAACACCTCCTTAATCATGGCTACGCTGGCACTCGTGGCGGGCTGCACCGGGCTACCCAAGATGCCAGCATTGTTGATAAGTACGTCGAGCGCCGACGTTTTCTGACCTAGGGTCTCGCGGGCGGCGGTGATAGAGGCGCCATCCGTCACGTCGATAACGAGCAGCTCTGCTTGGGTGAGACCTTCGGCCTTGAGTTGGTCTACAGCCTGCTGGCCATTTTGCGCGTTGCGGCTACCTAGGTACACATAATAACCCTGCTGGAGGAGTTGGCGGGCGGCTTCAAAGCCTATGCTCTTGTTGGCGCCGGTGATGAGTGCTGTCTTCATGGTGAAATCGTGTTAATGATTGAACAGCACAAAGGTCTTGGCCGCCAGAAGCGCCGCCGTTACCCATTTCGCGGCTTCACTGGTACATTTTGCGGATGTGGGCGCGGTACTCGGCCGGGGTAGTGCCAGCCTCGCGCTTGAAGAAGCGGTTGAAGTACGAGGCATCCTGAAAACCCAAGTCGTAGGCAATTTCCTTGAGCGGCTGCTCGGTGTGCAGCAGCAGGCGCCGCGCCTCCAGCACCAGGCGCTCGTGCAAGTGCTTGATCGCTGGCCGCCCTGTCTGTGCCTTTATTACTTCGCTCAAGTGCCCCGCCGAAATATGCAGCTGCGTGGCATAAGCGCTCACCTCGTGCACCTCGCGGAAGCACTCTTCTACCTTGGCCTGGTAGGCCCGCAGCAGCCGCTGGTCGGGCGTGGGCTCCGCCTCGGGGTGCTGCTCGGTATAGAGGCGGCTGAGGTAAGTCAGCAGCACCATGAGGTAAGAGCCCAGCATGCGCTGCTGCCACTCGCCGGGGCGCTGGTACTCGGCCTCTAGCTGGGCCAGCAGCGCTTCTACAGTGTCGGCTTCGGCCGGCGTCAGGCGCAGTTCGTGGGCGTGGCGTGGGTTCTGCACGATGGGCAGCGTACGCAGCTGCGCGTGCTGGGCCAAAAACTCGTTCGTAAACGCTAGGTGCGTGCCCCAGAAGGGCGTGGGCTCCTCCTTCACTAGTATTTGGCCCGGCTCAGAAAAGTACACCGTATTGGGGCGGTGCTCGTAGGGCGTCAGGTCGGCCCAGTGCCGCCCTTGGTTCTGGCGCACAAATACCAGCAAGTAATACGCCTTGCGGTGCGGCAGCAGCATGTCGGGCTCAATCACCGTCCCGCCCTCTGACCGCGCCATCGTAAATGTCCCCGTACCGTTGCTCTTAAACGGGTGTACCGGCACCTGCTGCCGGCTAGTGAGCGTCTGCATACCCCAAATTTAGGGCTGGGGCGCAGAGCAGCTACTACCCGAAAAACACGCCTACCGGCAGCGGCCGGAAGAACTGCCAGTACCTCAGCCTTGCCCCGCTAAGCGAACGCCAGATGAGCATGACCTTTTTTAAGATTTCAAATAGCTCGTTAGCCACGTAGCACACCTACCTAGGGTTTCTACCCCCACTTTAGGCAATTGCCGGGGTAGCTTCCATAGCAACAGACGTCTTGCCTACCCGGCCTAGGTGCGTATCCTGGAAGCCAGTGGCGTGCTTGAGGCCGTAGCCGAGCATGCGGTCAAAGGAGCTATGAAACAGCAGCACCGTGCCGGCCAGTACCATAATGGGCTGCCCTAGCACCCAGCCGGCCACGCCCACGGCTATGGCCAGCGCTTTGTGGTGTAGCAGGTTGTAGCTAGCAGCGCCCACGCGCGGGCCGGCTAGGTAGCCCAGCATGCTCAGGTCGGGTAGCAGGAAGGTGGCAGGCAACACCCACCAGGCGTACGGTAGGTGGGCAAACACAAATACAGCCAGTAGCAGTTGGGCAAGCTCTTCGGTTTTCAGCAGCGATTTCATGGCAGTAGCGGGGGGACTTGAGTGGTGAAAATCAATACCCAAAATTCCGGCTGCCGCGCACCTGCCGACGATAACAAAAGATAAGAAAAACTTACCCCGCCCCTAGTGCCCCCGCGCTACCCGCGCCCGAATGCGACTCAGCGACACGGGCGTGACGCCGAGGTAATTGGCCACTAGGTGCTGCGGCACCCGCTCCAGAATCTTCGTTTTGCCGCTGGCCAGCAGCGCGCGGTAGCGTTCCTCGGGCGACAGTATCAGCTGCTCGACAAGGCGCGCATCGGTACCCAGCACGAGGTACTCGGCCAGCACGCGGCCAAACCGCTCGTAGGCCGGGCACTCGTCATAGAGCCGCCGCAGCACCGCATAATCAAATACCACCAGCTCCGTATCAGTCAGCGCCTGAATATTGAGTTGGCTCGGCTGGACCAGCACGCAGCTCGGGTAGTCGGCCAGCAAGTGGTTTTCGAAGAAGAAGTACGTCGTACGCTCCTCGCCATTGGGCCGCAAGTAGTACAGCCGGCAGGACCCCTGAAGCAGCAGGGCGATTTCGGGCCGGTAGCCACCCGCCTGCACAAAGTGCTGGCCGCGCGCTAGGTGGCACGGGCGCACGGCCGGGGCCAGTAGCTGCCAGTCGGCCTCCGTGAGGGTGGGCACCAAGCGGTGCAGGTAGGCAAACAAGGGGTGCATAGACAGGCGCGAACTACAAAATAACCCTCCCCTAACTAGCGCTTTACCCAGCAGCTAGCCCTAGCTCTACAGGCGCTGCTGGCCCGCGTAGCCGCTCTGGGCAAGGTACCAAAGCTACTGCGCGGTGCGCGCGCCACCTACCCTAGAGCTACCTAACCGCTACGCTACCTCTACTCACTAGCTCCGACAGCATGGTTGCCGCTACCGGGGGCGACAGTAGCTGTTAGACGCATTGGCCCATAAAGCACGCTAACCTCCAACCTAGCAGCACCGCTGTAACCTGGAGCTAGCGCCCCAGCCGCACCCGCAAGTACTGTTGCAGCCAGATGGGATACAGATTATACCCCACATTGAGCAGCGTTAGGCTGAGCGCCCAGCCCAGCTGCCCAGCTGCCCCAACATACAGGCTCACCAGGAGAAAGAACACCAACCCGGCCCAGTGAAAGCGCTCTTGCTGATAGGTAGTGCTGAGCAGCTTGGCCAAGGCGCGCCGCCCCACCAGCGCCCGGTAGCCGGGGTAGCGCCGCCGCAACAACCTGTTTACCAAGGTGCCTTGCTGCGTGAAGTGGCCGATGCTGGGCACCCCAAGCTGGCGGTATACCCGCACACTAGTCGCTAGCTGCAAGCGCCGCAACCATGCCGCGGGCCACGCATAGGCCGACAAGCTCACCACCACGAAGCTCCACAGCCACGGCCGCTCTACGTAGCGGTAGCAGCACACCACCAGCGGCCCCAACGCCAGCCCCGACCACAGCACATTGGGCACGGCATTGTAGCAGGCCACTACTGCCGCCGAGGGCACACCGCGCTTAGAGTTGGAAGCTGGCATCAGGTATTAAATCTACACCTGCGCGGCGAGCCAAAAAACACGTCAGCCGCTACCGGGGGCGGCAGCGGCTGGGGAAACTCAGGAATCAGATGCGGATTAAGCGGCCTGCCGCCACGGCTGCGCTATAGCGGCCACTTCGGCGGCCGGCAGCGTCAGGATAGCTTGCGTGTGCCCATCAAGGCCAATAAACTCGACTTCGTAGGCTTCTCCTTGGGCGTGCACCAGCACGATAGTACCTAGCGCGCCAGCAGCCAAGCCACACTCTGGATGGGCTTTTTGCAACTGTACGGTATCCAGTTCGGCGAAGGGGTTCATTAGCGGTCGAGTAAATGGGCAGTGATTAGCAAAACGAGGATGCCCGGTGATTGTTCCATCCATACGGTTCGGATGGGGTACTCCCGGCCGTTGGGGGCTAGCAGCGGGCCATCTACCACAAACTTAACGCCGTAGGGCGACGCTTTTTCCTCCGTCACGGTGCCGCTGTGGCCGTGCGCTACCAAATCGGCTATCAGTTGCTCGTAATGCTGCCGCGAATACCCGATGCCTAGGAAGAACCGCGCCTTCGCCCCACCAACCGGGTGGTCAGGATTAAGCAAGTAATCCTGCGCCTTATTGGGTGCCACAAATAGCGGCTTGTCGTGAAGCGTCATGCGGCAAAGCTACCGCCCAGCTAGCCCGCCGCCGAAGCCGGATTTTTTACGCGGCTAAGACACAAAGTGTGCCCCGCCCGCTAGCCCCAAAAATACACCAGCCGCTACCGGGGCGGCAGTGGCTTAGGGCTACTCTGGGATTTCTATTACAGCACGGTTGGAACAGATGACTTCCACAGCCTCTTCTCCACTAACATCCACAAGGCATAGAAACTCATCAAAGCCTCCGTACACTTTTCCTTCGTCATCCATAAAGAGCAGAAGATGGCTGCCATAGGCTTGCCCAATCACACACAACTGTGAGCGCCCTAGGCGTTTAGAATAATTTTCTCTTACCCAGTATGAATCGAAGCTAGCGCTAGCCTCGCAGGCATCAAAGTCCAGCGTATTTATTTCACCAGATGCTCTTCTAAATTTTATTAGCAAGTCCCCAAATTCCTCTAAGAACTCTGCCACCTTTGGAAACCAAGTATATCCTTCGCCTTCTAAGTAAGCGCGATACTTGATGAGCGAGGCTTTGCGGCCAATATACCAACCTGCTTCAGTTAAGTACTCTAAGGTTGACTGCGAGAAATTATCCATGCCTTGAAAATAGCGCTAACCCCCAAAACACGTCAGCCGCTACCAGGGGCGGCAGCGGCTGGGTGAAGTCAAGGATACTACTCTGTCTTTAAGTGGATTTGAAAAATTCCCCCTACAGAGTCGCCAACAAGCCAAACGTAATAAGTTCCGTCTTTCAACTTGCTCAAGTGCAAGACAATTTCTTTTTTTTCATTCGCCTCACCGCTTCCGGTTCGCTGAAGTGGCTGATAAGGCCCGGCACGGTTCGATAACTTATTGTAGTTCTCCTCATCCCAGATAGAAACCGAGTTTCGAAATAAGGGCGGCAATATCAAGTCCAGTTTTTCGCCCTTCTTTCGGTCTATTTCTATCGGGAGGCACGCTTTCCCTTCGTCCAAGTCACTTAAGTACTCGCGCTCTACCCGAACGAGCCGGACCGACCGGTCTCGCGCCCCACTCTCGCCGCGTGAAAGGATTAGCAGAAAAGCGATTCCCAGCAGCAGAAACTTCATAAGATATACGATTAGGGAAAGCGCAAATGTGCATCATTTATCTCTCCCCCGCCGCCACGGAAGAAGCGTAAGGTCCAAAACTAAATCAGCCGCCCCTGGGGCTGTAGCGGCTAAAGAAGCTTAAGTTTCAAAAACACGTCAGCCGCTACCGGGCGCGGCAGCGGCTGGACGATACTATAGAACGGCATAACCGCCTTCAGCTTCTGGGTCTAGCAGGTAATCGCCGTAGTCAGCCATTGAGGAAAAAGCCTTAAGTACGTCGTTCTCAACTAAAATATCGAACTCATCATCCTTTTGGTATTCAAAAGCAACACCACATTTTGGGCACTCATCTTCTTCTAGAATTCCGTACACTTTTACGCTAGGTAAGTTCGGTTTTCCTTCTTCGTTATAGCCCCATGCCAATTTGTCCCCAAGTCTGTACTCTAATTGCCGGGTAGCCCCAAACTTAAATTGAATGCGTCCCTCAAACTCGTGCCCACACTGTGGACATTGAATAGGAACGTTAAGAACGTTGAACAAGCCCATATTTTAAACGAAGTAGGAATGAAGCAAGCTTCTTCAACTGCTACCAGAGGCGGCAGCGACTAAGAAACTAAAAAAAGAAAGCTTTGTAAACACAGCATTTAAGCCCTTTTTAGGAACTTTTCCAGGCGTAATCATTCCATGTTTACCGCTTTCTCACTTTCTTTACAAGACAAACCGAGGCAAACTCAGTTAAACAAATAAGCCACCCAAAAACTTGAGTGGCTTATTACCGAAGGTCATAACATCCTAAATAGCAAAGCTTTTTTAGCTACAAAGGTCTACTAACCAGCGAGATGCATCCCAGAGTTTCTGGCAAGCTTTACTGAAATCAGTGAGGCCAACTGCTAAAGTTGAGCCACGCTTTATCAGGCGCTGGATTTTATTCCAATTACTCTCTGACATGGGTGTCTAGGGTTTTGGATAATGTGTGAGGTGAACAACCTCGCATGAAACGGAAGGGCTGCAACCCTTCCGTTTTTGCGTTTATACACCCTTGCACGGGTCGAACACCCCTAGCCGAAGCTAACGGAATACGTGCAAGTGGTTTTGTTTATCATAGGCAGAGAAGCTAAGTAAAGTACACTTAGCATCCCGTGGGCAACGGGATACTAAGTGGTATCATTAACTACTTACGAACCACACGCCTCGCAGGCGTCGGGGTTATCGAGTGAGCAGGCCATGTCGGCTTGGTTCTGGGCGTACATGGGCTCCAGGGTTTCGGCGGCTTGCTTTTCCACCGTGAACTTGATGGCGTCGGCGGCGGCTTTGGTGCGCAGGTAGTACATGCCGGTT
>Ga0160429_1000264_pt1 | contig 59528 bp, 49 predicted proteins | sample SolpanmetagenomR_FD_108199 | JGI IMG/M metagenome (GOLD analysis project Ga0160429, IMG submission 108199) | Solar panel surface microbial communities from Lawrence Berkeley National Laboratory, California, USA - R | ecosystem: Engineered > Built environment > Solar panel > Unclassified ... | reverse complement strand
TCACCCGAGCGAAGCACTGCAGCTCGACCAGAAACTCAACGTGGTTGTGTTGGACTTCGACGAAGCCAAGAAGCGTATTTCGCTGGGCTTGAAGCAGCTGACGCCTCACCCATGGGATTCGCTGCCAGCCGACCTAGGTCCTGGCTCGCGTGTTCAGGGCCGCATCGTGAACGTAGCCGACTACGGCGCATTCATGGAAGTGGTACCGGGCGTTGAAGGCCTCATCCACGTTTCGGAAATGAGCTGGAGCCAGCACCTGCGCAACCCGCAGGACTTCATCAAGCAGGGCGACACGGTAGAGGCAGTAGTACTGACCCTCGACCGCGAAGACCGCAAGATGAGCCTAGGCATCAAGCAACTGACCGAAGACCCATGGACTCGTGGCGACTTCGCTGAGAAGTTTGCTGTAGGCACCAAGCATAGCGGCGCCGTGCGCAACCTGACCAACTTCGGCCTGTTCGTAGAACTGGAAGAAGGTGTAGACGGCCTCGTGCACGTATCGGACCTGTCGTGGACCAAGAAAATTAAGCACCCTTCGGAGGTGGTTAAAGTTGGCGACAAGCTCGACGTAGTAGTACTGGAGCTTGACATGCCTGCTCGCCGCCTGGCCCTAGGTGTGAAGCAGCTGGAGGAAAACCCCTGGGATACCTTCCAGACGGTGTTCACCCCCGGCTCGGTACACAAGGCTACCATCACCGAGAAGTCGGACCGTGGTGCAGTACTCGAGTTGCCTTACGGCATCGAGGGCTTCGCTTACCCCAAAGGCTTGGTGAAAGAGGATGGCTCGAACGCCGAAAACGGCGAGGCTCTGGACTTCCGCGTTACCGAGTTCTCGAAAGATGACCGTCGCATCGTGCTCTCGCACACTGCGGTGTACAACAAAGAGGACGAAAGCAACCGCAGCACCTCGGCTAACTCGAAGTTTGCGAAGAAAACCCCCGCTGGCGGCGCTGCCCAAGGCGAAGGCAAACTGAGCGACCTCAAGAAGCCCGCTGAGAAGAACACCCTAGGTGACCTCGACGCCCTAAGCGCCCTGCGCGACCAGCTTGCTGGCGCCGAGCGCCAGGCTGGCGAAGACCGCCTAAAGGCGCGCGCTGAAGCTGGCACCCCGCTGGCTGGCAACTCGCCCGACAACGCTGAAATTCAAGGTTCGTAAGTTCTTGAATTAAGGTAACTAAGAAGCCCCGGTCGAAAGGCCGGGGCTTTTTTTATGTAAGTATTTACACCATCTAGGCGGGTATTTTTGGCAATACGGTCTTTTTTCGTACCTTTGTCCACCCAAGCCGGTAACGTGACCGAGCGGCTAGGTAGAGGTCTGCAAAACCTCCTACGGCGGTTCGAATCCGCCCGTTACCTCAACCGAACACCCAAACCCCCAGGAGGCCAAGTGCTTACCTGGGGGTTTGTTTTTATGCGCTTTTCAGCTTGGCCTCTTAGGACTGCGTGACACCAGCTTCTGATACAAAGGATGCTCAATGCCTTTGTACAACGCGATGGCTAAGACATTGGTCATGACAAAGCGAAGCGGCAAGCTGGTGGTAACATTCAGAGTAAGAAACCGGTCGAGGATGCCAGCATGAATCAGATAAAACGCATAACTGGCTTTGCCGAGCAAGTCGAAGGGCCGGCTACCGAGTAGGTGGCTTAAGCGACTCGGCTCCTGCGCTAGGCCATATATCAATAGACAAAAGCCAGGCACAACGACCACGTTGTTCAGGAAAATATGGGCCGAATCAATCCAGCTGGCTTCCCAAGGCAGTAAGCGTACCGCCGCCAACAAGCCAATACAGCTTGCCACCCATACCATGCCGAGGGCTGTGCAGGAAGGAAGCTTGGTAAGCCAACTTAAAGAGGAGGCGTTACGCAGTACTAGTAGCCCTAAATAGATACCAGCCAAGAATTCGAAACAACGACCAAAGAGGGTCACCGAAAACATGAACCTGTAGGAAGCAAAAAAACCGAATTGGTGCCAAGGTGCTGGCAAGGCCACCAGCGCGCAGCCAATTGCCCATAGCCCCACTACGTACCCTAGGAAACGGGCTAACTTGTGCTTTATACCTAGTACCAAAAAGGGGGCTAGTAAGTAGAAAAACTCTTCTACAGTCAGCGTCCAACCGGCATAGATACCGGTAAATCTAAACTGCTCAAACCAGCTTTTCAGCAACGTCAAATTTAGTCCGATTACTACTGCCTTCTGGGCTGCGGACGATACTGAGTAAAGCCTATCGGTATCGTACGACGGAATAAATTGATATACCGCGAAAACCAGGCAAGTAAGCAGAAAATAGAGCGGATAGATACGCGCAAAACGGCGGTACAGATAGGTGCCTAGCCAGTGCCGAGACAACTCAAGTTGGCTACCATACCGCACACTGATGAGAAAGCCGCTTAGCACAAAGAATAGCGTGACGCCCACGTGTAATTCCCTGATAATGCGCTCGGGTAGGCTGTCGACAGCAAAGGGATTGAAATGGTAAAAGAAGATAAGCCAGGCTGCCAGGGCGCGCAAGCCCGTGAGAGCCGGGTAGTAGGGCTTCGCAGCAGTAAGGGATACTGGCAAGTAAATAGTTTTTGGCAGCACGGGAGCTAATTGAACATCCCAAAATACGGTCGACTGGCTAAGCGCTCCTGAGCAGCTTACTTTTATGGTGCCTAGGCGGTGTAGCTTCGCTGATTAGCAACTGGTGCCTATTCACCGTGCTTTTTGCGTACACAGCGCGCTATAACTAGATGGTGCCTACATTGCCAACCCGCTGGCCAAGCCGGCGGCTTACTCCTGACTTGCCCTTATGAAAATTATTGACCTGCGCACTATGCGCGGCCCGAGCTACTGGTCGGTGAAGCACTTCCGACTGATTGTTTGCAAAGTTGATTTAGGAGAATTTGCTGGGGAGTGGAGCAACACGCTCGATGGTTTTGCCGAGCGTCTTACCGCCCTCCTACCCCAGCTAGGGCAGCCGCACGCATCGGGGCGCCACTCCAACAAGCAGTTGGCCAAACACCCGCCCCTAACGCAGGAGCAACTGGCCGATGGCGAGCCCCTAGGTCACGTCATTCAGCACGTGGCGCTGGAGCTCCAGCGCCAGGCCGGCATGCCCGTATTTTGGGGCAAAAGCTACCCCGCCCGCGAAGACGGCGTGGAGTACGTAGTATTTGCCTACCAAGAGGAGCGGGCGGGCCGCTACGCTGCCCAAGCCGCCGTAGAACTGGTGGAGGCGCTGTGCAAAGGAGAAGAATTTGTCCTGAAGCCGGTCATTGATGAGCTGCACGACATTCGGGAGGAAGAATTCTTCGGACCTAGCACCTGGAGCATCGTGGCGGAGGCCGCCTCACGCAACATTCCTTACATCCAGCTTAAGAACAGCAGCATTATTCAGCTCGGCTACGGTGTAAACCAGCGCCGCATTTGGGCTACGACCACTAACCTTACTTCGCACGCGGGCGTGGAGGTAGCGGGCAATAAGAACCGTACCAAAGCCATGCTGGCCGACGGCGGCGTGCCAGTGCCCCGCGGCACTACTGTGTACTCGGAAGATGGCCTACGCGACGCCATCGAGGAGCTCGGCTTTCCCATCGTGACCAAGCCGCTCGACGGCAACCACGGCAAAGGGGCCACTATCCGCATTATGAACTGGGAGGATGCCGTAGAGGGCCTCAAGTTTGCCAAGGAATACTCGCGGGCGGTAATAGTAGAGCAATTTGTGCAGGGCGACGACTACCGCCTGCTGGTGGTGAATGGCAAGCTCATTGCGGCAGCCAAGCGCACCCCCGCTGCTGTGCAAGGCGATGGCGAGCATACCATTCAGCAGCTTATCGACAAAGTCAATGAGGACCCGCGCCGCGGCGTAGGCCACGAAAAAGTACTGACCTCCATTAAGGCCGACCAGCACACGCTTGATATCCTGAAGGGCAAGGAACTCACCCTAGACTCGGTGCTGCCAGCCGGCGAAACGCTATACCTCAAGAGCACCGCCAACATCAGCACCGGCGGCACGGCTACCGACGTCACCGACCTCATTCACCCCTACAACCTGCTGCTAGCTGAGCGTGTGGCGGGCATTGTGGGGCTCGATATCTGCGGCATTGACTTGCTGACCAGCGATATCGCTATCCCGCTGAATGAGACGCGGGGCGCAGTCATTGAGGTGAACGCAGCGCCGGGCTTCCGCATGCACATTGCGCCCACTGAGGGCCTGCCGCGCAACGTAGCCGCCCCGGTTATTGATATGCTCTTCCCGGCTGGCGCCACGGCGCGTATCCCGATTATCGCCATCACAGGCACCAACGGCAAGACGACTACCACGCGCCTCATTGCGCACTTAGTGGGCAGCACGGGCTATAAGGTTGGCTTCACGACCACCGACGGCATCTATATCCAAGGGGTGCAGCTGCAAAAAGGCGACTGCACGGGCGGCCAAAGTGCTGAATTTGTGCTGCGCGACCCTACCGTAAACTACGCCGTGCTCGAAACGGCACGCGGCGGCATGCTCCGCTCGGGCCTAGGCTTTCATAGCTGCGACATTGCGGTGGTGACCAACGTAGCAGCCGACCACCTAGGGCTGCGCGACATCTACACTGTGGAAGAAATGGCAGTTGTAAAAAGTGTGGTGCCCCGCACCGTGCCTAAGCACGGCTGGGCCGTACTCAACGCCGACGACGACCTGGTGTATGATATGGGTCGCACGCTCGACTGCAAGGTGGCGTACTTCTCGATGAACGAGAACAACCCGCGCATTCAGGAGCATGTGGAGGCCGGTGGTGTAGCTGCCGTGTACGAGGAAGGCTACGTCACAATTTATAAAAACTCCTACAAGCTGCGCATCGACCGGGCGGTCGAGTTTCCGGTAACCCTAGGTGGGCGCGCCACCTTCAATATCGAGAACGCGCTGGCTGCTGCGCTAGCGGGCTACCTGGCGGGCTTTGACAAGGACGCTATCAAGACGGCGTTCCGCACCTTCGTGCCCTCGGCTACCAAGACGCCGGGGCGGATGAACAGCTACAAGTTTCCGCGCTTTGAAGTCATCGTGGACTACGCCCACAACACGGCGGGCATCACGCGCTTTGCTGAGTTTATGGCGGCTACCCCGGCCACGCGCAAAATCGGCGTGGTGAGCGGCTTGGGCGACCGGCGCGACGAAGACACCTTAGGGTTCTCGCGCGTAGCGGGGCGCATTTTTGATGAAGTCATCTTGCGCCAAGACCGGGATTTGCGCGGCAAGTCGGCCGAGTTTCTGCGAGAGATAATGACGCGCGGCCTGCGCCTCGACAAGCCCGAGCTGCCCATCAACTACATCGAAAATGAGATGGACGCCATCGACCACGTGCTGGCTACTGCGCCGGAGGGCGCGGTAGTGGTGCTGCTGACCGAGAACATCGCGGGCACGCTCAAGAAACTCGACGAGTACGAGGCTAACCTAGGAAAAGACGCCGGCGCTGACTTGCCTTACCAAATCTAATTCAGTTCCTTTTCATGAAATACCTCGCGCAGGCGGCCTTGGCCGCAGCTGCCCTGTGGCTGGCTGGCTGCCAGTCGTCTACTTCGTCTGACAAAAGCGGCCAGGAAACCGCCGCTAGCGCTAGCGGCGACAAGGACCTCAACGCTTTGTTTGACAGCTATTGGGAGAAGAATTCGCAACTGTTCCCGCTCGATGCTACGGCCTACGGTGACAACCGCTACAACGACCAACTACCTAATAATCAGACCCGCGCCTTTCGCGACTCGTTACGCAACTTTTACCAGGGCTACCTCACGCGGCTGGAAAGGTTTGACCGCGAGAGGCTCGACGCCAACGACAAAATCAGCTACGACATCTTTCAGTATGAGATGACCCACGGGCTGGCCGGTCTTAAGCTGAACAGCTGGATGCTACCCGCTAATCAGTTTTATGGGCTGCCCATTACGCTGGGGCAGTACGGCTCGGGCCAGGGCGTGCAGCCCTTCAAAACGGTGCAGGACTACGACAACTGGCTAGGGCGCGTGCACGGTTTTACGGCCTGGACCGACTCGGCCATAGCCAACTTTCGCACTGGCCTTAAGGGTGGCGTGGTGCTGCCGCGCGCCCTAGTGGTGCGCATGATTCCGCAGCTTTCGGCCCAAGACATCATCGTAACTGACCCGACGAAGAGCTTGTACTATGGACCAATAGCCAGCCTGCCCAAAGACTTTTCGGATGCCGACAAGACCCGGCTGACAGCGGCCTACAAAAAGGCCATTCTTACGGAGCTAGTGCCCTCGTATAAGAAGCTAGGCACGTTTTTGCAGACTGAGTACTTGCCTAAGTCCCGTGCTACCAGCGGCATCGACGCTGTGAACGGCGGCAAGGACATCTACGCCTACGAGGTGAAGTATGCCACGACAACCGACAAAACACCGGCCGAAATATACCAGATTGGGCTAGCCGAGGTAGCACGCATTCGGGCGGCGATGGAGAAGACAAAGGCCGAAGTTGGTTTTAAGGGCGACCTGAAGGCTTTCTTTAAGTACTTAAATACTGACCCCAAGTTCCGGCCCTTCAAGACGCCGCAACAGGTGCTGGCTGCATTCGAAGACATTCACCAACGGATGTTACCCAACTTAAAAACGATGTTTGGGCGCACGCCTAAGACGCCGTTTGAGATTCGCGAAACTGAGAAGTTTCGCGAGGCGTCGGCGTCGGCTGAGTACAACCAAGGCTCGCCAGATGGCTCGCGGCCGGGCATTTTTTACGTGCCCATTCCCGACGCTACCAAGTTCACTACGACTTCGGGCATGGAGTCGCTTTTTTTACACGAAGCCATTCCGGGCCACCACTACCAGATTTCGCTGACGCAGGAAAACACCAGCCTGCCCAAGTTTCGGCGCTTTGGCTTCCAGACTGCCTACGTGGAGGGCTGGGCGCTGTATTGCGAAAGCCTAGGCACCGAGCTAGGTCTCTACAAAGACCCCTACCAGCGCATGGGCGCCATGGGCGATGAAATGCTGCGTGCCGTACGCCTGGTAGTAGACACCGGCCTGCACTCGCGCCAGATGACGCGCGAGCAAGCCATTGCCTACATGCTCGAAAACCTGAGCACCAGCCCCGACGAGGCCACCTCGGCCATTGAGCGCTACATGGCCATTCCGGGCCAGGCGCTGGGCTACAAAATCGGGCAGCTCAAGATTCGGGAGCTGCGCACCAAGTACGAAAAGCAGCTTGGCAGTAAGTTCAAGCTCAGCAACTTCCACGACGAGCTATTGAAAGATGGCTCTATGCCACTGGCCGTGCTCGAAAAGAAAATGGACGCTTGGGCAGCAAGCATCAAGTAACAGTTTGTAACCATTTAGTGTAAAGCGGCGAATCAGTAGGTTCGCCGCTTTCTTTTTGTATGAAACTCAACAACTTCGAGCTTGCCTTTGTGCTTGGCCGCCTCCTGCTAGGTCTCAATTTCCTGATGCACGGCCTCGTGCGCATTCCTAAGCTGGCCGTGTTTCGGGCGGGCATCGAAAAGGAATTTGCTGCCTCCCCGCTGCCACCAGCGCTAGTAAGCTTGTTTGCCACTACGCTGCCATTTGTGGAAGGCGCGATTGGGGCGCTGTTGCTGGTTGGGCTTTTCACGCGGCCCGCGCTGATAGCCGCCATGCTGGTGATAATGAGCCTCGTATTTGGCAGCAGCCTACTCGAAAAGTGGACCTTGGTGGGCGACCAGCTCGTGTACGGGCTCTACATCATCACGCTTGTATTGCACTTGCAGCGCAACCGCCTGTGCCTAGATGCGGTAAGCCTTCAAGCCTAGCTAGCCAATCTTTAACCGCAGCGGTCAGTCCGCGCAGCGGGCATATCTACGAAATCCATTTAATCCGTTATAATCTGCGGTCCTATGCGCCACATCACTACCGCCGATATTTCGGCCTTCGAAAAAGTTTATCGCCTCAACCTTGTCAATGGCTTGCCGGGTTTCAAGCCCGCTAATCTTGTGGGTACTTCCGCGCCCGATGGCCAGACTAACCTGGCAATTTTTAGCTCGGTATTGCACCTAGGGTCCGACCCGGCCGTGCTGGGCATGGTAACGCGCCCCACTACGGTGCCGCGCCACACCTACCAAAATATCAAGGACAATGACGGTTGCTTTACTCTCAACCACGTGCCGCTGAGCCTACTAGCCCAAGCCCACTACACCTCGGCCAATTTTGAGGATAACGTATCGGAGTTTGAGGAGTGTGGTTTTACCGCCATTCACCGCGATGGCTTCCCGGCGCCCTACGTAGCCGAGAGCCCACTTAGCATCGGGCTACGCTTGCGCGAAGAACACGCCATTTTCAACGGTACTATGCTGCTGGTGAGCACCGTCGAGCACGTGTACCTGCGCGAAGAAGGCCTGCGCCCCGATGGCACGCTCGACCTCGTGGCGCTGGGCGAGTCTGCTATTTCGGGGCTCGATGGCTACCACGAAGTGTTGCCGCCGCAACGCTTTGGCTACGCCCGGCCGGGTAGCTTCCCAAAAGCTGAGTAAAAAAGAGAGCGGCAACCCTAGGGTTGCCGCTCTCTTTTTTATGTATTAATGGCGATAGGGGCGCGGGCGGGCAGGCCGGTCGCGGTACCAGGCTCGGTAGGGCTTTTTCTTACGCTTTTTACTCGTCAGTATCAGGCTCACAGCCGCTAGCACCGTACCAGCCACAACCAACGATTTGATGAGCGGGCTCACCAACGGCGGTGGTACACTACGCACGCCGTCGGCATCGGCTACCGCAGCTTCGTGCGCATAGCGCCCTACTTTGGGGCGAGCGATGGTATTAAAATACACTGCTAAGTGCGCCAATTGGTCGCGCAGCATTTCGCCGTGCATCGGAATACCGTGGCCGGTAGCACCCACCTCCGGCACAAGGCTCACTAGTTGCGCTATCGACACCCGAGCCGAATCCCAATCGGGAGTAAAGTAAGCGGGTGGGCCGTGCACTATTTGGCGCTGCGTGAAAGTGGCGATGGCCGACTCGCCCTTCACGGTCGTGAAGGCGTCGCCAGCCACCAGCACGCGGCCTTCTTCGCGGAAGAACGACACGTGGCCCGGCGTGTGGCCCGGTGTATGCAGCCAGCGCCAGCCGGGTAGGCCGGGCACACTGCCATCTTCTGGCAGTGGGTGCACGCGGGTGCCTAGGTCGTAGGGGTGCTTGGGGTACACAAAAGACATATACGCCATCAGGCCCCCGCCCACAGTGGGGTCGGGCGGTGGGTAGCTCGAGCGGCCCGTGAGGTAAGGCAGCTCCAGCAGGTGGGCGTACACGGGCACGTCGGGCCAGCGCTTCAGCAGCTCGTCGAGGCTGCCGGCGTGGTCGAAGTGCGCATGCGTCAGTACAATGGCGATGGGCGGGTTGGCGGGGCCAAACACTTCTTCGGCGTGCGCCTTTATCTTATCGGCCGAGCCAGGTAGGCCGGCATCAATCAGCACCCAGGGGCCACGTGGCTGCTCGGGCACGGCCGCCGCGTAGTAGAGGTTGACAAATACATCGCGCAGCGCGTGCAGGCCGGGCACCACTGGCATGAAGGCGGGGGTAGTAGCCCGCGAGGCATCATTGGAAAGCATAGACAGCAAGGATGAAAAACAAAGAGGTTGCCGGGGCTGGTGGCCCCTAGGGTAAGCTTAGCGTACGGCCAGCAGCGCCCTAGGGCTTCGTTTTAGGACCTAGGACTGAGGCGGCTAACCCAGTTTAGTACGTAGTTGGGCATACGTAAAAAGCCCACTACCAGGCTGGCAGTGGGCAGTAAAGCGTCGCTAAAAAATATTATTGGTTGCCGTCCGGAGCCGTTGCGTTGCTGGTAGGCTTCGAGTCGCTTACCTCGCCGAGCGTGCCGTTGGCCGACTGCGGCGAAGCGCTGCTTTTGCCAGCTGGGGCCGACTGCTGCTGCTCCTCAGCGCTGGCCGTTTTCAAATCTGCGGCCGAGCCTTTGCCAATGGGCGTGCGCACGTTTTGCTTGTAGTTGACGCTATCGCGGTTTACATCGGCATTGGTGAAGCCGGGTGTGCCATTGAAGCCGTGCTCAAACTGCGTGTTTACGCCGGGGCTGTATTTGTAGTCGCAGGCCGTGAGCAGCGTAGCCGAAGCAATACCTAGCAACAGCGCCAGGGCGGGGCGAAAAGAGAAGTTCATACGAAAATAAAAGGAGTTGTTGGTGCAAAGATGCAGCCCGACTGCGTATAGACTTGGACGAGGAAGCTAGATTTTTGTTGCCGTGGCCAACGGGTTGGTCTGCCCTTTCGCCCGCCTTCCTCTCTACCTACTTGCTATGGACGCCTCTTCCACCCCCTCTCCGCTGCGCCGCGCCCTCGGTACGCTCACACGGGCGGCCCTGCTACCCTTGCGTGGGGCCGCGCAGCTCTATCAGTCGGGCCGGGCGCACCAGCACTTTTTTTTGCCCGTGCTCAATGGCGCGCTGGGCGACCAGCTGGCCGCGCGCCACGACTCCCGCGCCATTCAGTTGAGCTTTAGGCGCGGCGGCCACGACGTGGCGGTAGCCGACCTAGGGCTGAGCGAGCCGTGCAAAAAAACAGTGGTGTTTGTGCACGGGCTCATGGGCGATGAGTTTATCTGGCAAACCAGCTTCCGGGATGAGCCAGGCGGCCCGCTGCGCTATGGCCCGCGCCTAGCTGCCGAGGCTAGGGTACGGGTACTATACGTGCGCTATAATACGGGCCTGCACATTTCGGAGAATGGCCGAGCGCTGCACCGGCTGCTCACCGACATACTCCTCACCTACCCCGATGCCCTAGGCGAGCTTGTGCTGGTGGGCCATAGCATGGGTGGGCTAGTCATTCGCTCGGCTGGGTACTACGCGAGCGAGTCGCTGAAACTACGCAAGAAGGCTAGCGCCAAAAGACCAAGCAAAGCGGCAGCCTCACCAACTACAGAGCCATTAGACAAGGCCGCCTCCTGGCTAGACCACGTGCGCTCTATCTTTCTGCTGGGCGTGCCGCACGATGGTTCTTACCTAGAGCAAAACGGTTTACTGGTCGAGCGCCTGCTCAAGCGCATCAACTTATTTCCGACGCGCTTTGTGAGCGAGGCCATTGCCCGCCGCTCCAATGGCATCAAGGACCTAGGGCAAGCCCTGCTGGTAGATGAAGACTGGCAGCAGCCCGACGACCCAGCGCTGCCACGCCCGCGCACGGTGGTGCCCCTGCTGCCCGGCGTGCGCTACCATGTGTTGGTGGGTGCTTGGCTACGCGCCAACCTACCCCGCGCCGTGCGCGATTATTTTGGCGATGGCTTGGTGGGCGCGGCTAGTGGCCAAGGCCAGCTTTTTGGCGATGAAACTGCCCTGCCACCCGGCACTAGCGTGCGCACGGCGCACTTTGGGCAGCAGCACCACGTTGGGCTGCTGCATCACCCCGAGGTATACCAGTATTTGCGCCATTGGGTATAGGCTATTTTACACAAAAAAGCCCGCTTGCATGCTACAAACGGGCTTTTTTTGGCTAGTGTGACCTAGGTCATTTCTTTACCACGAGCCTTGGTTATCATCGGTGCTATCGAAGCCGCCGCCACCCGTGTCATCCGACGATGTGTCGTCGTACGACCCACCATCGCCAGAGAAGTAGTCACCCGAATTATCCGAGCTATCGGTATCCGAGAAGTAATCGGGGCCTGCCGTGTCGGCGCCGCCGTTGCTAGTGCCAAAGTAGTCGCTGGCCGCATTGGCCGGTGGCACCGTGCCTGCCCCGCCAATACCTGCCCCAGCGGCTCCGTTGTCGAAGTTAGTTGGCGCGCTGCCCGATGTGTTGTGGCCTTCCGACATACGGTTACCTATGTAAGCACCAGCAGCAGCGGCAGCCCCAGTCGCTAGCATACCACCAATGCCTGGGCCCGAGCTAGGTGCTTGCCCACCGTATCCACCGCCATAGTTGCCGCCCTGCGGGTTACCTTGATTGCCCATAAAGTTGGGAGCTTGGTTGCCAGTTACTGGCCCATTACCCCGAAAATTAGGCGTTGGCGATTGGGCCGCCGTGTTGTTATTGTTCCGATTGAAAAGGCGCTTCACTAATAAGAAGCCACCGCCGAGTACCAACGCTCCAATGAGTAGCGAGCCAATACCAAAGCCGCTAGAAGAAGCAGGTTCAGCTGCTGGGTAAGAAGGCGTAGGGGTAGTCGATTCGGTGCTGGTAGCGCCCATAGCGTTGGAGTTGCTGGCCGTTCCGGCGTCTAGTGCCGGCGTAGCGGCCGCAGCACTAGCGGCTGTGCTGTTCTTGCGCGGGTCAGAGCTTGGGTTGGCAGCCAGCATCAGCGTGTTCAGGCCTTTGCGCAGCCCGGCAAAGTAATTGCCTTGCTTGAAAGCCGGCGCCATGTCCTGGCTCATTACACGTTTGGTTAGTTCGGGGGTGATGGAACTACGCAGGCCCGAACCGGCCTCTATGCTCATTTGGTGCTCTTTGCCCGAAAGCAATACCACAATGCCGTTGTTTTTGTCACGTTGGCCCACGCCCCACGCAGTGCCTAATTGGCGAGCGTAGTCGGCCACGCCAGTACCATTGAGCGAGGGCACCGTCACAACTACGACTTGCGTGCCCGTCTTGTCGGCATACTGGCGCAGGCCGCCTTCCAGCTTTTTGGCATCGGCCGCCGATAGTAAGTTGGCTTGGTCGGTAACGAAAGTGAACGGTTCCGGCCGAGCCGGAATACCGTCGGCGGCTGCGGCTGGGCGACCAAGCCCAACCGCTAGCGCGAGCAGTAGAAAACTGAGAAAACGAAACATGGGAAGGTCGTGATGAAAGAATGAAAAAGTTTCACTTTCCTTGTACGGCAGTTAGTCCGGCAAGGTGACTTTTGCCCCACGAGCTAGCTAAACTCTACTCGCCCAGCCTGCGCGTGGGCACGCCTACTGCGGCTAGGCAAACGCCTACCTAGGGCACACTGGCGCTCTTAATAATACCAAACGCAGCCCTCCTGAGCTTGGCAAGCACTTAACGCACCCAAAGCGCCGAGTACGAGCTCCGGGCGCAGCTGTGCACCGACCTAAAGACTATGATTGTGGAAGATGCCTCCATCGACTGGCCCCAGGGCCAGAGCCCCTACCAGACGCCGGCCAAAATCGTAATTCTGGCGCAGGACGCTTTTAGCCTAGCTCGCCGAGTGTATATCGACGATGCACTGTCATTTAATCCTTTTCACCACCTACCCGAGCACCTACCGCTGGGCAGCATCAACCGAGTGCGTATCAAGGGGTATGGCTCTTCGACACAGTACCGACACGCCATAAATGCTATGCTCAAGGTAGAGCATACCGACATCAGCCAGCTACCCGATTAAAACGTATTGAGCTTCAGCCACGTATTGCACAGTATATCCTTTAGCCCCTGGACCATGAAAACTCCTAACCATACCGACCCGGAAACCAAAAAGAAAGAGAAGAAGAACGAGGTGGATGAGCGTAGCAAGCCCGACGGCAAGAAAACTACCACCCAGAAGAAGTAAGCTAGAAGTTACTTCTCAGCTATAAACCAAGAGCCCGACTACTCGCGTAGCCGGGCTCTTGGTTTATAGGGATTTGTCAACTCAGAGCACCGCGGCGGGCGCCACGACCCGCTCGAAGCGCACATAGCCTTCGGCTGCAGGACCCACCGGCGCAAACCCATTGTGCACCAGCACCTGCTGCGAAATAGGGTTGTCGGCACGGGCACGAGCTACTAGCCGGCGCACTAGGCCAGTAGCCGCCGCTTGTTGCACCAGCCCGCTCACCAATTCGGTACCTAGGCCCTGCCCGCGCCAGTCGGTGGCGATGGAGTACCCAATTTCGGCCGTGCCCGCCGCATCGGGTGGGCCCATAAAGCCGCCAGTACCAACAAGCGTGCGCGGCGTATCGCCTTCGGCTTTGCGCAGGGCATACCAGCCGTACCAGCCCGCCGCCTCACGGCCGCCCGCAGTTAGCTTTTCCAGAAAATACTCCATGGCCTCGCGGCCGTAGTCGCCAGGTGGCCAGTCGGTAGGCAGAACAGCACCTAGCAGAACCGGAAAATACTGGGGCTTGTGTAGCTCAGCGGTGAGCAACGCCCGGCTAGCTGCCAGGATAGTAAGACGTGGGGTCTGAACAATCAGTGGAATCATAGCCGCTATATACGGCCAGAAGCGACCTAGGGCAGTTTTACAATCAATATTGGGCCAAAGAAGTGTAGCAACGCGATAGGTCACGTCTTCTCGCTGCTGAGCAATCGCGCCTAATGCCATAAGCCACTAGCGTACCCCTTCCTCCTGCCCAGAAGCGCTAGAACTGCCCTAAGAAGCCACCAAGCATACTGAGCTACCTGAGCCCAGCCGAGCCCGACGCGTAATTTTGGCTTGATGCCGCACTCGTTTCGCCTTCCGCCCCTACCCGACCTTCCCATTGTGGCGGCCTTGCCCGCGCTGCGGGAAGCCCTGGCTACGCAGCCCCGCGTGGTGCTGGAGGCCCCGCCCGGCGCCGGCAAAACCACCGTGGTCCCGCTAGAGCTGCTGGCCGCCGCGTGGCGCGCGCCCAACCAGAAAATACTGGTGCTAGAGCCGCGCCAGCTAGCGGCCCGTGCCGCGGCAGCCCGCCTAGCCCAGCTGCTCGGCGAGCCAGTGGGGCGCACAGTAGGCTACCGCGTGCGGCTCGATAGCCAGGTATCTGCCGAAACGCGGCTGGAGGTTATTACGGAAGGTATTCTGACGCGCATGTTGCAAGACGACCCCGCGCTCGAAGACGTGGCCTGCGTGGTGTTTGACGAGTTTCATGAGCGCAGCCTCAATGCCGACCTAGGGCTGGCCCTGGCTCTCGATGCGCAGGCTGTGCTGCGGCCCGAGCTGCGCATCCTGCTTATGTCGGCCACGCTAGAGGCGCAGCGGTTGGGCCAGTGGCTACCGGCGCCGGTAGTGTCATCGGCGGGGTTTTTATTTCCTATCGACACGCACTACCTCGACCCACGCCGCGCCGCCGCGCTACCCCCCAAGCCCAGCGAGCGCCTAGCCGAGCTAGTGCCGGCCCAGGTACGCGCCGCCCTGACTGCCCACGAGGGCGATGTATTGGTGTTCTTGCCCGGCGTAGCCGACTTGCAGCGCATCGAGAAAAAGCTAGCCGACAGCCTGCCGCCAGCTACTGACCTACACCTGCTGCACGGCGAGCTGCCGCTCGAAGCGCAGCAGGCTGCCTTGCGCCCCGCCGCGGCCGGCCGGCGTAAGGTCATTCTGGCTACCAGCATTGCCGAAACCAGCCTCACCATTGAGGGCGTGCGGGTGGTCGTTGACGGGGGCTTTGCGCGGGTGCCGCGCTTTTTGCCGCGCACGGGCTTTACCACGCTCGAAACGGTACCCGTGGCCCAGGCGGCCGCCGACCAGCGTCGGGGCCGCGCCGGCCGCCTCGCGCCCGGCACCTGCTACCGCCTCTGGACCGAGGCCGAGCACTACCAGTTGCCCGCCCACCGGCCACCCGAGATTCAGACTGCCGACCTAAGCGGTCTGGTGCTGGAATTAGCCCTGTGGGGCACCCATGACCCCAGCAGCCTACGCTGGCTCGATGTGCCGCCCGCCGCTGCCGTGGCGCAGGCCCGCGAACTGCTAGTGCGCCTAGGTGCCCTGGCAAGTAAAGACAATAAAATACAAGCTGACGAGGCGCTGGTGGGCTCAACCACTACAGACAGTCAGGCATTTCTTACTGCTCAGCTTTCAGCTTCTAGCTCAACCACCCCCACGCCCCACGGCCGGCAGCTCGCCAAGCTTGGCCTGCCCCCGCGCCTTGGCCACTTGGTAGTGCGCGGCACCGACCTAGGGCATGGCCCAGCCGCTGCCGCCTTGGCCGCCTTGCTAGCCGAGCGTGACCTGCTCCGCTGGGCCATGCCCCAAGACCCACGCCCCCTCCCCCCCGACCTGCGCCTGCGCCTAGAGGCGCTGGCTAGTGGGCGGCCGCCGCTGCCGGGCCTGGCCCTGCACCACGCCACTTTGCAGCGCGTGCGCGAGGTGGCGCGCCACCTACTCGGGCGCCTCGGCCACGCACGTGCTGTGGCAGATGCATCGGCGCTGGCGCAGGCACCAGTGGGGCTGCTGGCGGCGCTTGCTTACCCCGACCGGCTAGCTCAGCGCGAGGCCCCCGACCGGCTGCGCCTCGTCACGGGCCAGCGCGTGAGCCTGCGGACGGAGGATGTGGACCCACAGGCTCGCTTTTTTGCAGTGGCTTACTTGGCCGGCACGGCGGCCACGCCTCGCGCCACACTAGCCGCCCCGCTTGACCTAGAGGAACTAGAGGCTGGCTTTGCCGAGCAGATTATCACCACCGAGGAAGTGCGCTACGACGCGGCCGCCCAGCGCGTAGTAGGGCGCCGCGTGCGCCGCTTAGGGTCGCTATTGCTCGCCGAAAGTATAATAGGGCAGCCCGACGCTACGTTGGTAGCGCAGGCTTTGCTGAGCTACTTGCAGGAGAGTGGCCTAGGCAAGCTCAACTGGACGGCTGGAGCGCGACAGCTCCAGCAGCGCCTGCTATTTCTGCACCAGCTATCGGGCGATGCGCAGTGGCTGGCCTTCGACGATGAGGCACTGCTCGCTGACTTGCCCGCGTGGCTGGGCCCACACCTAGCCGGCCTCAAGAGCCTCGACCAGGTGCAGCGTCTCGACCTGACCGAGCCCCTGTTGGCGCGGCTGCCCGGCGGCTGGGCCCAGCGCCAGGAGCTTGACCGCCTGGCCCCGGCCGCACTTGAAGTGCCCAGCGGCTCGCACATTACCCTCGACTACAGTGACCCTGCCGCGCCAGTGCTGGCCGTGAAGCTCCAAGAACTATTTGGCCTCACCGAGACCCCGACAGTGGCAGCGGGTCGCGTGCCGTTGCTGCTGCATTTGCTTTCGCCAGGTGGCCGGCCCGCCCAACTAACCCGCGATTTACCCTCCTTTTGGGAAAAGGGCTACTTTGAAGTACGTAAGGACTTGAAAGGCAAGTATCCTAGGCACCCGTGGCCCGATAAACCAATGGAACACATACCAACCAGGCTCACTAAAAAACGCCTCGGAACGTCCTAGAATCCAGTTGTTCAGTACAAGGAGTTCATCACGCAGTACAAAAAAAGTTGTGCTGGTATGTTTTTAGAGCATAGAATTGGTGGGCGTGACTCGCTTGTGGTGGTAGCCTTATTGAAGCCACTAAGCCACTTGTTAGCTGATTATCAAGTACAAGTGCCTTTAAAAAACAAATTGCCCATCTCAAACTGAGATGGGCAATCCAACTTTTCCTTTTCCTGTTTCTAGAAAATCTATTCTAACCCACTTGCAAGCGATAGCACCTATTTTGCGCGAAGCTGATTGGCAGGTCGATGAATAAATTGTCTGATGCAAAATTACGGGCGAATGATGTAGGAACATGCGATTGCCGACCATTATGCCGATTTAGTCGCCCGAAGGCGGCTCTTTCTCTCTAAACGTATAGATTAAGAAGCTAAGGGTGTACGCCTTTATCAAATACGTGCTGTCTCTCAACACAAAAAACCCGCTGCCTCTCTTCAGAAGCAACGGGTCAAGATAGTATGAAGGGCTACTAATCCAGGCAAGCTCGCATAAAGCCTTGTATTAGATACCTAGGGAGATTTTGCGGCTGAAGGTGCCTGAGCTGGTGGTCAGCTTCAGCATATAAAGACCAGTAGACATACCGGGCTCTATCTTCTGAAGCGAGCCATTGGATAGAGAAATCTCTTGATGGTACACCTGGCGGCCGCTCATATCAATAAGCTTTAGCACGGCCGTGCCCACATTGGCGGGCTGCACATCGAGGTAGAAGGTACCGTTGTTTGGGACTGGGTAAACGTTGACGACAAGTTCAATGGGCTTAATCTCTATCGCCTTGATAGGCGAATACACAGGCTCGCGGTCGCTTCGCAGCTGCTGCAAGCGGTAGAAGTTCCAGCCCATGGCGGGCTGTGGGTCCATGGCGTCATAGGCATGGGTAGTCATCGACGTAGCCCCGCCAGGCTGGCGCACTAGGTCAGTGAAGGTTTCTCCATCTACCGATTTTTGAACTACAAACCCGGTGCAGTTTTCCTCCGCAGCAGTTTTCCACTTTAGGGCTACTTGCTGGCCGATGGCCAAGGTGGCATCAAACTGCATAAGGGTAGGCCGGATGGCAGCTACCGTTTGATTGTAGAGTACACCATTAGGCACTAGCTGCTTGGGCATGTCGGGGCCACTGTAGTGCAGCACTAGGCCCTGGCTGCCACCATGCTCGCCATAGTCGACTCGCAGGTTATGCAAGCCAGCCGTGAGCACGCGGGTGCCTTGCACCTCGCGGAAGGGAAACGAGTCGCCTTTGTTAAACGTGACGGGTTGCGGGTCATTATCAAGCCATACATAAGCCGCGTCGTCGGACCCTAGGTAGAACGTGTACTCACCGGCCGTCGTCACGTACAGTTGCCCCTGAAAACGCGCACTAAACTCGTCGGGCCTGTCGGGAGCGTAGTAGGTGGCTACGTTTCCTACCTTAAAGTTGTCGTGCTCGGCTTCGGCAAAGTTCAACTGCTCTACCGGGCGGTTCCGAATAGCGGGGGCGTTGGTGGTGAAAAAGCTTGGCGAGTCGTAGAAATAGCCACGGTAGTAATCAACAGACAGGCCTGGCGAACCCACCACCGGCAGGGACTGCGCGCGTGCAGCAGGAGCCAGTAGCACTCCTAGGCAGAAGAGCGCGACCAGGCAATTACTAAATCGACTATTCCCACCAATAAGCCCGAAGAAGACTTGGCGCATGTAGATGAATAGCATAGTGAGGATAATTGGAATCATAGAATAGAGCTTCAGACGAAAGAAAGAAAAAATTGTTTTCTATCTAAAAAGCAAAGGTCCCCTTCCTTTCATCGATTACCAATCTTAATGTGGATAATATTTTCAAAAGATTTTTTTAGCTTTTATTCTACAACCCTATAATCGACAGAATCGCAACAGGATTAGTCTATTTTGCTTCTTTTTGAACAGCTCGAAAAAGCCAATTATTAAGCATATATCAGCTTTACGCTAGCGCTTTATTACTCCCTTAAAACAAAAAGATGATGATAGGTAAGCTGCCTATCTTGCAAGCAGATAGCTATTATGCACAAGGCAAGATGCAATTACGACTATCGAATAAGCAGCATATTACTCGCGCACTAAATGCAATTACTACATATCCCTCTATTTTTAATTATTCTATTTATAGCTCTTGCCTAAAAATCTCGACATCGAACTCGCTGCTCAAACGGGCGGCTCTATACTTTGAGAATCTGGCGTGGGTTGCACTAATTATTTTTATTTTTTACTCGAAAAAAATTACTGAATAGTCGCCGCACCATGCTTTGCGTCGGTGCCTAAGTCGGCGCTGGCCACTAATGAGCGCGACGCCAACGGGCGACTAAACATTATGGCCGGATTGCCCGTCTTAGCCCCATTCTTTTCTTTTTTGAGCAGTATGTCTAAGAACTGGTTTATTACTGGCGTGAGCACCGGCTTTGGTGCAGCGCTGGCCGACTTGGCCCTGGCCCAAGGCGATAAAGTGGCCGCCACCTTCCGCAAGCAGGAGCAGGCCGACGAATTTTCTAAAAAAGTGGGCGCCAATGGCAAAGGCTTGGTGGCCGACGTAGCCGACGAGGCCGCGGTAAAGCAAGCGGTGGCCGATGCGATTGAGGCGCTGGGCTACCTCGATGTGGTGGTAAACAATGCGGGCTACGGCTCAATGGGCCCCATCGAGGAAGTATCTGATGCTGAAGTGCAGCGTCAATTCGACGTCAACGTGTTTGGGCCGCTGCGGGTGCTGCGGGCGGTGCTGCCGCACCTGCGCGAGCGCAAGAGCGGTCACATCCTTAATATCACGAGCATTGGTGGGCTACGCGCCTTTCCCGGCGTGGGCATCTACAACGGCTCTAAGTTTGCCCTGGAAGGCATCGGCGAAAGCCTGGCCGCGCAGGTGGGGCCCCTAGGTATCCATGTGACCAATGTGGAGCCTAGCGGCTTCCGCACCGATTGGGCGGGGCGCTCGGCTACGTTTACGGAGCCCGCCATTGAAGACTACCGCCCCACGGCTGGCAAGAACATGGCCGACATTCAGGGCTATAGTGGCCAGCAGCCCGGCGACCCGGTGCGGGCGGCACAAGCCATGTTTGACCTCGTGCGCATGGACAACCCACCGCTGCACTTGCCCCTGGGCAAAGCCGCAGTGAAGGGTGCGCTCGACAAGTTTGCTACCATTACCAAAGAAGTGGAGCAATACGCGCACATCGGCAACGGAGCCGACTTTCCGAGCTAGCGATTAGCTTCCTAGTGGTCCTTACCTACACAAAACCCCGGCCCAATAGGCCGGGGTTTTGCATAAGTGGGGCCTTCCTACCCACGCACCGTAAGGCGGTTCTAAGCGCTGTTAGAGCTACAGTATCACCTGGAGCTGGGTGGTTATCTCGGGCCGGTACTGCACGTTGTTTACGTTGGTAAAGTCGGGGCGAGCGCGGTAGTTGAGCGTGACTTTGGCTTGGTGGCCATCAAGCAGCACGTTCACCCCGCCATCGAAGACGTGCACGTCCCTGATAGTGCCTTCGGCCGTGCGCAGGCCGTCGTAGCGGCCGTGGATGTAGTCGGCATAAGGCTGAAGGCGCACCTTGGGGCCCAATAGTTTCTTAGGCAGCAAAAAGCCGGTTTGAATAGTCTGGGAAGTACCCGTGCCGAGCAAGGGCACCGCATTGCCGCGCAGCGAGGCCGCACCCGTGCCGGGGTTCATGGTGCCACCGTAGCGCACGAAGTTGGAGCCCATATTATAACGATAAGCGGCGGCATACAGCGTGAAGGCCGTTTGCTGGGCCGTATCCACGGGCGTGTCGTAGAAAAGGTCGGCCGCGATGGTGCTGGTATTTTGCTTTTCGTAAGGGATGGTCCACACATTGGTCGGCAGCGTGGTAGGGTTGGCCGCGGTGCGTGTGTACATGCCGTCTTTATAAAATAAGAAGCCCGCGCCTAGGTTCAGCACCCGCCGCGCCCCTAGGTAACAGCCCACCTGGAAGGGCACTAAGTTGGCCTCTTTGTCCAGAAACTCCCAGTCAAAATAGCCTTGGTACACCATGCCGCGGGCGCGGGGGTTGAACTGCGCCACGCCCGTCGTGAGGGTGGCTGGCGTGCTGGTGAGGTTGCTGCGAAAAGCATCATTAACCGACAGCCTGTAGTCGAAGTTGCGCACCCGGCCGCGCACGTACATACCCAGCCCGCGCCCGGTCTGGTCGATGGCGTCGATAACGGGCCACTGCGTGCCCGGCACATCGAGCGTGATTAGTGAAAAGGCCGCGAAGCTGGTTTGGCGCGAAATCCCGTTGACGTAGTGCAGGCCCCCGCCAAAGTTAAGGTACTTGTTAATCTTGTACTCCAACAGCGCGTCGTGCAGGAAGAAGAACGGCTTTTTGCCAGGGCCAGTACTCTCGCCCGGCGCACCACCCGAGATAGTGGTTTGCACATTGATACCCAGCTGGGTAATAATGAGAAAGCGCGGGTTGAGCTGCGCCACTAAAAGCACTCGCGAGCGCCGGATGCCAAAGTCGACTTGGTCGTAGGACAGCTCCTCGCTAGCGTTGGTGGTGTTAGAGTTGTTCTCGGTATAGCGGGCCCAAAACTGGTGCGCTGTCATCACGCGCACGTACTTCGAGCCATCGGGCGAGAGGCTGATTTTCATGCCGCCCGCGTAGGGTGCCGACTTAGTAGGAGCCGGGGCGGGCTTGGGCAGGGAGACAGGAGCCGGGTCTGCGGCCTTCCCAGTAGAAGGCGGCACCACTACCTGGGCGTGGGCAGCGGCACCTAGAAAAAGTAAGCTGGCAGCCAACCATTGACCGTAAAAATTACTCATTATCAGAGTGATGAAGGGGGTGGGACTAGAAAAGAAATGGCAAGGCGGCGCCTGCTTTCCGGCTCAAGCCGAAAAGCGTAGGGTATTGCCCGGCTTGGTTTGGAGAAAGCTTTGTCCAGGCGCCGCGCCCTAGTGCTGCGCTACTTCCACGAGCGGCAACTCAGCTGCCGGCTCAGAGCGCAACTGCTCGGGTACCGAGCGGCCCTGAATAGCCAGTTGGTAGCGAGCCTCGTCAAACTCGCCCTCGCTTTTGGCAATTACTAGCGTGGCCACCCCGTTGCCGATGACGTTGGTGATGGCCCGTGCCTCGCTCATGAAGCGGTCGACACCTAGGAGCAACGCCACGCTCTCGACCGGGATAACTTTGGTAGCCGCCAGCGTGGAAGCCAGCACAATGAAGCCCGAGCCCGTGACGCCCGCCGCACCCTTGCTCGTAACTACCAGAATAGCAATGAGCGTGAGCTGCTGCGTGAAGGAAAGCGGGATGTTAAACGCCTGCGCCAGAAAGATAACCGAGATGGACAGGTAGATAGACGTACCATCGAGGTTGAAAGAGTACCCCGTAGGGATAACCAAACCGGCCACCGAGCGCGAGCACCCCAGGCGCTCCATTTTGTCAATCATGCGCGGCAAAGCCGACTCCGACGACGAGGTACCGAGCACCAGCAAGATTTCTTCCTTGATAAAGCGCAGGTAAGGACCTAGGCGCAGATTATAGTAGCGCAGTATCAGGTTGAGGCCCACAAAGATGAACAGGAACATGGTAGCATACACCACCAGCATAAGCTTGCCCAGCGGCAGCAGCGTGGCAATGCCGTACTTACCGATAGTGAAGGCCATGCCGCCAAATGCGCCCAGTGGCGCCAGCTTCATCACCATAGCCAGCACCCCAAACATGGCGTGCGAGAGCCGGTCGAAGGTCTTCATCAGGGGCTCGCCTAGCTTGCCCATGCGGTTGAGGGCCAACCCAAAAAGCACGGCAAATAGCAACACCTGCAAGATATCGCCCTTAGCAAACGCGCCTACCACGTTGTCGGGCACGATATGGGTGAAGAATTCGACCCAGTTCATCTCGCCCGCTTTTTCGGTGAATTTGGCGGCTTCTTCAGTTTTCTTGCTGTCGTGCAGCACGGCTTGGGCGGTGGCTTGCACGCCGGCGCCGGGTTGCGTCAGATTGGCCACGCCGATGCCGATGGCCAGGGCCAGGGTAGTTACTACTTCAAAGTAAAGCAGCGCCTTGCCGCCCACGCGGCCTACTTTTTTCATGCTGCCCATCCCAGCGATGCCGAGCACCACGGTCAGGAAAATAATGGGCGCAATCAACATCTTGATGAGGTTGATGAACGTGTCGGCTACCGGCTTGAGAGCCGCGCCGAAGGCAGGAAAGAGCGCGCCCACCATTACGCCCAGCGCAATAGCCGTGAGCACCTGCACGGTAAGGTTGGAATACCAGCGTTTCATAAAAGCAAAAGAGATGGGGGTGGGAACAAAGGAAACCCGAGCTAAGGCGTAGCCCGGCACTACCCTTCTGGAGGGCGGTAAATTCGTAACAAGAAAGGCAAAAAGTGAACCTAGGTGCTACACTGGCTGCTCGGCGGCCACTTTGGGCGCGCCAGCCAAGATGTCGGCACTGGCGTAGTCGGCGTATTTCTCGAAGTTGTCTACGAACTTCTGGGCTAGGTCAGCGGCCGTTTGGTCATAGGCCGCAGCATCGGCCCAGGTCTGGCGCGGGTCGAGCAAGTGGCCGGGCACACCGGGCACAGTGGCGGGCACTAATACCCCAAATACCGGATGGGGCTGAAACTCTACCGTATCGAGCTGGCCGGTGAGGGCGGCCGTAATCATGGCGCGGGTGTAAGAGAGCTTCATGCGCGAGCCGGTGCCGTAGCTACCACCCGTCCAGCCGGTGTTAATGAGCCACACACGGGTGTCGGGGTGCTCGTCCATCTTCTGGCCCAGCATTTCGGCATACTTAGTAGGGTGCAGCGGCAAGAAAACTTGCCCGAAGCATGCCGAAAAAGTAGTCTGCGGCTCGGTGATGCCCATTTCGGTACCGGCTACCTTGGCCGTGTATCCACTCATGAAGTGGTACATGGCGTGGCTCTTATCAAGCTTGCTGATAGGCGGCAGCACTCCAAAAGCATCGGCGGTGAGAAAGAAAATATTCTTCGGCGAGCCACCCACCGAGGGCTCTACGGCATTGGCAATGTACCCTAGGGGGTAAGCGGTGCGGGTGTTTTCGGTTACGCTCACGTTGGTGTAATCCACGGCGCGGGAGCCGGGCATGAAGCGCGTATTCTCGACGATAGAGCCAAACTTAATGGCCTGCCAAATCTCGGGCTCTTTCTCAGCGCTCAGGTCGATGACCTTTGCGTAGCAGCCACCTTCGAAGTTGAAGATGCCGCCCGTAGGTGTCCAGCCGTGCTCATCGTCGCCGATGAGGCCGCGGTTAGGGTCGGCCGAAAGCGTGGTTTTGCCAGTGCCCGAGAGGCCGAAGAAAATGGCGGTGTCGCCATCGGCTCCTACGTTGGCCGAGCAATGCATGGGTAGCGTGCCCTGCTCATGGGGCAGCAGGTAGTTCAGCACCCCGAAGATGCCCTTTTTCATTTCACCAGCATAGGCTGTGCCGCCAATGAGAATGAGCTTTTTGGCAAAGTTGAGGATGGCGAAGTTGGCCTGCCGAGTACCATCCACGGCTGGGTCGGCCTCAAAACCGGGCGCACAGATAATACTAAAGTCGGCCACCCAACTAGTATCAGCACCCTCCTCAGGGCGCAGGAATAGATTATAAGCAAATAAATTGTGCCAAGCCAGCTCATTTACCACCCGCAGCTTGAGCTGGTAGTCGGGGTTGGCCCCGGCGTAGCCTTCGCGCACATAGAGTTTTTTGTCGGCCAAGTAAGCCACCATCTTCTGGTGCAACTGGTCAAACTTGTCGGCCGCGAATGGGATGTTAATATCCCCCCACCACACGCTGTCGGCCGTCTTCTCGTCGCGCACTACAAACCGGTCTTTGGGCGAGCGACCCGTGAACTTGCCAGTGTCGGCCATCAGCGCGCCAGTATCTGTCAGTACACCTTCGCCGTGGCACAACGCGGCTTCGACTAGGGCAGCGGGCGTCAGGTTCAGCAACACCTCCTGGGCTTGGCTGATACCTAGTGGCTGTAGGCGTTGGAGAGCGGCGGTAGCTAGGGCAGTAGACATAGGTAGGGTGGGAGTTGACAAAGGATGTTAGGACTATAATGATTGCTCGTGCAGCGTGCAGCGTGACAAGCCTGGTAAGGCTACAGCTCGGCGTTGAGGCGAGAAGTGCGCTTGGTCTCGGCCATCGTCAGAAAAAGCAGCAGCGAAATGGCGATGCAGCCCGCGATGTACCAGTAGAAATAGACCTCGTGGCCGGCACCTTTGCACCAGAGGGCGATGTACTCGGCAGTACCGCCAAACACGGCTACCGTAAGGGCATGGGGCAAACCGATACCTAGGGCGCGGATTTCGACCGGAAAAAGCTCTGCTTTTACCAAAGAATTGATGCTGCTGTAGCCACTCACAATGGTGAGGGCCAGCACGAGCAACCAAAACGTGTTCCACGTGCTGGTGCTGTGGCTAATGGCCGTAAGCAGTGGCACTGTACCTAGGGCTCCAAAAAAGCCAAAAAACAACAGCAGCGGCCGCCTCCCTACCCGGTCGGCCAAACTGCCAAAAGCTGGTTGCAAGGCAGCAAATACCAGCAGCGACAGAAAGCTAACGTTGGCCGCTACGGCCTTGCTCATGTGCGCGGTATTCACCAAAAACTTCAGCATGTAAGTAGTGAACGTGTAAAAAGCCAGCGTGCCACCCATCGTCAGCCCTACTACCGTGGCCACCGCCTTAGGGTATTGCCACAGCACGCGCAAGCTGCCGCGCTGGTCTTCGGTGTCGGGAGCTTGCGTCGTAAAGGCTGCGGTCTCATCCAGGTTGCTACGCAGAAAAAGCGCCACGACGGACAGCGCTGCGCCAATCACAAATGGGATGCGCCAGCCCCAAGCTAGCAGCTGCGCCTCGGTGAGCAGCCACTTTTGCAGCACCAATTGAATACCTAGGGCGAGTAGCTGCGCTCCTATCAGGGTGAAGTACAGAAAGCTGGAGTAAAATCCGCGGCGGCTGGGCGTAGCCATTTCGGAGAGATAGGTGGCCGATACGCCATACTCGCCGCCCACGCTGAGCCCTTGCAGCAGCCGAGCCGTGAGCAGCATTACCGGGGCCACGATACCCACCGTTTGGTAAGTTGGGGTGAGGGCTATTAATAAGGAGCCCAATGACATCAATAGCACCGACAACGTCATCGACTGCTTGCGGCCCACCTTGTCGGCAATGCGACCAAACATCCAGCCGCCAATGGGGCGCATCAAGAACCCTAGGGCGAAAATGCCAGCCGTGTACAGCAGCTGCGCGGTAGCATCGCCAGAGGGGAAGAACGAGGCCGAGAAATACAGGGAAAATGCCGAGAAAACATACCAGTCGTACCACTCTACGAGGTTGCCTACCGAGCCGCTCAGAATAGCTTTGAGGCGCCGGCGCGAAATGCGCTCGGGTCGCGCAGCCACATCTGGCGAGGTAAGCAAAGCAGAAGGAACGAGCAGGGCCATCGATGTGCGGAAAGGCGAAAACAAGACCGGCCGAGCCTTATAGTGAGTAGTTACTCACCCGAAAGCTCTCTGCAAAGGAGGCACCTGATTTTGAAGAAATTTCAAATTAAAATCATAATTCATCTGAAATTTCTCACTGCCTTCACTAGCTAGCAGCAGAGCCAAAGGTTATGCGCACCCGGTGCCGGCCCTCGGCATAGGTGTAGGTAACGCGGTGCCCATACAGCTCGCTGATGCGCTTGACAATGGCCAGCCCAATGCCAATAGAGTCGATGGCTGCGTTGCCTTTTTTAAATCGCCCAAACAGTTCGCTGACTGGGGCAGTCGGCGCGTGGCCCGTATTTTCGAGCACCAGCTCGGTTGCGGAAAGCTCAATCAGCAGCTCACCGCCGGGCAAGTTGTGGCGAATGGCATTACTAAACAAATTATTGAGCAGCAGCTGCGCCAGCGAGGCATCGAGGGGCACGCGCACGCCGGGCGCTATGTGCTGCGTGGTGCGCAGGCCCTTCATCTCGGCTAGGTCGGCGAAGGCCGCTTCGGTAGCGAGCACCAGTTGGCTGAGGTCGGCCAGGGCGTCGGGCGCCGCTTCGTAGTGCTCTAGCTTGGCCAGCAGCGTGAGCGAGTGGTTTATTTTGGCGAGCCGCTCCAGTTCGTCGTGCATGGCGGCGAGCTGCACTAGCTGCTTTTCGGCTAGGTCGGAGTCCATCAGCAGCTCAATCTTAGCCTTAATGCTGGCGATAGGGGTTTGCAGCTCGTGCGAAGCATTTTCTGAAAATTCCTTTAATCCCTGATAATCGCTCTGGGCGCGAGCGGTCATGCGAATCAAAAACTCATTGAGCTCATTGAACTCGGCGGTGCGGGTAGGCTGCAAGTCGATGGGCGTGTGTTGGCTCAGCTGAAATTGCTGGATGCCGCGCAGTGTAGCATTGAAAGGCTTCAGGATACGCCACGATAGCAACTCACTGAGAATAATAACTAAGGCGAGCAAAAACACGAACGTCCAGGCAAATACCAGCACCAGGCCCGTGAGGTAAACATCGCTCGGCTCAACTACAGCCGCCCGGCTGACTACCCGATAGACTTGCCCCCCCACCACAGGGTAGGTGGTGAGTCGCACCATTGCCACCTCGGCTTGGAGCGTCGCATCCCATTCGGCACGCACGCGGGTAGCCGGCTCGCCTAGGGCAGTGTCTGCAGCTGCCACGCGGCTGATGTGCACGTGGGCCCGCGATGGGTGGCCGGCATAGTCGTGCCCACTGCGCAGCTGGTTGGCGATAACAGTATTAAGGTGCGTGAGCTTGCCGATGGTGGCCTGCGTGACACTGCGCGACAGCGCCGCGTACACGATAGCAAACCCGATGCTGAGCACGAAAAACGTGATGACCGCGTAGGCGATGGTGTAGCGGTAGTTGAGCTTCACTACTCAGGAGCGTTTAGCTTGTACCCAAAGCCGTAGACGGTGCTGATGTAGTCTTTACCGCCGGCGTCGGTTATTTTTTTGCGAAGATTTTTAACGTGTTGGTACACAAAATCCACGCTGTCTAGGTTGTCGGTGTAGTCGCCCCAGAGGTGGGCCGCGATGGCCTGGCGCGTTAGCATACGGCCCTTATTGTTAATGAAGTAGAGCAGCAGGTTAGTTTCCTTGCGCGTGAGGTTCAGCAGCTTACCATGCACACGGCATTCCATCGACTCTAGGTCGGCAGTGATGTCCTTGAAGGTAAGCACGTTGTTTTTATGCACGCTGCGGCGGCGCATGATGGCCTTGATGCGAGCGTGCAGCTCAGGCAGCGGAAACGGCTTGGTTATGTAGTCGTCGGCGCCCTCACTGAGGCCAGTCAGCTTGAAATCGAGCGCGTTTTGGGCCGAAATGATAACCACACTACTCTCTACCCCTTCCTTACGTAACAGCTTTAGCAGGTTGATGCCGTTGCCATCGGGCAGCATAATATCCAGCAGCACACAGTCGTAGCTAAATAGCGCCAGCTTTTCGCGCGCCTCGTCGAAGGTACCCGCCACCTCGCAGATGTAGTGCTCTTGCACTAAGTAGCTGGCAATACTCCGCGCCAGTTCGGCGTGGTCTTCGACGAGCAGAATCTTCATAAGGGGTGGGGAAGGGCTTGGTGCTTCAAAAATACGTGCGCTAGACCCGGACCTCTGCTTTAGCGCAGTTTTACAGCTGAGATACAGGCTAAGGGATAGCCTAGACCTAGGTGACTAAGGGCGCAGGCCAGCAGGCATCCGCACGCCCAAAATCTACGCTACTCGTACACCGACCTCGCTACGTCTACCGTCTTTATGCTCACGCCCCCCTCCTACTCCGCCAACGATTTTGAAGCTCAAAGCTGGCAGCATTTGCAGGACCTCGTTTTTCGCGATACCTGGGATGCACGCCTAGGTCGCTACCGCTCGCCGTTTGTATACCGTGGCATGCGCAGCTTTGGCTACACGCTCAGCACCAGCTTGCAGCGCCTAGGTGGCAACTACCACGAGCTAGAGCACCACCTGCTGCGCAACTTCCGCAAGTACGCCCGCGACACGGCCACACCGCCCGGCGCCACTGTCTGGGACTGGCTGGCCCTGGCCCAGCACCACGGCCTGCCCACCCGCCTGCTCGACTGGACGTACTCGCCCTACGTGGCCCTGCACTTCGCCACCGATGACTTGCACGCCTACCACCAAGATGGTATTATTTGGGCGCTCAACTATGTGAAGGCGGCTGAGCAGCTGCCGCCCGCCTTGCAAGGCGTGTTGGCCCGTGAGGGCTCCAACGTATTTACGTCCGACCTACTCGCGCCTGCGGCGCCCTCGCTGCCCGCGCTGCAAGAGTTGCAGCAAGAACCGTTCGTACTGTTTCTAGAGCCGCCCTCGCTCGATGCTCGCATTGTGCACCAGTACGCCTTGTTTTCGCTGATGAGCACGCCGGAGGCACTGCTGCATAATTGGCTAGCCGAGCGCCCCGAGCTTTTCTTTCGCATTCGCATTCCGGCCCGCCTCAAGTGGGAAGTACGCGACAAGCTCGACCAAGCCAACATCACCGAGCGGGTGCTAATGCCTGGCCTAAGTGGCCTCAGCCGCTGGCTGCACCGGCACTACTCGGCGGCCCAAGGCCGGCCAGCTACCGGCGATGGCGCCGAGCTACCAGGCTAAGGCAGCCCTAGGTAGGCCCAAACGCAAATCGCCGCTTCTGGAGGTTCAGAAGCGGCGATTTGCATTAAGTTATGGTTAGGCTACTAGCGGCGGCCGTAGCCGTAGCCCCGGTCGTGGTGGCCGTGGCCGTGACCCCGGTCATGGCCGCGGCGGCCGTAGTCACGCCCACGGTCGTGGTCGTGTACTACGCAAGAGGTCAGGGTGATACCACCCAAGATAAGGAGGGGCAATGCCCGACGAAAAAGAAGCGACAACATAATAGTAAGTGGCTAAAGGAAGGTAGGAGAAAATCGAGAACGTATAGCCCTAAACGAAGACCGTGCCAGAATACTGAGAGCCCGAATAAGAATCAAATAGGTTAGGTCGGGCCCGGCCGCCGTATATTTGTCTGGCAATAAGGTTTTCTCTTAAAACCCCCTGTTGCTATGGCTGAACACGCCGCCCCCAAAATCGCCTTCGAGGCTCTGACCTACGACGACGTTCTGCTGTTGCCCGCCTACTCCGAGGTATTACCTCGCGACTGCGACCCTGGTACCCAGCTCACCGCCCGCATCCGACTGCATCTGCCCCTCATCTCGGCCGCTATGGACACCGTGACTGAGGCCGATATGGCTATTGCCCTGGCTCAAGAAGGTGGCCTAGGTATCATTCACAAGAACATGAGCGTGAAAGCGCAGGCCAACCAGGTGCGCCGCGTGAAGCGCTCCGAGTCGGCCCTCATTCAAGACCCTTTCACCCTTCCTCCTACTGCTACGCTGGCCGATGCTCGCAGCCTGATGCGCCAGCACAACATTGGCGGCATTCCGGTTATCGAGGACGACCGCCGTCTAGTAGGCATTCTCACCAGCCGCGACCTGCGCTTTGAGAAAAACTTTACGGCACCCGTTTCGACCGTCATGGTCCCGCTGTCGCGCTTGGTAACGGCCCCGGCCGGCATCGACCAGCGTGCGGCTGAAGACATGCTGCAAGACAAGAAGGTAGACAAGCTGCCGCTCGTAGACTCTGAGGGCCGCCTCACCGGCCTGATGACATACAAAGACATCCGCAAGCGCCGCCGGGCTCCGCACGCCAGCAAAGACCACCTAGGCCGCCTGCGCGTGGGTGCAGCCGTAGGTGTTACTGCCGACTTACTACAGCGGGTAGCCGCCCTCTACGAGGCGGGCGTTGACATCATCAGCGTAGACACGGCACACGGCCACAGCAAAGGCGTGCTCGACGCGGTGCGCTCTATCAAGAAAGAGTACCCAACCCTAGACGTGATGGCAGGCAACGTAGCCACCGCCGCTGGCGCTCGCGCCCTCGCCGATGCGGGTGCCGATGTAGTAAAGGTTGGCGTGGGCCCCGGTTCCATCTGCACCACCCGCATCATTGCGGGCATCGGGGTACCGCAGTTGTCGGCCGTAATGGAAGCTGCCCGCGGCCTCGAAGGCACCGGCATCACACTGGTAGCCGACGGGGGCATTAAGTTCTCAGGCGACGTAGTAAAGGCGCTAGCCGGCGGCGCGGCCGCCGTCATGATTGGCTCCTTGCTGGCGGGCACTGAGGAAGCGCCCGGCGACCTTATTATTTATGAGGGCCGCAAGTACAAAAGCTACCGCGGCATGGGCTCGGTCGAGGCTATGGAAGATGGTTCGAAGGACCGGTACTTCCAAGATGCAGAAGACGATGTGAAGAAACTCGTGCCCGAAGGCATCGTGGGCCGGGTACCTTTTAAGGGCGGCGTTGATGAGGTACTGTACCAGTTGGCCGGGGGCCTGCGGGCAGGTATGGGCTACGTAGGTGCCGCCAATCTGCCGGCACTGCAAGCCGCGCAGTTTGTGCGCATCACGGGGGCGGGCCTCCGCGAAAGCCACCCGCACGACGTGCAGATTACCCGGGAAGCTCCCAACTACTCGAGCCGCTAAGTATGCGGCAGCGCCTGGCCTAGGGCCGGGCGCTGCCGGTTGTACTGGGCTAAGTTGTATTTTTGCTTCTCCAACGGCAAGCAGGAGATAGCGGGAGACTAGCGCCAATGGGGTTTACCTTCACGCTTCTTATGCCCAAAGTTCGCCATTCTGCTTGGTTTCTGATAGCCGCCGGCTTGTGCTGGCTATTGCTGCTACTCAGCACCTTAAGCCGAGGCCAACCCATACCAGGCCTTGTGTCCGAGTGGCCGCGCTGGGTGTTGCTACTAGCTCAGGCAGGCTTTACTGCCTGCGTGTTTATCTACATGCGGGTGCAGCCCGATGCATTAGTAGGGCAAAATTTTATCGGGCTGCTGCGGCGTCTCTTCCGCCGGGGGCTGGCCCTGAGTGTGGCGCTCTTGGTACTCATAGGTGTCGACCGATTAGCTACAGCCCACACGATACCACTCCCGGGTAACATCACTACCGCAGTGATTTATACCATTTCGCTGGCGCTGTTCATCATCTTCCTGGCTCAAACGCTTTATGCTTGGCGGTCGCTCGTCAATTTCAGGGGTGGGGCTAAGCTGCGGCGTGAGTGGATGGTTTTTGAGCTCACCCTAGGCTTGGCTTTACTCATGCAACTGCTGGTGTGGCAGTTATCGCCGGGCTTGCGGCTCGGGGTAGGCATTGGGCTAGCGCTATTTGGGGTGTACTTGAGTGGGCACCAGCGCTGGGTAGCCTACCTCAACAACTCGCAAAAGTGGCAGGCCATCCTGTTACAGCTAGGCGTGTTGGGCTTCACCCTGCTTTTCTTATTTTATCTGCGCAATGCCCAGACCGACCCTATTCTATTAGCGCCGGCTACGCAGCTTTCCTTTCTAGTTTTCAGTTCTTTTTTTGCTAGCTTCTATGCTATTGCGGGGCTGTTAATTACACTCTTTAACTTACCTATTGCGGAAGTATTTGAGCAGCGACGGGCCGAGATTCTAGGCTTGCAACACCTCAGCCAGATTATTCAGCGCGGCCAGTCAGCCCCGGAAATCTACCAGATGCTGTTCAACTCCGCCATTCAGACTATTAAGGCTACGTCGGCGGTGCTCGTGCCGCAGCGGCAGCCCGGCGAGGTTACCAGGTCGCCGCTCACGCCACTGCTTTATCAGTTTTCCGCTGCCGAATTGCCGCAGCTGGCTCAGCTGTTTACACCTCTACCGGGTACTACACGTGTAGCCGAGCTGGTCGATAATAACCTTGAGCGCTCTAAGCGCCTAGAGGCTATATCTACCACCTATGGGGCGATAGCAGTGTTGCCGCTGCATAGTGCTACGCACGACTACGGCACGCTGCTGCTCTTCCACAATGAGCCTTACGCCTTCGACTCGGAAGTTCTAAGTATCCTGCACGCCTTCACGGCCCAGACCGTACTTAGCCTCGAAAACCTGCAGCTCGCGCAGGAATCGCTCATCAACCAGCGGACGCAAGACGAACTTCGTATTGCGGCGCTGGTGCAGGAGCGTCTCATTCCGAAGCGCCTGCCTACCGACAACTGGTTTGAAATCAGCACGTATGCCCAAGCCGCGAAAGAAGTAGGAGGCGATTTCTACGACTTTCTGCACCTGCCTGGCCAAAAGCTCGCAGTCCTCATCGGCGATGTATCGGGCAAGGGCGTCACGGCCGCTTTCCATACGGCCCAAATGAAGGGTATTTTTCATGCCCTGATGCAGGCTAACCCCCTAGCCAAAAAAGAGCGTGACCGCTATCCCGACCCGCATCGCTTTATGGTACAGGCCAATGAGGCCCTCACCCACTGCTTGGAGCGCTCGTCTTTTATTACGGCGGCCTTTTACTTGATTGACTACCAAGCAGGCGGCTTTAGCTTTGCCCGAGCCGGACATTGCCATACCCTATACTACCACTCCATTAAAGAAGAAGTAAGCTACTTCCGCACGGAGGGACTGGGCCTAGGTATCATTCGGGACGCGGGCTATGAAAAGCACGTCAAGAATCAATTTTGGGATTATAATCCTGGCGATGTCATGGTTATTTACACCGATGGCATTGTAGAAGCCCGCGATGGGGAAGGCAACGAATACGGCGAGGAGCGCTTGCGTCTGATGCTAGAAGCGTGTTTTTACCAATCGGCTGAAGAAATCAACGCGCACTTGCGCCACGATGTACAGGAGTTTAGCCAGGGCCAACCGCTGCACGACGACCAAACGCTACTCGTTATCAAGTTCAAAGCTGCCCAACCCCACAACTAACCCTACGTATGGGGCACTATTATGAAAGTAACGACGCACTCCTCCACTGACACCCTCACCCTCGTTCTTGACGGTGAGCTAGATGCCTCTTCCGCTGTTGTGCTCGACGCTGAGCTCAACAAGCCGGAAATACTAAACTACCATAAGGTACTCGTTGACTGCCAGCGCCTGAGCTACATCTCTTCGGCAGGCCTAGGGGTATTTATTTCGCACCTTCAGCGCCTGCAAGACTCTGATGTGAAATTAGTGTTTTTCAACATGCAGGAAAAAGTATTCAACGTGTTTGAGATTCTCGGCCTCGACTCATTAATGAATATTGTTCCTACCGAGCAAGAAGCTCAAGCCGCTTAGTTTAATTAGAAATTATGAGTTAGGAGTTATAAAATCTTCGAACAGAGGAGCTTTACTCCTAATTCATAATTTCTAGTTCCCAATTCTTACCATGACCAGTCACCTTCGCATTGCTTGTTCGCGCCAGAACCTCCAGCAGGTGCGCGACTTCGTGCGCGGGTTTTTGACAGCTGGGCATCGTAGCGAGGTAGTTGTCAACCAAGTCGTGCTAGCCGTAGATGAGGTGGTAGCCAACTTCATTATCCACGCCAATGGCGAGGATGCTAACCAGTTCTTAGACCTGATGCTGGCGCTTACCGAGCATCGCCTTGATGTAGAAATCGAAGACCAAGGACACACTATTTTTATTCCGGCCTCCGTGTCCCCCAATCCTGATATGCGTGAGTATATCCGCCAGGGCCGTCGAGGGGGTATGGGTATGGCACTAGTATCGCGTATCATGGACCGGGTAGAGTTCTTTGAGCGCAATGCGCACACCGTGTGCCACCTGAGTAAAACACTTTAGCTACCCCAACTCTACTACCTAGGTGGGGAGAAGAAGAGCGAAGAAATACTCGCCCTTCTTCTCCCCATTTTCTATTCGGCTCTCTAGTTCAGCCTATCCCCGCAATTTTCTTCGTAAAATTGCACCAGCATTGTGTCCGTTGCGTTGGGAGCAAACTTCTGACCTTATTGGGCTGATTCCGATTACTCTTTCTATGCATTTACGCCTTCCGCTGGCCGGCGCTGCTGCCGCCACGCTGTTGCAGCTGGCCGCTTGCCAGACCAGCAAACCTACCGCTGCTGCGACCACGGCCCTCACCGGCCAGGCTGGCGCTCCAGCTAGCAGCGGCCCCGCTATCGAAACGCTGGGCACGTATAAGGTTCCGGCTAGCGAGTTTGGGTACGTTTATAAGAAAAACAACGGAACTGCCCCCGACTATGGCACCCGCCAAAGCGTCACGGACTACCTCACGCTCTACACCAACTTTCGCCTGAAGGTACTGGATGCCGAAAAGCGTGGCCTTGACACTACACAAGCTTTTCACCGCGAGCTCGATGGCTACCGGCAGCAGCTGGCCCAACCCTACCTCACTGAAAAGGGCGTGACGGACCAACTAGTGCGTGAAGCTTACAACCGCATGAGCCAAGAGGTAAATGCCTCGCACATTCTCATTCGAGTGGCACCCGATGCCAGCCCCACCGATACGGCAGCGGCCTACCAAAAAATAGCAACTCTGCGCCAGCGTGTCACGAACGGCGGCGAAGATTTCAGCACTGTGGCTGGCAAAACCAGCGAAGACCCATCGGCAAAGGAAAACGGCGGCAAGCTAGGTTACTTCACGTCGATGCAGATGGTGTATCCGTTCGAAACAGCGGCTTACCTCACACCCGTGGGCCAGGTGAGCCAGCCTATCCGCACGCGCTTTGGCTACCACATCATTAAGGTAAACGACCGCCGGGCCGCCCAAGGAGAGATTAAAGTTGCGCACCTGATGGTGCGTGTAACGCCACAGGCACCTAGGGCCGACTCGACTACCGCTCACAAGAAAATCAACGAGCTCTACGGCCGCCTGCGCAAGGGCGAAAGCTGGGACAAGCTCGTGGCACAGTTCTCTGAAGACGCCGGCTCGGCAGCCAACGGCGGGGAACTCCCCCCCTTTGGCACGGGCCGCATGATTCCGTCGTTTGAGGAAGTGGCTTTCAAGCTGGCCAAACCCGGAGATGTATCGGCACCGGTGCAAACGCCCTACGGTTGGCATATTATCAAGCTACTCGAAAAGCAGCCGGTACCATCGTTCGCTACGCTAGAGCCGACACTGAAGAGTAAGGTGGCCAAAGATTCGCGCTCTGAGCTTAACCGCACAGCCTTTCTGAAGCGCATTCGGCAGGAAGACCAGTTTGTAGAAATCCCTGCGGCTAAGGCGCTAGCTTTTGCCCAAGCTGATACAGCACTGGTAAAGGGCCGCTTCAAGTTCAACCCAGCTACTATGACGGCCAGCGGGGCTAAGGCATCGAAGAATACAGCCAAAGCTGGTGGCGATAAACTCCCGCTATTCACTATAAAGGGCAAGCCCTACTTGGTGAGCGACTTCCTCACCTACGTGCAGCAAAACCAGCGCCCGCGCCCCACAGCGCAACCGGCCTTTGCGATGCAGCAGCTATATGACCAGTACGTAGACCAAAGCTTAACTGAGTTTGAGAAGAACAGCCTCGACACGAAGTACGAAGACTACCGCATGCTCGTGAAGGAGTACCGCGATGGCATTCTTTTATTTCAGCTCATGGATGAAAAGGTGTGGACTAAAGCCATTGAGGACACGGCTGGGTTGCGCAAGTTCTTTCTGGCTAACCAAGCCAACTACCAATTTGGACAGCGCGCACGCGGCACAGTTATCTCGGCTGCTACGCCCCAACTGCTAGCCCGTGCCCAGCGCGAACTGGCTACCCGTCGCTACCCTGTGGCTGGGCGGACTGGCACTGCGCTCGTGCACTTCAAGCCCGGTACCACAGCCCTGGCTGCTAACAACGGTACAGCTGTTCTGAATGACTTAGCCAAGCGGATGGACCAGGATACTGCCCTGACGGCCACCATTGCGGGTCATATTAAGCGCGGCGAAAGCCCAGCGCTGGCTCGCCAACGGGCCACCGCTGCCATCGATTACCTTACCAAGACCGGCAAAATAGAGCGCCGCCGCTTAGCCGTAGCCTCGGCGCCCACCACTACGGCCGATGGCGACACACGCTTGCTGATATATAGCAACGCGACCAGCGTGCTCGAAACCAACCTCAATGCGCAAAACCCACTGGCCGTGCAGATTCAGCAGCGTACGTTTCAGAAGGGCGATAACAAGGTAATGGATGATTATCTCACGCGCCCGGCCGGCACCTATACCACCCAACGCGATGGTCGCCACTACGCTATCGTAGTGAAGGAATCGTTATCTGCTGGCCCTAAAGCACTCGGCGATGCCCGTGGCCAAGCCACCAGCGATTATCAGAATTACCTCGAAAAGCAGTGGATTGAGCAGTTGCGTCAGCAATACCCCGTCCAAGTCAACGAAGCTGAAGTCAATAAGCTGGTTACCAAATAAAAGCTTGATTCTTCCGTTAGGCGCCTACCTATTTTAAGGACCTAGCGGATTTTCTTATCGCTCATTCGCGTTACGGCCGCACGGCCGGCAACCATTTGCCCCTACCGTGGCTCTTTAGTTTATGCAACTTATCCTTAAGCGTCTGCCTACGCTCGCTATTCTGGCTTTGCTTTCTCTGCTGGTGGTGCCGCACACCAGCCAGGCCCAGCTCGGCATCACCCGCCCCCGAGGGCAGGAGTTGGTCGATGGTATTATCGTGAAGGTAGACAACCAGATAGTACTGCGCTCAGAAGTAGAAAATATTTATTCTCAAGAGGTTGCACGGGCACAAGGCAAATTACTACCGCCCGACTTGAAGTGCAAAATCCTGCAAAGCTTGGTGCTGAACCGCCTCATGCTGGCTCGGGCTGAGGTCGATTCTGTTACCGTAACCGACCAGCGAGTAAACTCCGAACTCGACCGCCGTATGGCTTACTTTGTGCAGCAGATAGGCTCAGAGAAGAAGCTAGAAGAGTTATACAACAAGTCGGTACGTGCTCTTAAAGAAGACCTACGGAGCCAAGTACGAGACCAGTTGGTGCAGCAGGAAATGCAGGAAAAGATTGCGGGCAAGGTAGCCGTGACGCCTCGCGAAGTGAAAGAGTACTTTGAGAAAGTACCTAAAGACAGTATTCCCTACTTTTCAACCGAAGTAGAAGTAGGGCAGATAGTTATTCCAGCCCAGGTAAATGATGAGGCTAAGCAGGCTTCCATTACCAAGCTTAATGAACTGCGCGCCCGCATCCTGGCCGGTGAGAAATTTGAAACACTAGCTAAAGAGTTTTCGCAGGACCCCGGCTCGGCCGTGGAAGGCGGCTACCTAGGCTTTTTTAAGCGCGGCGAACTAGTACCGCCTTACGAGGCAGCTGCTCGTAAGCTAGAGCCCGGCCAGTTGTCGCCGATAGTGGAGTCGCAATTTGGCTTTCACCTTATTCAACTCATTGAGCGCAAAGGCGAGTCGTATTCAACGCGCCACATTCTGCTTAAGCCAGCCACCGGCACTACCGATGTGGGAGCTTCGGCCATCAAGCTGGCTAAAATTCGCCGCCAGATTTTGAGCGACAGCATCTCGTTTGCCAAAGCGGCCAAAGAATACAGTGATGATAAAGTGAGTAGTGCCAATGGTGGCTTGCTCGCCAATCGCCAGGATGGTGGCTCGCGCCTCCCGCTAGACAAGCTCGACCCTGCTGTCTTCTTTACTATCGACACGATGAAGGTTGGGCACATCACACCGCCCCTACCCTATCGCACCGACGACGGCAAGGATGCCATGCGCATTCTGTACCTCAAGTCGAACATCCCGCCGCATCAGGCTAACCTAACGGACGACTACCAGAAGATTTCGCAGGCTGCCCTAGCCCAGAAGAAAAGCCGGGCCCTGGACGAATGGTATGACAAGAACCGCAATAGCGTATACCTAGAAGTGGCTCCAGAATATGACTCGTGCAAGGTTTTGACTGCTAGCACGGAGTAACTAACACCAGGGGTGCTCCTAGGTCGTTTGCTTGCCGAAGCAAACGACCTAGGAGCATTGTCGTATCTACTAGATATCTTTTATTTAGCTAATGGCTCAATTTCAAAACGACAAAGAAGCTGCCGACTCGCTGACCCGCGCTTATCAGCAGCTGCGCCAAGAAATTGGGAAGGTCATTGTAGGGCAAGAGGAAGTAGTGCGGCTAGTGCTCACGGCCGTGTTTGCGCAAGGCCACTGCTTGCTGGTCGGCGTGCCAGGCCTCGCTAAGACGCTGCTGATTCAGACTATTGCCGACTCGCTCGACCTTTCTTTCAATCGCATTCAGTTTACACCCGACCTGATGCCCTCCGATATCGTGGGTTCGGAGACGCTGACGCAGCAGCGTGATTTTCAGTTTGTGAAAGGCCCGATATTTTCAAATATCATCTTAGCCGACGAAATCAACCGCACGCCACCCAAGACGCAGGCGGCCTTGTTAGAGAGCATGCAGGAGTACGCCGTGACAGTGGCTGGTCAGCGCTACCCATTAGCACGCCCCTTCTTCGTGCTAGCCACCCAAAACCCGATTGAGCAGGAAGGCACGTACCCGCTGCCCGAAGCACAGCTCGACCGGTTCATGTTTAATATCGAGCTTGGCTATCCTAGCTACCAAGAGGAGCTGAACATCGTTAAAAACACGACCTCTGACCGCAAGCCGGTGGTGAACAAAGTGCTGCACTCCGATGACATCCAAGCGTATCAGGCACTCGTGCGCCGTGTACCCGTGGCCGATAATGTAGTGGAGTATGCGGTAGGCCTCGTGCATAAAACACGCCCTAACGGCGAGCGCGCCGCACCACGGGCCAAGCAACTACTAGAGTGGGGCGCCGGGCCCCGCGCTAGCCAGTACCTCATCGTAGCCGCCAAGTGCAACGCATTGCTAACTGGCAAGTACTCGCCCGATATTGAAGACGTGCGTGCCGTAGCTTTGCCCATCCTCCGCCACCGTCTTGTGCGCAATTTCAAGGCTGAAGCTGAAGGCGTGACGATAGAGCAAATAGTAAAAGAACTTCTCTGAGTTGTCAAGCATAAGGTAGTAGGAATGAAGTGGCAGTGAGCCGCTTCATTCCTACCACTCTTAGCTGACAACTTCTAACCCATAACTCAACAAAGTTGGAAGCCCAAGCCTACTACCAGCAATTTGAACGCAACGTGCGCATCATTCTAGATGCCCTCGCAGCGGGCCTCAACCTACGCACCACTACCCTCGAAACCAGCTTACCGCTCGAGGTGTACGTGCTGTGTGAAGTGCTTAACCAAGGCGGTGGCGAGCACTTTACGTTATCGGCCACCGGAGTAGCTCGCTTGGCTGAGTTTCAGCAGCAGTTTATGCGCCAAGAGGACCAAACGCTAGCCGCTATGCAGCGTATTTTGGCCGATAAACAGTCGATTATGCGCACGCCCGAAGGCCGGGTACTAACCAAAGAAATGCTGATTCGCCGCATAGAGTACTTTAACGAGGCTGCTCGGCAGGTCAATGTAATGCGTACCCAGCAGGCCCTAGGTAGCCCTAGCCAGTACGTAAGCAAGTAAGCATTTAATCGCGCTAAAATCAGAAAAGGCCACCTAGCTAGGTGGCCTTTTCTGATTTGCTACGCTAGCAAGTGAAATACCTACGAATGGCTCACCATGCGGCCAGCATTGTCGTGCCGTATCTCGGTGTGGCCGTCTTTGCTGTGCTGGATATCCAATTCGCCAGTAGGCTCCTTTTTGAGGTCGGCAGGCACTTGAGCACCTGAGCTACTTTTAGAGATAGTCACGCCACCGTCTACGTAATAAATAGCCCCCGTCACATAGCTCGCCTCATCGGAAGCCAAGAAGAGGTACACATTAGCTACTTCTTCGGTAGTGCCACGGCGACCCATTGGTACACCTTCGACGGTCTGTTTTTCCATCTGAGCGGTCATCGGGCCGGTTTCCTTATGGGTCCAGGCCGTATCGATGGGACCAGGCCCTACACAATTGGCCCGTACGCCGTATTTAGCCTGTTCGCTGGCGATACCCTTGGTGAAAGCATGATTGAAGCCTTTAGTACCACCGTAGGGCGTATTCATAGGCTCACCCATGTGGCCAGCCTCCGAGCCAGCCGTCACAATGTTGCCTCGTGTCTTTTTCAACTCGGGCAGCGCGGCCCGGCTCATATGAAAAGTGGTGTAGATATTATTCTTCACCATGTATTCAAATGCCTCCACCGGGTACTCGTCGAGTTCGGTAGCAGCCGGGAAAGCCCCCGCGTTGTTTATCAAAATGTCAAGCTGGCCAAACTGCCCCACAGCAGTCTGCACACAAGCTTCGGCTACGGCTTGGCTCGATAAGTCACCCTCAAAAGAAGTAGCACGCCCACCAGCGGCCGTTATTTCGTCTACTACAGCCTGCACTGGGTCTTCAGGGAAGCCTGCTACTACCACAGCGGCCCCTTCTTTGGCAAACTTTTTGGCGATTGCTTCGCCGATACCCGCACCACCTCCGGTCACGATGGCAACTTTACCTTGCAGTCTGTTCATAGGAAATAAAGAAAAGAATTAGAATTTCACTTCTTTACTAGCTTCCTAATCAGTAGGTTGCTTTCACCATATGCCTGCTGCCGCCCTTATCCTAGGCTCGCAACCACTTGTGCTCAACACTACACGCCTGCAACTACGCCCCTACCAGGCCACCGACGCAGTTGTGTTTTTTCAGGTGCTCGACCAAAGCCGAGCCCGTTTAAAATTATCATTTCCTGACCGTTTGCGGTCGGTGCCCACGTTGGCCGAAGCCCCAACCCAACTAGCGGCTTTTGCTCGCGACTGGCAAACGGGCCGCTTTTATGTATTTGGTATTTGGCACCGGGAAACACTGGCCTACCTAGGCGACATTTGCCTGATGCCACAGCGCGGCGGGCAGGCCGAAATAGGCTACTACTTAGCTTCCGAAGCCGAAGGCCAAGGCTATGCCCGCGAGGCGCTCGGCGCCATCGTACAGTTTGGATTCGAGCAAGTGCGTGCCACACGCCTGCTTATCCGCTGCTTTGTCGATAATGAACGAGCCCAGCAAGTAGCTTTGTCGCACGGCTTCCAACTTCAGGGCGAGGAGCTTGCTTCTGACAGCCGACCTTGGTTTCACTTTAGCTTTTGGGACAATAGCCCACCGCTGCCACCCATCCTACACTTTGTGCGCACCAAGTAAGTAGGCAACGGCATAAACCTTCATGGCAGCACATTTTCTCAGGCAAGCAACATATAAAGTCTACTCCAACCAAAAGTAGTCAGCCTGCTTTAGCAGGCGTATCCGTTAAATCAGTTAAATCTGCGGTCTATTGGCCGACTCGCACGCGGCGACCTACATTACCTAGCAGCCAGTCCTGCCGAAAGTTGAGGTACACGCCAAACGAGAAATCCAGCAGCTTAGCGTCGAAGTCATACACCGGTTCGACGCGCACCGTTACGGCTGCGGCGTCGGAGATGCGGAAGTCGCGCAGCAGCCGCACCAGCAGCAAGCGCCGCTCGCGGTCGGTGTAGCCAGGCATGCCTTCACGCGCAGCCACCGACTGGTAATAGTTGCCACCTAGGGGCGCGTAGAACTGGTGACCCTGCCAATAGCTCAGCATGAGGTCAGCGTAGCGGGTTTCGAGCGTGCCATTCAGATACAAACCGTTGCCGCTTTGGTAAGGCAGTCGGTAGTTTGCCATCGAGTGGTCATCGAACAGTAAGCCATAGGCATTGAGGCGCACGGCCTGCAATACACGGCCCCGCAACGGTACCCGTGCCACTACCCCAGTAGCATAGTTGAACAGCGTTTGGATAGGCGCGTTCAGCGTATCAATCTGCCCGCCCGCGTGGCGAGCCGTGAATTGCAACGGGATGGAAACCTGCACCGGGCTATTATCGCCCGTCAGCCGGAAGCTGCTGCTGAGGCCGCCGGCTATCTGCTCTTGGTAGTTTACGCCAGGGTATTCTTGCCGCAGCCAATCGACCCACACATCTAAGAAAACGCGCTTAGTATTTAGCCGATATTGCAGGCCCTCTTCTAATGGCTTTAGTATTACCTGCTCAAAATCAAGCAATGGCTCGATATAGTTATGATTGAGGTGCGGACGAATATTACCAAAGATGAATTGACTACTGCCCTTAGTCCAGGTAGCCCGGAAGGTGGGGCGCACTTGCCGGAGCGGCGCGTTGCCAAAATCCTTCCATAAAAATACCCCGGCTTCGAGGCGCAGGTCTTTGATAGGATAGTAGACTAGCTGAGGATTTAACTGCGTACCAAACAGCGTGTAACCCTGCACGATATCGTTAAAATATTCGTTGTCTTTGAAGAAGGTAAACGAGTTGAGGGAGATACGCAGGTCACCTTTTGTAACTGTCCTAGCTAGGTCGAATAATTCGTTTTCTGCGTAAACAGAATCAGCTACTTTTTCTGAACAACCGAAGCACTCTTCGATTCTTGGCCTGCTTTGCAAACCCGGCGTAGGTGAAATAAACGCTCGATTATCCAGTTGCGCCCGCACCGGACCGGCCGTAATTAGCACAGCCCCAAGCCATCCCAAAATTTTTAGAAAATTCCTCATATATTTCCGCTCTCAACGGCACAAAACCTAGGGTCGCTGTGTTAGAAAAAGCCGCCTGAGAACGGCCAAAGCGCGGTTCCCCTACCGCTTCTTTGCGCCTCACAACCGGCGGCCAACCCGGTACAAGCACCAAACCTAACTACTTTTTTCCCTAACTTCCCCGACATGGCAGTTGCAACTGACAAAGCCGAGAAAAACGCCACCGCAAACCCCGCAGCGGAGAAAGCCAAAGCGCTTCAGCTGACGATGGACAAGCTCGACAAAGCCTTTGGCAAAGGCACCGTGATGAAGCTGTCAGACCAAAAGGTCAACGACATTCCGGCTATCAGCACGGGCTCCCTCTCGCTGGATATTGCCCTTGGCATTGGCGGCCTGCCCCGCGGCCGAGTTATCGAAATCTACGGTCCTGAATCGAGCGGTAAGACGACGCTGACGATGCACGCCATTGCCGAAGCTCAAAAAGCTGGTGGCATTGCCGCTTTCATCGACGCCGAGCACGCCTTTGACCCTACCTATGCCAAGAAGCTAGGTATCGACGTAGACAACCTACTTATCGCGCAGCCCGACAACGGCGAGCAAGCACTGGAGATTGCCGACCAGCTCATTAGCTCCGGTGCTATTGATATTATTGTTATTGACTCGGTAGCTGCCCTCGTTCCCAAAGGCGAACTCGAAGGCGACATGGGTGACTCGAAAGTGGGTCTGCACGCCCGCCTGATGAGCCAAGCCCTGCGTAAGCTCACTGGTACTATCAACAAGACCAACTGCCTCTGCATCTTCATTAACCAGTTGCGTGAGAAAATCGGTGTAATGTTCGGCTCGCCCGAAACCACTACCGGTGGTAACGCACTGAAGTTCTACGCTTCGGTTCGCCTCGACATCCGTCGTATCGGCCAGATTAAAGAAGATAAGGACAACGTGACTGGCAACCGCACCAAAGTAAAAGTGGTGAAAAATAAGGTTGCGCCACCCTTCAAAGTGGTTGAGTTTGATATCATCTACGGCCAAGGCATTAGCAAAGTAGGTGAGATTGTGGACCTAGGTGTTGACATGGGCATCATTGCCAAGTCGGGCTCGTGGTTCAGCTACGGCGCCAACAAAATTGGCCAGGGCCGCGAGGCTGTGAAGACCTTGCTGCTCGACAACCCCGAGCTAGCTGAGGAAATCGAAAACAAGATTCGCACCATGGCCAAAGGTGATGCCGATGTCATCCCCGTAGACATGAGCGGTCCTGAGGACGGCGACGATACCCTCTAGGCTACATTAGCTTTATAGAAAAGCCTGCTACCTTCTGGTAGCAGGCTTTTTTGTTGCCCAGGGCTACCTCACCGACTTCTTCACAGTTATAGTTGTCCTGCTTATTACTTCCGTCCTATTTTTGTCTTGGCACTCCATTTGTAATTATTTCCTAGGTATTGCGTTACGTCTATCCTTCTTATGACCCGTCGTTGGTTGCTCTTTCTTCCTTTTTTGCTGGCCTGCGCGGCTTGGGCGCAGCCGTCGGGCAGCGCCGAGCCGGTGCGTATGTGGCCCAATCCTAGCTTTAGAGCCGGCGAAACTATCCGTTATAAGGTTCACTATGGGTTAATTAACGCTGCTGAAGCAACAGTAGAAACCTCTGGCTCGCTCGACCACGTAGCCGAGCGGCCCTGCTACCGCGCCACCGTGAGCGGCCACACCACGGGCTCGTTTGATTTCTTTTTGCACGTGCGCGACCAATGGCGCTCGTACATCGATACTACCAGCATCTTACCCCTGCGGGCCACGCGCGACATTACCGAGAAGGGCTATCACAAAAAAGAAACCGTAGACTTTGACCACCGCCGCGATATTGCCGACGTGCAAGTCCATGACCGGGAAAATCCTACTCGCACGGCGTACAAAATCCCGAATAACGCGCAAGAGTTGGTAAGCGGCTTCTATTATTTGCGCACTCTACATTACGAACATATGAAGCCTGGCGAGGTCATCAAAATGCCTGGTTTTTTCGACGAATCTGCCTTCAATCTGGAAGTTACGTTCAAAGGCCGCGAGCTAGTTGAAACCAAAGCCGGCATGGTGCACGCGCTGAAATTAGTGCCAAAAATGCCAAATAATAAGATATTCAGAGGCGAGGATGCCATCAAAATATACTTATCCGATGACCGCAACAAGATTCCGGTACTCTTTCAGGCTGAGCTATTTGTAGGGTCAGTGAAAGTGGATATGTACAAATACGATGGGCTACGGAGCAAGCTCAACATTGTAGCCGCACAATAAGTCGTTATCATCACCAGCTGCCGTAGCGCGTCACATAACCGTAACATGCCGCTAGGTGGCCGGCTGGTACTTTTGCACTGCGAAAGCCCTTCTCCCTTTCGCCCAGTTGCCATGGCTGTTTCCGTTGCCCCAAGGGCTGCATCAGCAAAAACGACTACCTACAAAATTTTAGTAGTCGACGACGACCCTGATATCGTCGAGCTGCTCGAATTCAACCTTAAAAAAGAAGGCTATCTCACGGCCTCGGCCGGCGATGGTCGGCGAGCCCTAGCCGTGGCCCAAGATTTTGTACCCGACATCATCTTGCTCGACGTGATGATGCCACAGCTAGATGGCATTGCCACGTGCCGCTTGCTGCGCGAGCAGCCTCGGCTCAAGGACACCTACATTATGGTCCTCACGGCGCGTTCCGAAGAGTTTTCGGAAGTAGCAGCCTTCGATGCTGGCGCTGACGACTTCATTGCTAAACCCATTAAGCCTAGGGCGCTACTAAGCCGCCTCGCCGCCGTAGTACGCCGCGACCAAGACCCCCACGCCGGCGTAGAGGCCATCGACATCAATGGTCTGCGCATCGACCGCACGGCCTTTGCCGTGTACCAAGAAGGCAAAAAGATAACGCTCCCCAAGAAGGAGTTTGAGCTGCTAGCCTTCTTAGCCGCCGCGCCGCACAAGGTATTTAGCCGCGACGAACTGCTGCAAAACATCTGGGGCAACGACGTTTTCGTGCTAGCCCGCACCGTAGATGTGCACGTGCGCAAGGTGCGTGAAAAGGTGGGTGACCACCATATCCAAACCATTAAGGGTGTAGGGTATAAATTTAATGCCGACTAGCGAGCTACCCTTTAGCTCGCAGCGGCTTTTATGAGCCAACTGCGCTGGATAGTACGAGGAGTACGGCGAAGCACCTCGCTGCTAGCTCGCCTCGCTTATTTCACCCATTCGGCCCGGTACAAAACGGTGGAGATTTCTTCGCGCACGATTGCCCTACTTATTGCCCTACTGGTAGCAGGCGTCCTCACCACGTTTGCCTACCTAGGGCCCAGTCTACCGGTGCGGCAAGCCTTTTTGGCGGGTGGTGCCACGATAGCCGCGTGCTTTCTATTGGTGTACCTGGCGTTCGAAGCACTCATTTTTCGAGAAATCAACGGCATTTACGCAGGTCTCGAGCACATTAAGCGCAAGGAATTCAGGAAGCTGAGCAACCGGTTTTTATTCCGGCCCGAGCCACTTAAGCGCCTGCGCGACGAGATTCTGGAAACGGCTGAGCGCCGCCAGCAGGAGTTTGAGGAGCTGAAGCGGCTGCAAGTGCTGCGGCGCGAGTTTTTAGCTGATGTGTCGCACGAGCTAAAAACGCCGCTTTTCGCCGCTCAAGGCTTTGTGCATACTATTCTCGACGAAGAAATAGACGACGAGGAGGGCATGGACCCTGCCACCCGGCGCAAATTCTTGCAGAAGGCCGCTAGCAGCCTCGACGCGCTTGACACGCTAGTGCAGGACCTAGTAACGATTTCGCAGCTCGAAAAAGGGGTAGTGCGCATGCGTCGCCAGCGCTTCGACCTAGCTGCGTTGGTTCAGGAAATATTTGAACTGCTAGAGCAGCAAGCCCAACAACGGGGTGCCGCGCTGACACTGCATCCGGCCCAATTGCCCGAAACCGGCTTAACAGTAGTAGCCGACCGCAACCGCATTCGACAAGTACTCATCAATCTGATTGACAATGCCATAAAATATGGCCGCGAAGTAGGTGGCCAAGTAGTGGTGTCACTTGTGGTAGGGCGCGAAAGTGTGCGGGTAACCGTGCGCGACAATGGCGCAGGCATTGCGCCCGAGCACCAAGCTCGCGTGTTCGAACGCTTCTATCGGGTTGAAAAAAGCCGAACTCGGGCTGCGGGCGGCACGGGCCTAGGTCTCGCCATCAGCAAGCACATTGTCGAAGCCCACAAGTCCACTATTCGCATTAAGAGCGCAGTAGGCGAAGGCACAGCAATGGAGTTTAAGCTACCTAGGCCGAAAGAGATAAAATAACGGGCGCCTGCTGTGGTCGTACCTTTGCGCTCCGCATGAAGCCACCTAAGTTCAAAGACCTCATCCTGTTTGAGAACGACGATTATATCGTCGTCAACAAGCCCCCCTTTCTAGCCACGCTCGACGAGCGTATTGGCGTTGCTCCGAGCTTGCTCCGCCTCGCTCGTGAGTACGCCGACGATGCCCAGGTGGGCCACCGCCTCGACCGTGACACTAGCGGCTCTCTGGTTTTGGCAAAGCACCCAGAGGCTTACCGCCACATCTCAATGCAGTTTGAAAACCGTGAGGTAAGCAAGATTTATCACGCTGTTACTAATGGCGCGCCACCACTAGAGCAGTTTGTGGTTGAGCGCAATATCGAAACCACCAAGAGTGGCAAGGCCCGCTTAGCCTTCAAGGGTAAGCCTGCCGAGACGCGCTTCACTACCCTAGAAACCTATGCCCAGCACGCCTTGGTGCAATGCGAGCCTGTGACGGGCCGCATGCACCAGATTCGCTTGCATCTTGCATATGTTCAGACCCCCATCGTGGGTGACCACCTCTACGGTGGCGAGGATTTTTATTTATCCTCCCTCAAAAAGAAATTCAACCTGAAGGAAGGCGAAACCGAACAGCCATTCATTAAGCGCTTTGCCTTGCACGCGGTAGAGCTAGGCTTTACAGGGCTAGGTGGTGAAGCAATAAAGGTGGATGCACCTTACCCCAAAGACTTTCGGGTGCTGGTTGAGACACTGCGCCAGTATCGCTAACTAGCTGTATACCATGCAAGAATTGTGGACGCGCTTTGAGAGCTGGCTTCAAACTGAAGCCCCACACTTGTTGCCGGAGCTGAACCCAGGAGCCACTGAGGCCGAGCTGGCCACGCTGGCGGCGACCATCGGGGCCGACTTGCCCGCCGACTTTCTATCTTTTTATCGCATCCATAATGGGCAGCGAGCAGAAGCGGGCGGACTCTACGACGGAGAGGAATTATTGTCGGTAGCCCGCATGCAAGCCGAATGGACTATCTGGAATGACCTATTGAAAAGTGGCGATTTTGCAGATGCTGTCTCGACTCCCGCAGCCGGAGTGCGCTCCGACTGGTGGCATCCTGGCTGGCTGCCCCTCACTTACGACGGGGCTGGTAATCATTGGTGCCTCGACCTAGCGCCGACCGAAGCCGGAACACGTGGGCAGATAATTCGCATGTGGCATGATGATGACGAACGCCCGGTTATCGCCGACTCATTTAGTGCATGGATGACGGCCTATATAGCCGCTTTAGAGGCCCAAGAGTATGGTTTCAGTGAAGACTACGACGGCATTATTTCGGCCGACGACTTGTAGCCTAGCTCAGCAGATGCTTACTGTCTGATTATAAATCAGCACTTCAACTTGTTATTACCCCATAAAACCCGTACCTTTGTGACCGTTTTTCCCCAGGCCTGTTAGGCTTGGGGTTTATTGTCAATTGTTTAGCCGGTAATTTTTACCAATCCTCATGGACCACCTGAGCTTCAAGACGACCCACGTCAACAAGGCCAACGCCCAGAAAAGCTGGGTTATCATAGACGCCAGCGTGGCCCCGCTGGGCCGCGTGTGCAGCCAAATTGCTAACGTTCTGCGTGGCAAGCACAAGCCTTCGTTCACTCCCAACTCCGACTGCGGCGATAACGTAATCGTTATCAACGCTGACAAACTGCGTGTGACGGGCAAAAAGATGACCGAGAAGGTATACATCTCGCACTCGGGCTACCCCGGTGGCCAGAAGCAGCGCACCCTGCGTGAGCAGATGAACCGCGACTCGCGTAAGGCTATTGAGCACGCTGTAAAAGGCATGCTGCAAGGCAACCGCCTCGGCGCTGAGCAGTTCCGCAACCTGTATGTGTACGCTGGCACCGAGCATCCTCACGAGGCTCAGCAGCCCACCGTATACGAGCTGAAGAACCTGTAAATCATTGCTTTTTACGGCCGATTTTGGCCGACTATTTTCCACCATAATGGCAGCTACTAACACCTCTGGTAGAAGAAAAACCTCGGTGGCTCGCATTTATCTGCAAGCCGGGCAAGGGAATATCACTATCAACAACCGGGACATGAAGTCCTACTTCGCCAACGAACTGTTGGAGAACATCGTGAACCAGCCGTTGGCTACCCTCGAGCAGGTGGGCCAGTACGACATCAAGGTGAATGTGAGCGGCGGCGGCATCGCTGGCCAGGCCGAGGCTATTCGCCTCGCCATCTCAAAAGCCCTGGTAAGCGACAATGCGGAAGTGAAGTCGGCTCTCCGCAAGGAAGGTTTTGTGACCCGCGACCCCCGCATGGTCGAGCGTAAGAAGTTCGGCAAGCGTAAGGCTCGTCGTTCGTTCCAGTTCTCTAAGCGCTAATCGTTTAACCGTAGTAGTATCATGGCTCAGTCCACCACTTATAAAGAGCTGCTTGACGCAGGTGCCCACTTTGGTCACCTCACGCGCAAGTGGGACCCGAAAATGGCGCCGTACATCTTCATGGAGAAGAACGGCATCCATATCATCGACCTCAACAAAACGCTGGCTTCGCTGGATTACGCTGCCAATGCTATTCGCAACATCGCGAAGAGCGGCCGCAAGATCATGTTCGTAGCCACCAAAAAGCAGGCGCAGGAGATTGTGCAGACGGAGGCTCAGCGCCTCAAGATGCCTTTCGTTACTGACCGCTGGCTGGGCGGGATGCTGACGAACTTCGCCACCATCCGCAAGTCGCTGAAGAAAATGAGCTCCATCGACAAGATGGTAAAAGAGAACACGGCTTACGCTGCCCTCGCTAAGCGCGAGAAGCTGATGATGAACCGTGAGCGTGAGAAGCTAGAGCGCGTAATGGGCGGCATTGCTGACCTAAGCCGCCTGCCTGCTGCTCTGTTCATTGTGGACGTAAAGCGTGAGCACATCGCAGTGAAGGAAGCTCAGAAGCTAGGTATCCCCGTGTTCGCTATCGTTGATACGAACTCGAACCCCGAGCTGGTGCAGTTCCCCATCCCTGCTAACGACGATGCCTCGAAGTCTATCCAGCTCATCATGAATGTGATAGGCAAGGCTATCGAAGACGGCCTGTCGGAGCGTAAAGTTGACAAAGAAGATGCTGACCGCAAAGAAGCTGACGAAGCTGCTATCGCGGAGAAGACTGAGGCTGACAACGAAGGCTAAGCCGCTCGCTTTTAAAGCTTGACAAAAAAGGGAACGGTCGAGGCAAGTGCTTGGCAGTTCCCTTTTTTATTTCTAGTTGCGCGGATTCTTCGTCCGTGTCTTGTAGTAATTAATTCATTTCACCCCCAACTCGCGGACTACAACGTCCGCGCAACTGCTATGGCCGCTATCACCGCCGCAGACGTAAACAAGCTCCGCACCATGACTGGCGCGGGCATGATGGATTGCAAAAAAGCTCTGACCGAAGCAGACGGCGACTTTGAAGCCGCCCGCGACATTCTGCGCAAGCAGGGCCAGAAAATCGCTGACAAGCGCGCCGACAATGCCACTTCGGAAGGCTTGGTACTGGTGAACGTGAGCGAAGATGGCACCACCGGCAAGCTAGTAGCACTGGCTTGCGAAACGGAGTCGGTAGCCAAAGTAGCTGACTTCCGCAACCTAGTACAGCAAATCCTGGAGACCGCCGTTAAGACCAACGTAGGCACCAAGGAAGACTTGCTGGCTGCCACGGAGGCCGATGGCCGCACCGTACAGGAGCACATCACTGAGCTGACCGGCAAAATCGGTGAGAAGCTTGACCTCACCTACGCTACGCTGACTGCTGAGAAAGTAGCTTCGTACATCCACTCGGACAACAAAAAGGGCGTACTCGTAGGCCTGAAAAACGTAGGCGGCGCCGACACCAACGAAGTTGGCCGCGACGTAGCCATGCAAATCGTAGCCATGAAGCCCGTTGCCGTTGACAAAGACGGTGTGGACTCGGCTACGGTAGAGCGCGAAATCGAAATTGGCAAAGAGCAAGCTCGTGCTGAAGGCAAGCCTGAGGCTATGCTGGAGAAAATCGCTCAGGGCAAGCTGAACAAGTTTTACAAAGACAATACCCTGCTAAACCAGGAATTTGTGAAAGACAACTCAGTAACTATCGCTCAGCTACTCGACAAAACGTCGAAGGGCATGACCGTTGAGTCGTTCAAGCGCATAGCAATTGGTGCTTAATTAGCCCTAGGTTGCTTGAAGCATACTAAAAAGCCCGCTGGCGCATTGCCAGCGGGCTTTTTATTTTAGGTTGCTCTAAGCTATACTCTTGTATCGCTAACCGATGGCTACCTACTAATGCGCTACTACAGCTTTTCTTGATACTTGGCAGAGAAGGTGACTTTTACTTCCTAAGACCCAGACAAGCCATATCACTGACTAGTAGATAACTCAAATAGCTGTATCAGCTGCTATTGTCTGGCTCGGAGTTGGCTTGGCCACTGGCTTTACAGGAGCCACGGCGGGAGTAGTGGCAGCCGGTGCATCAGCGACCGAATCAGTTTTGAACTGAGTAGCGGCGGGCTTTGCTGGTGGAGTGGGCACAGCAGCAGGCGCTACGCGTATCGTTTCGGGGACAGCGGGTGGCAGGGTGAGCTGCTCGGCCTGTGGGCCAACCTCAAGTGTAGTAGCGGTAGAGTCGGCGGCGGTTTGGCTGGTGCTGGTAAGATGCTCATCGGGCGTGTTCCCCCCTAGGGTAAGGTAAAGCACCATTGCCAGGAGCAACAACGCCCCCCCAACAAGGAACACCAATGTCAGCGGATTGCGGCGCTCTTCGGGCGCTTCAATTAGCGGGTCGGTGGACGTGTTTTCCATCAACGTCGGCGCAGCAGTAGTTAGCCAATCAGTACCTGCAGGCGTAGCTGAGGTTGGTGGCAGGTCAACTACTTGAGCTGGTACAGCAGGCGCGTCTGCTACGGGCTCCGTAGTAGCATTAGGCTGGCCTAGGGTAACTGAGAGTGGTGGCTCGGTGATAGGAGCAGCAGTACCTGGACCAAATACCAGCTTTTGCTTTAACGCTTCAAACTCTTGGGGCGTAAGGGTACCCGCATCGAGCATTTCTTTGAGCTGGCGCAAAGTGGCAAGAGCAGAATTAGCATCGGACGGATTCATGCGAAAGAAGACTGGCAGTTAAGCCACCTTTATTTTTTATCAATGGTTGTGAGACGCTCGCGGCGGCGCTGCAAGCGGGCGCGGGTAAGCTCGCGCAATTGAGCATTATTGACTAGCTGGAGACTGTCCTGGTGCATCTGAAGCGCGTTAGAACGGTTTTTATTGGTCAGTTCGTCAATGCGCTTAAGGTTAGCAGCAGTGTTGCTCTGAGCAGCCTGAATGCTACGAGTCAGCTTGTCTTGCTCCTTATCGGCCGAGGTCACATCGCGCTCGGCCTCCTTCACCTGCACTTGGTAGGCATTGGCACGGGCCGCAACGGCAAACTTGTCCATAATCTTACGCAGCCCTCTGAACTCAGATGCGGTGCGCGTGGGCTCAAAATACGTTTTATCGCCGAAGCCGCCGAAAAAAGCTATTTCAGTGGTCGAGTCATTAACGGCACTCAGGTTGGCGTACAGCGTCACGGGCCGGCTCGAAACACCCACGTTGGATACTTCTTGGGCTGCTAGCTCATCTTTCTTGCCTTTGATACCTAGGGTAGCCAGCGCGCCACTTTTGAAGCGGATGCCATACGTGGCCTTCATATAGTCTTGCCAGAACTCACGGGTCGTTTCGACTGAACCATCGACTTGCAAAAGCAATGCGTCGCGGTCCCGCTTATCGTGGGTAGTCACACCGCTGCTTACCTGATAAAGCTGCGCTTGGGCAGGTGCCGACAGTGCTAAGAAACTGACGAGTAGGACAAACCAAAATTTAGGCATAAGCTGGGAGTGAAAGAGCAGAAAGGGATTGTACGCAGAATATTAACGCAGGTCGTGGCGCGCAAAGGCGGCGCGCATGTCTTGCTGCATAGCCTGGAAGCGAGCTACGGCCGCCGCCAGAAACTCATCGTCGAGAAGCTGGCGGATTTCGACATCGGGGGGCTGAATACCGCTGAGGTCCAGTTCGGCCACCTTGTAAGTCTGCTCTATGGGGCCTTGCTCTAGCTTGAGCAAGTACTTGCCGTTCCAGGCTAGCAGCGTGATTTTGACCTGGGGATATGGGATATCAGCAACGTGACGCATGGCACCTTATGAAGAAAAAACTGCTCTATAGCAGCGATAATGGCGGGGCGAAGATAAGGCGGCGTGCCTGGGCCTAGTAAGCTGCGCGTTAACCGCCGGCCGGCACCGGCCGTACCAAAACCACGCCACTTGCCACTGCAGTGGTTTTAGTCACCTTTCACGCACTACAACTATGCCACAGGGAGATAAGTCCAAGTACACGGACAAGCAGATACGCCAGGCCGAGCACATTGAGGAGGGCTACGAGAAAAAAGGCGTGCCCGAAGAAGAAGCCGAAGCCCACGCGTGGGCCACCGTCAACAAACAAGATGGCGGAGGCAAGAAGCCTGGCGGCTCGGGCCGCAAGAAATAGGCTGTCTTCTCCCCTTATCCTACCCTAGGCCGCAGTGGCGGGCGCAGCAAGCTGGGCCTGTGCTGCGGCCTTGCTATTGGGGTCGAGGCGATAGAGCGCCAGCACTAGTCCCGTCAGCAATAGCCCGCATCCTAACCCAATGCGCGGCGCCGTCGTGAGGTCGAGCAGCCAGCCATTGAGGTAACTGGCCGTCACGGTGCAGAGATTGACCAAGGCCATGTAGGTGGTAAACTGTGAGCCTTCAATCTTGGGGCGGCAGTACGCCATAAGTAAGGGCATGGCCGACACGCTCAGCAGCGGGTCGGCTAGGTTCACCATGGCAAGGCCAGCAAACCCCACTGCATCAATCCCCCATCCGGCAGCCATACAGCTGAATAGCAGCAAGAAAGAGGCCATAACTATTAGTACCCACCTTTGTAGCCGGCCCGCACCTAGGCGGTCGACTAGCACGCCGCCGCTCATCAGCACGGCGAAAGAAAGTAGGCTACCCCATGTGCCTTGCAACATGGACACCTGCGTATCGGCCCACCGCAGGCTGTGGATGAGGTAGAACGTATAGGCGTTGCCAAACAACGAGGCCGCCAAATAGCTCAAGATGATAATGGCAAAGGCCCGTATGCTGTGCTTTTCGACCATGCTGCGCCACAGCTCGCGAAAAAGCCACCCTAGGGATGGGTTCTCTTCTTCGCTGAGAACTGGCTGGTCTGGCCGTTGACCCGCACCAAACTGCGGTAGAAGGTGGTCGGTACGCTCAAGCTTGATAAAAAACGTGAGCACTGTGAAAGCCAGCAACACCAGCGACTGCACGAGCGCAGCGCGTCCGAAGCCACCGTGGTGCAGTAGGTACGAAAGAGCGGCGCCGCCCATCGCCCAGCCCGCTAGCGAACCCGCCCGCATAAAGGCATTGACGCGACCGCGCTCGGCCACGGGTACTACCGAAATAGCAATGGCATCGACGCTCGCATCCTGAATGGATGCAAATACACTGTGCACAAAAAATACCAGCCCTAGCAGCGTCAGTTCGCGCACAGGGTCGTGCACAAGTAGCAGCGACAGCGAGGCTAGCATGGCCACCAACTGCGTGAGCACTACCCACTGCTTGCGATGGCCGATAATGGAGTACTGGTACTTGTCGATGAGTGGGCCCCACACGAACTGAAACGTCCAGGGCAAGCCTACAACGGCAGCAAATGAGCCCACTGCCCGTGCCGAAAGCCCCTGCCCTATCAAAAAATTGTACACGGCCGCGAGGGCAAATCCCGAAGGAATGCCCTGCATCACGTACAGGTAAAAAAATGTAAAATAGCGCAACCGGGCACTATCGCGCAGTACTAAACTACTCAAAGCGGGTGGGAAAGAAGATGATTAATTATAGCTCAGCCTCGCCTAGGCCCTTATCAAATATAGCCGCAGCCTAGCTTGCTGTTACGGACGGGCTTACGTTATAACGTAAGCCTGTGCCCCACTGGCGGCAGAAAGCTTTGGCTTCGTATTCTGCCCATTTGAGCATTCTATACTTCTCACTTGGACTAGTGCTATGGTAATCCGCTACCTAGCTTAACACGCTGACTCTACGCGTTCTGTTACAATGCCTTTACTAAGGCAACTTCTGCCGACAGCTAGGGTGTCCACCTTGCCGATAGTGCTTACGCCTAATGAGTCGCTGCGGCAGCATAGGTATTGACGACTATGGCACTGGTCCGGGCCTGCTATGCGTGTATCGCTACACTTATTCCAAGGTCCCTAGGTCGTAAGAACCTCTGTTACCTTGGTAAGGTCAGTGCTTACTTTTTGCAAAAAGCCGAGCTGCTCTAGTAAGGGCCGGTCGACGGGCGCGGCCGGCACGTCGGAGCGCACTTCGGGCGGGGACACGCCATCTTCGGGCAGAGTGTCGGGGGCTAAGCGCGTAAGGCTACGCGTGAGCGCGGCCTGAGCACTAGTGAGGGCGCGACGGCTCTCGGGCGAGGGCAGCGGGGTAGGCGTAGCTGTATCTTGCAGCGTGGCGGTGAGCGCGGCGATATTAGACGATAGAATGTGATTAAGCACCACAAACTGGTGGATTTCGGTGGGGTGGCGGCGCTTGCTCTTAGGCTCGGAAAGCATGCGCTGAAAGGCAGCCGCTAGGTTAGCCGAGGCTACGTATACATCCTTGCGCAGTAGCCGGTAGGTAGTGGCAGGCACCTCGCGGCCAGCCAGGCGGTCGGCTAGCTGGCGCATATAAGCGAGGTTGGCGCGCAGAGTAGCCGCCAGCAAATCGCGCAGTTGGTCACTTTCCCATCTCGGAAAAAGCAAGTAACCCGCACTAAACGCAATGGCGCAGCCCAGCAGCGTATCAGTCACTCGCTCTTCGATGATACCTAAGTAACCCGACCCCAAAAACGTGAACATGATGAGCAGGTAGGCCGTCAGAAATATCACTGTTACGATGTACTTGGTGCGCTGAAAGCTGTAGGCGATGACCATAAACACCACCAGAAACGCGAAGCGTATATCGCCATTAGACACTGTCTTGAGGATAAGCGCACCTAGTAAGCCGCCCACCAGTGTGCCAACAATACGTTCGATATTGCGCTGGCGCGTGAGGCTGAAACCGGGCTTGAGCATGATGGTCACCGTCATGAGCACCCAATAGTTGTGCTGGCCACGCCAGAGGCTTTCGGCCAGCACGAAGGCTACTGCGCAAGCCACTGTCATGCGGACAGCGTGCCGGAATATCGAGGAATTAAGCGTCAGGTTTTGAGTGAAGGCTGATATATGCAACTCTTGCCTAGCCACAAACTGGAGGTGTGTAGCGGCCCGGTTGGGCTCAGTTGGGGCCTCTTCAAGCAAACTCTCGTCGAAGTAACGGCGCAGGTTGGTGATGCGCCGGATAAGGTCACGCAGGTTCACCAGTATCTTGAGCAGCACCCTAGGGCTACCGTTGGCGGCTTCGACAGGCGTAGCCGCAATGCGGGCTTGTAGCCGGCTCCACTCAGCGGTGCGGTCGGGGGCTGGGCTGCCGTAGGCCCGGTTGGCCTGAATGGCGCTACCTAGGTAGTCGAGGTCGGTGGACAGGCGGCTTATAAGAGCAGCTATATCGGCCAGCAAGCCAGTGTGCCCAAAGTCACGGCGCAGGGCCGCATAGTCGTAATAGCCCGCCGTAATGTGCTCGTACAAGTCTACCGCCTCCACGAAAGTGAGCACAAGGCGGCGGCTGGTGCTAGTGCTTTCATTTACGAGCTGGCGCGAGCGGAAAAGGACCTCCCGCACGGCCTCCTGCTTTTCATTCACCGTCACTTGCTGAGCCACTAGGCGGCGATAATCCTCCTCTAGGTCAGTGGACTCCTGATAGAAATCGGCTTTTAGCTGCAGAAAGCCCGCCATAGCGTGCAGACACTCGCCTAGAGCCTGCTGGGCCGGCCGGTAGGGCTGTAGCTGCTGTTGCAGCAGGGCCAGCACTAAGTACCAGCAGCCGCCCAACAGCAGCAGCAGCGCGTGGGGCAGTACCTGGCTAGGGGTAGGCGGGTGAGCCAGCATAAGCACCATAGCCAGCAGCGTAGCCGAGCCCACCGAGCCCGCCCGAGCCCCCCATACCAGCAGCATAGTAAGGGCAAATGCCAAACCCACCACTTCTAGCCCCAGCAGCCAGCGGTAGGGCGCCACAAAACCCGTCAGGATGGACACTACAAACACCAGCCCTAGGCCAGCCAGCATGCCATTGCGTTTGTGTTTGGCCGGGCCGGGGCCATCGGTGGCACTCACGCACACGGCTCCGGTCGAAATGGTGATACCCGCCGCAAACTCGCCCCACTGCGCTCCCACCAGCGCCGGCAGCAGAATGGCCAGCGTGGTGCGCAGCCCATCGGAGAAGTGCTGGCTAAAAAAGAAGTACGATAAGTCGCGGCGAGAAACGTGCGGGAGCGAGGGCAACATGAGTACCGGCAAATACGGTCTGCATCCGGTTGAGTTTAGGCCATAAGCAAATGGCCAAGCGTGATATTACTCACGCTTGGCCATTTAGTAGTGCTTGCTACCCTAGCGGGCAGCTATGGGCGCGCGCCAGGGCTAGTGCCGGAACAACAGCTCGCGGTACTTCACCAGGGGCCAGTCTTCGTCCGATACCAGAAGTTCGAGCTTGTCGCTGGCGCGGCGGATAGCGGCAAACTTCTCCTTGATGTCGTCGCAGTAAGCTACGGCGCGCTCGCGGGCATCTTCCAGCTTATTAGCAGCCTTGCGCGACGCAATCATGGCGTCAACAGTGCTCTTGATAATGGATACGTGGCGCGAAATCTCCTTAATCATGCCTACCGTCACTTGGCTATTCTCATCGTCGAGGCCTAGGTCGCGCAGGCCGCACACGTTTTCGATTAGCTTGGTTTGGTATGCCAATGCGGTCGGGATAACCTGGTTGACGGCTAGGTCGCCCAACACGCGGCTTTCAATCTGAATCTTCTTGATATACTCGTCGAGCAAAATTTCGTGTCGAGCGTGCAGTTCTGTCGCCGACAGAATACCGTGGCGGCTGAATAGCTCGGCTGCATCCTTCCGCACTAGGGCGTCGAGGGCCTGGGGCGTGGTAGGCACGTTGGCTAGGCCACGGCGGGCCGCCTCTTCCTTCCACTCGTCCGAGTAGCCATTGCCCTCGAAGCGGATGTTCTTGGAGCTGATAACGTACTCGCGCAGTACATCTATGATGGCTACTTCCTTCTTCTTGCCTTTGTCTATCAGGCTATCCACTTGCTCTTTGAAGTCGATGAGCTGGTCGGCTACAATAGCGTTGAGCGTCGTCATCGCCGACGAACAGTTGGCGCTGGAGCCCACGGCGCGCAGCTCAAACTTGTTGCCGGTGAAGGCAAACGGCGAGGTGCGGTTGCGGTCCGTGTTATCGAGCAAGATGGCCGGAATCTTATCGATGCCCAGCTTCATATAAATGTTATCGCCCTTGTCGAGCGGCAATTGCGCGGTGCGCTCCAGCTCGTCGAGCACGCCGTCGAGCATCGAGCCCAGGAACACGGACATGATAGCAGGCGGGGCTTCGTTGGCGCCGAGGCGGTGGTCATTGCTGGCCGAGGCGATGCTGGCGCGCAGCAAGTCGCCGTAGCGGTGCACAGCCTTCACCGTGGTGATGAAGAAAGTCAGAAACTGAAGGTTCTCCTTAGGCCGCTTACCGGGGGCAAACAGGTTCACCCCGGTGTCGGTGCTCATAGCCCAGTTGTTGTGCTTGCCCGAGCCATTGACACCGGCAAAAGGCTTCTCGTGCAACAGCACCTTGAAGTTGTGCTTGAGGCCTACGCGGTCCATCAAGTCCATCAGCAGTTGGTTGTGGTCTACCGCTAGGTTAGCATCCTCGAAGGTAGGGGCGCACTCAAACTGATTGGGCGCCACTTCGTTGTGGCGGGTGCGCAGCGGGATACCTAGGGAGTTGGCTTCTTCCTCAAACTCTACCATGAAGGCGTGCACGCGGGGCGGAATGGAGCCGAAGTAGTGGTCTTCGAGCTGCTGGCCCTTGGCCGAGGCGTGGCCGAAGAGCGTGCGGCCCGTCATCAC
>Ga0160429_1000263_pt1 | contig 59636 bp, 50 predicted proteins | sample SolpanmetagenomR_FD_108199 | JGI IMG/M metagenome (GOLD analysis project Ga0160429, IMG submission 108199) | Solar panel surface microbial communities from Lawrence Berkeley National Laboratory, California, USA - R | ecosystem: Engineered > Built environment > Solar panel > Unclassified ... | reverse complement strand
CTCGTCAAGAATTTCAGCACAGTAGGCCTTGTTGAACTGCAGAACCATAAGAATATACTACAGGCATCGTCGGCTAAATACCCCAACTCGACATCTGCCCTTATCCGCCTGCCCGTCCGCCACCCCACCCACGGAGGTAAGACGTAGTAAGCGTATCACGGGATGGATGACAATGTCATGCCCGATCCAAAAGATGCGCTCGACATACCCTCTCTATGCCTGAGCTGGGGCAAGATGCCTCGAAGATGCAGATTGCTACGCACAAAATGCATGCTCAGTTCCCTCTATTCTAAGCGATAAAATGAAATGTCGCAACGTTACGCACGGTGCTTACGGTATACGACACACGCAGAAAGCACTCACTCACTACAACGTCGAACCATGCATCCCATCCAGCTGGAAAATAACATCCCACCTCCCTCAGCCTCCTCTTTGTGCCATTCTCTCTCTTCCTCGTCGTCAAATCTAATTATAATTATAATTATATCACTATATCCATCCATCTATCTTATGTCTTGACTTTTAGTCCACGATGCAATCACCCTTGCCTTTTCCGCCCAGGAGTAGGATGCTTATCGCCATAGTACAAGCAGAGGCTCGCAGCACAGCAGAACCATGGGTGAGTGGGCGGGCGGACGGTGTGTCTATTGGTTAAGCCGGTGCTGCCTGGGAGTTGTTCAGATAGACCAATAGTCCGGGCTTGAGCTTTGTCGTTGCCGCTGAGTTGTGCCCACTCGACTTTGTGCGTTGTTCTTGTGTGTGTCGTGAGGCTATTTGAGATGTCTTGTAGTTCGACTTATGATGACTCAACGACAAACAGATGAAGAGGAAGATGTAGACCGAAACCTGAAATGAAGAAAAGAAGCATAAATTGTGTTATAGGCATACGAACGATGTAAATGAACGTGATACAATACACCTTTGTCCATCCGTGAGCAGAAAAGTCCGTCGTCCAGTGCCGTCAATTCATGTCGTTACTTAGTCCCAGCCTTCGTGTCCAAGAATATACAGAAATTTCATACGATACCAATACCAATGTGTCGAGAGAAGAGAAAAGGAAAAAAATCCAAGGAGACCGAAGAAAGAAACTTCCTAGATGGACCAAAAGCCCCGGCTTGATCTTTGTCGTTGCCGATGAATAGTGCCCACTCGATTTTGTGCGTTGTGTTGTGTTGTGGGGTGCTTGATTTGTCTTGATTGCATCAACAACAGCGCCCACCACTTCCTTGCTTCACATACCCTCCTTCACTAACCCCGGCACCCTCCCCATACGAGCTACCCGGCACACTCACCACAGGCGTCGCACCCAACCCCAACCAACTCCTCCTCTTATCACCATACCCCAACCTAAAACTACCACCACGATCCCTCGCCGAACCCTGCGTACCATAACCCTCAAAATAGCCTCCACCAGCACCTTCCGCACTCAGTGCGTCCTGCTCCACAGCCTGTTCGTAACACTTCCGCTCCGCGTCAAGTTGCTGCTCAATCAGCTTGCGCGCAATGACGCGGAATACTTCTTCCACGCCTTCGCCGTCTTTCGAGCTGATTTCGTGACAGCAATCCCAGCCGGTGTCTTGGCCCCAGAAACCACTATGTCGATTGGCGCTGGAAGCTGCGCCGGGACTTGTAGGCGTTTGGGCGCCGCCGACGGATGATGCGGTGGTGTGGTGGGAATCTTTCCGCCGTGGTGCGGCGTAGGAGGATGGATATGACGATGCGTGTGAGTGGGGTATTGTTGTGCTGTTAGGCGTGATGGGCGATGTGGTTGTGGCGCTTTGTCCTTGCAGATGTTCCGCGACGTAGGAAATGCACCGTTCGAAGGTGACTTGTCGCTTATGAGGATCTTCTGCGACGACGTCCGCTTTTGTGCCTACGACGTGGATGATTGCTGCATCTTCTGTGGAGGTGTCATCGGAGGGCGATGATGTAGAAATGTTGTGTTGACGCAGCTCTCGCAGCCAGGTGCCCATTTGGTCAAAGGACGAGGCGGAAGTGATGTCGTAGCATAGAAGAGCTGCGTTTGCGCCGCGATAGTAGAGTTTGCTGATGGATCGGAAGCGCTCTTGACCTGCTGTATCCCAGATTTGGAGGCGCAGGGTGATGTGAGGGTATTCGGGGATGATGATCTTCTTGGTAAGGAAGTTTGCGCCGATGGTGGGGTGTTGTATCTCGCGGAATGAGCCGTAAATAAAGCGATTTAATAATGAGGTCTTGCCCACACCTTGCGCCCCGAGGACTACAATCTTGGCTGTAGGTGATAGCGTGAGGTTAGCTTAGGTTCGTTTGCAGTGGTGAAAGTCTGGTTGACATCTCTTGTACTGACCTTCAAGATCCTGCATGATAGTATAGGGAAAGGAAATGAGAAAGCACTATGCTTGATGTGAGGTTGGAGAGATGCTCAGCATGTCTCTGAAGTGAGGCGGCAGGGCAACAAGATAGCGACTACGACAAGCCAAGATCAAGCAGGCCTCGTCAGTGAGCTATACGAAGCAGATATAATCTGAAACATTGTCCCAGAGTAGCGGTGAGAGTTGTTGTTGTTGTTTTCGCATTCAGCTCCGTCCAACGGGCGGCCATGAACCATGAAACAAATTGTCACGCGTTCGTTTGGCGTCCGACCTCGCCTTTGCCATGCCAAGCTGACACTTTGTCTTCTTGATCTTGAATGGCATCGTATTTCGTGTCGTTCGTCTGATGATTGCCGTCTTCAGCCCAGATCGAGCAGGGGCCGCAAGTTCGTGTAACCGCGCTTACTGCAAGGCAGGTGGAGCGGAGATGTGCTTGTGCTACTTGAGTACTACGGCGATATATCGACGACAATCTCCGACGGCAGAATGGCTCGTTGGAGAGTATGGAAGTGATGATGACGCGGAGGAAGTGCCGGTGAGATTGATAAACTATTGGACATCTGGAGTACTTTCTGATGGAAACTAATATCAAGACATGAATTGACACTCGCGACACCGTGGAAATAGTACCTGGCATCACCTCGCTAGGCCCCCGTGGGTCCAGTAAGCTGCGGAGCTTGACGCTGATACGAGCACTTTACTATGCAACCATCACAGTATGTGGAAGAGCTGATTGAACCGCAATCTGACTTATTGTTTCAATACGCAGTACTTCACTTCCCATATTCGTCTCGAAGTGATACAGCTGCCCCTCCAAGACCTGTATATCTGTTCAAGTACTCCTGCCAGACACCACATGCACGAAGTAACTACATCTCGATATGGATCTGTGATTTAACGATGAGTGCTTTCTATCTTTATTGGACTGTGCATCCTAGCCCGTTTCATACTTGAGTGTCCATCGCATATAGTTCAGCAGTCATATTCGCAACCTAGGATGTAGCTGAATTTGTACTTTAATGGCCACCATCCTAGGCCTACCGTATTGAGAGTGAATAGGTTGGACAAGGCCTAGCTAATACAAAAGTACTCCAGCACTCCTCACACTAGGGTCGGATACCGACATCTGAACTGGGGTAGGATACCTTCTTCAAAAGAGAATTTGAGAATGTGCAGTGATGCTCGTTGTTTTGATGACCCTCGAGTTTCACTCATCCTAGGCAGTCGCACCAGCCTTGCGCCTGCCTCATGAGAGGCTTGACTTTGCAATGAACGTTTTGGATGTCTTCAAAATGTACTTCGTCTCATCACCATCTCCGTTTTCATCACCTTTCCAGCATAATTTCATCAAGTTCTTGGAAGCATACCTTTTTGGCAATATCAGATCATTGTATATCTACTATACAACATCATCCTCCTTCGGCATCCTCCACACCTCATCATGTGCCTCGGATATGCCACACAAATCAACATCCGCCGTCCTATGCTTGAGCAACATCAATACCTAACTCACTGGATTGGACAACGTCAATACATGCGTACTCTAACAATGCGACTTACCGATCTGAAGACTGCTACCGAACGTACCAAGCACGAGATGGACGCCTGTGATAAGCGACTTGCGGATTTACAAGATGGGGATGTTGCACATCCAGATGCCTTTGTCGCTGACGAGTCTGCCCGGCACGCTTCAGAGAGGTCTCGGCTGCAACAACGCCTGCAGGAGTTGAGATTCAAAGCAAGAGAAATCAGGATTGAATATCGAACACAACAACTGAATGCTGAAGGAGGACAACTGGACAATCTTTGGCACGATAACGATCTGTACAACGCAGCTTTGGAGGACAGTCTGCCGTTGCAGCAGTCATTGCCACCATCGTATTCCTTGACTTCTTCGCAATTCGTACCTCTTCAACGACCAGCTTCTGGAGCCGGCGTGTACCCAGTAGCCTCCACTTCACAACCCCAGCTACCTCCACGTCCCCATACTGCTATAGGTACGAGGAGCGACAGCATGGAACCTCTGCCCTAGTATGTAAGTTTTCCTTTCGAAAAGTCATCCGGCACTCTCCACACCTTTTTTTCCTTGAATTACGAGTTCGATTTCTCTTCTTCATCTTGATTGACAAGTCTTTGGGATTGGACTAAACGCGATGCTAATGGTCATTAGCTCAGGCGAACTAACAACTCCGTTACGGCCAATTGTCCAGTCTCGCCTGAACGTCAGTGAACAGCCACAATCGCTTCCCTTGCGGCCGCATTCACGATCTACTAGAGCCAGTGGCACCCAAACTGCAGCCGAGTTCGGGCAGATGTATGCACATCTTTCTGTCTTTAGAATGTGATCTGATGCTAACATCGACTAGGCTTGGTGGTTTATTAGCCGCGGGTACGAACACACAGATATTTGCTACCTTCATGTGCCACAGATCCGGTCGAGGGTGTGGACACTTCACAAACAGATTCACACGAGAGAGTGCGATGACAATGGTGACTGCTGGTGGTGGAAGAGTGATACCTGGTCCTGCTGGAACGCAGTATGTGTTGCCATAGGCTGAAGTTGAATCTTCGCAAATAGGCAGACATTGATTCGCTACTCGGTCATTCGGCTCAATTGCATCCCTATCCCCCGCTTAAACCCCCACAAATCTTGGCATTGGAGATGTTTCGGTCCATCTCGCCTTTACCCACATCTGCCACCTCGACTACCACTTGTATACTTGTATTTTTGCCTTCTTGATTATATTAATCCTGAATCCTCCCATCCTGCTCCTACTCACTACACTGTGATCCTACTACCATCACGATGAATCACGAGAAGCCCACTGGCCCGCGCATGTCTGGTGAAGAGGTAGCTAAGCACAATAGCCAAGAATCTTGCTGGGTCATTGTCAATGGCCTTGCCTACGATGTCACAGGTGTGTATGATGGGAGTCCACGAACACTGTTGGCCAATTGCTGACCATTTCAATCAGAGTTCATGCCTGAACACCCTGGTGGGATGAAGTAAGCACGTTCGCAGTTGTACCACTATCTAACTACTAACAATGGCGCAGAATCATCCTCAAATATGCTGGTAAAGATGCCACAGAAGAATATGCTCCAATACATCCACCAGATACCCTTGTGAGTAATCGGACAAAATGCTGTAGTAAGGACAGACGTTGACTGTTGTGCTAGGATAAATTCCTCGACAAGAAGTTTCACCTCGGACCAGTAGATATGGATACAGTCAAGCAAGAGCAAAAAGTGGAAGATCCGGATGAAGATGAGAGACAAGACCGCATTGCTAGGATGCCAATACTGGAACAATGCTACAACTTGATGGATTTCGAAGCTGTTGCTAGACGTGTAATGCGTAAGACTGCTTGGGCTTATTATTCTAGTGGTGCTGACGATGAAATCGTATGTCTGACAGTGGGAGAAGACACAGAACTTGGATGCTAACATGTAACAGACACTCCGAGAAAACCACTCCGCTTTTCACAAGATATGGTTCAGGCCTCGAGTGCTTGTTGACGTTGAAAACATTGACATGTCAACCACTATGCTCGGCAGTAAAGTCGCTCTTCCATTCTACGTCACCGCTACTGCCTTGGGAAAGCTTGGAAACCCAGAAGGAGAGGTTGTTCTCACACGTGCAGCACGCAAGGTATGCAAGACCAGTCTGTGTACTCACTGCATCGTACACTAACATTCGCTAGCACTCCGTAATCCAAATGATACCTACACTCGCCTCCTGCTCCTTTGACGAAATAGTCGACGCAGCTTCCGACAAAACATTCCCAGATCAACCACCAACAGTCCAATGGCTCCAGCTGTACGTCAACAAAAACCGCGAAATCACCAAAAAGATCGTCCAGCACGCCGAAGCTCGTGGCTGCAAAGGTCTCTTCATCACTGTCGACGCGCCTCAACTCGGTCGTCGCGAAAAGGACATGCGTTCAAAGTTCTCCGACGTCGGATCTCAAGTCCAATCCACTGGTGGCGATCAAGTCGATCGATCCCAAGGCGCAGCCAGAGCAATCAGCAGTTTCATCGACCCTAGTTTGAGCTGGAAGGATATCCCCTGGTTCTTGAGCATCACCAAAATGCCCATCTTACTCAAGGGCGTGCAATGTGTCGAGGACGTGATCAAAGCAGCCGAATCAGGCGTCCACGGCGTCGTGCTCAGTAACCACGGCGGCAGACAACTCGACACGTCGCGCTCCGGTATCGAAATCCTAGCAGAAGCAATGCCTATCCTCCGCGAACGCAACCTCCAACACAAACTCGAAATCTACATCGACGGCGGCGTGCGACGTGCCACCGACATCATCAAGGCGCTTTGTCTTGGAGCAAAGGGCGTCGGTATTGGACGACCGTTCTTGTATGCCATGAGCGCGTATGGACTACCGGGTGTGGACCGCGCGATGCAGTTGTTGAAGGACGAGATGGAAATGAATATGAGATTGATTGGGGCGAGGAGTGTCGAGGAGTTGCACCCCGGGTTGGTGGATGCTAGGGGCATTATGCAGCATGGCCATATTCAGACGGTGCCGGTTGATACGCTGGGGTTGAGCGCGTATGATCCGCTTATTGGACCGAAGGAGATGTCGATTCGACCAGGGACTGCGGGTGCCATGGCTGGGAATGGGTTGAAGGCGAAGCTTTGATGGGTTGTGGTTTGTTCTGATGGGGGTTTGGATTATTTGGAAGATGGAGGGAGGTATCATGATGTTTATATGCCTTTTTCTACGTGTTCTGGATGATATTCGAGCTATCTTCCAGACTGTCTATGGTCACTCGGATCGTAGTTCATCAGCGTCTATATTATCGAAAGAAAATGCTGCTGCCTTCCTGCGCGCTCATTCGTAGACGGTCGTGGATGAAGAGTCATGTCCACAATTCCTATTCTCTGGTAAATCATCCCCACAAAATATCTGAAACCAACATGATACTTCGACCCGCTCCTCCAACATCTCTTACATCCCCATGGCACTACCGCGTGTCGCAGTTGTAACAGGCGCAAACAAAGGCATTGGTCTGGCTATCGGTACGTAGAGCCCCCTTCACTTAATCCCTCTAACCTATCAAGCCTCCTGCTCCCAGCTCCTCTGCCCGGTACTCCAGGTTCCTACTTCTCAGCTATCATCATTCTAACGATATATATTTACAGTCCGCTCCCTAGCTCTCTCATACCCAACATCCCATCTCGGCCTCTCCTCTTCCCAAGCACCGAGATCACAAAACCACGGAGAAACCCCTTCCTCATCATCATCATCATCATCTTCTTCTCCTTCTCCTTCTCCTTTATCGGCTTCGCATTCGCCTCAGCCACCTCTCATCATCTACCTAACCTCCCGCGACGCTTCCCGTGGCCAGTCTGCACTAAACCACCTCCTCAACGGAGAGGCGAAATTGCGGGATTCGAAAGTGCTTAAGCGAGACGGAGGAAGTGTTGAGATACGGTATCGAAGGCTTGATGTTGGTGAGGCAGAGAGTGTGGGGGAGTTTACTGAGTGGTTTGCAGATGAGCATGGTGGTGGAGTGAGAGAGGGGAAAGGAGGGAGGGAGGGAAAAGAGGGAAGGGAGGGGACAAGTGGGTTGAGTGTTTTAATCAATAATGCGGGAATTTGGGAGGGTGATTCGTTTGGTGAGTCAAAATGGAATGAAATGTGCATTGTGTCGGGTACAATACAGCAGCTCGTTTATAGCACACAGCCCCCCAAAACCCACACCCCCACCCGTCCATTTAAGTGACCTAACTCCTCATCAGATCCAACAACAACACACACAACCCTCCGCACAAACTACCACGCCCCTCTCTCCCTCTCCATCCGTCTTCTGCCTCTCCTTCGCCTCTCCTCGTCCTCCGCCTCCCGTAACTTCCACCCACGAATCGTCAACATCTCGTCTCTAACCTCCAAACTCCGCGCTCCAAAGTTCAGTCCTGATATCATTCGCGCTTTCCGTGCGGCTATTGCACACAGAAGCGTCGCTGATGTTACGGCGTTGATGGATGGGTTTGAGGAGGGTGTTGCGTTTGCTTGCGAGCATACAGGACAAGGGGCTGATAACGGGTGTGATGAGGATAAGGGAAGGCATGAGAGGATTAAAGCTGAGATAACGAAACAAGGGTGGCCGCCTAGTCCGTATGCGGTGAGTAAGGCCGGGTTGACTGCTGTTAGTATGATTTTGGGGAGGGAGGAGTTGAGACTTTTTTCTTCTTCTTCGTCTCTCACATCTACATCACCTGCTACTGATACATCAAGGGTACGTCGCAAGAATCCGTTGTCATCAATATCAACATCAACATCAACCCTACCAATCCTCATCAACGCAGTATGTCCCGGCTATGTCAAAACAGACATGACGTTGCAAAAAGGCCGTAAGACAGTTGAGCAAGGCGCGGAGTTGCCTGTTCGGTTGGCTTTGGAGGATATTGGTGGGGTTGGAGGCGAGTTCTGGGAGAGAGGTGGTGTTGGTGTTTGGGATGATGGAGCGGAAGTGCATGAAGTTGATTGACGGTGGAACGAGTAGAAACTAGGGGTCTTGGTTGCAGTGTTTGTTTGAAACGCTGGATCTAGCCGTGGAAGATTTGCGAAGCGTCAGTATCGTGCCATGCTACGTTGCCGTTGGGAGGAGAGGAAAAGAAAGATATCGACAAGAGTTCGGAAAACAACATCGAAAACCGACGATATCTGGAAACTGGCAAGATTTTTGCCACGATCTACGTCCTGCTTGTGATTCTGGAATATGCAGCAGAGCTGGTACAGTGCTTGTCTGCACCTACATTGGCAAACTCGCACACAAGCGCACGTCCTATGCAAGGACACCTGCCAATGCGCGCAAAAACACCTCACAAGCATCGCATCCCAAGAAAAGAATCAGCAATAAGAAATCGTCACAGCGACAACGGCCAGGGCAACTTCGTATATCCTACCGCAACCTACCAACCACTCACGCACACTCTACTCGCTTCTCGTCGTGCATTTTGTAAGACATGACAGCAGGAGCCCAGCTGAAGTTCCACAAGCAAAGAAGAAAAGAAGGACAGAGTAGCGTACAACCCATCATCGCCACATCCCCATTCCCACCTAAAATTCAGGGCAGACTTCTCTTCCCAGATTTGAAATAATCAAAAACCAAGAGGAAACTTTGAACGCTAGCCTACCTCTATCTTCTTTCTCTCTTAGGCAGGGCAATGATACGGGCGTCTGGCGCGGCCTGAGACTGGTTTTGTTTGGTTAAAATGACGATACATGTTGGCTGGTGATCGACCTGCACACATGACCTCCATCTTCAATCAGGGACCAGTCCAGCTCATGACAACCATCACGATGCTCGTCCATGGCCAAGGCAACCTAAATTTCAAATCTATTACGGGATAGAAAGATGAACAAGGAGAAGCCAACGAATACCCATCCTGTTCGCAGCGCAGCCAGCTAGGCACACTGGCTCTGAACCAGAGACGATGAACAGTACCGCAAATCCAACCATTTCAATTAAACCAACAATCCCCTCAAATCCGCAGTTCGGAGCGCAAATCATGCAGGACTGTGAACTAGCGACAAGATGTGACAAAGTGCTGTTGATTCTTGACCTCGTGTATCCACAGGATAGACACTCTCCGTGTAGAAACTCTGATTTTGGTTCTGAGCTCCTGCCGCTGCAATACACAAGACGAGACTTTCAAGAAGCTGAAGTTTCGATTTGCGTTCTTCTTCCTTGCTTCTTCATCATCCAATTGTCACTAACACTTCAATTTCATCAACACAATCAACCACCGCTATACGTACCTTTCTTATCCTCTAACTACATTTGAGTATTACCAGCAGTCTTCACAACCTAGGAACCAGCTGAATTCGTACTTCAACAGGCGGCGGTGAGGTCGGGTGGGTAGGCGGACGGCCACGCGGATAAGTATAACCAACACGCGAGGTAGGGTTGAATGTCGAGTTAGCGGAGCAAGCCGGCGATGCCTATAGTACATTCTCAGGTCTGTACGTCGATAACGCCTACTGCGCTAGGAATTAGAAGTCGAAGTACACTACCGAACCGATCAGTACACTAGATAATACGCAAACTAATTCTCAAAACCACATACGCGCTTCGTCGAATCAAGTATAAAATCTAATTCTGTCTATTCTACAAAAGCTGATTGTCACGTCCTCTAATGCCATCAATGCCATCGCCATCCACCAAACAGCACACTCACAGGCCGTGGCCAAATAGGACGATTCCGCCTTATCCTCAGACGAGATTGAAGTTCAACCACCTCATGCCCCTCTACCTCCTCGAAATCCTCGCTATCATTAGCTTCCTCCACCTCCACCTTCACCGCCACTACATCAGTAGGCACGGCGCCATTCTTATAATACTCTTCAGAACACTCTTCTATATCTTGAACTTCCTTCTTCTTCGTTTGTGGCTGTGTATTGCTCGGAACCATTGTCGGCGACAAGGTCGAGGCCAAGCTCCCAAGCAGTCGGCACATTTCACTAACAAAGCTCTCCGCGGACTCTTTCGAAACAAGGCTAGCTGGACCAAAGACCCCGATATCGAGCGCGTCATTGCGGACAGCGGCTTCGATGTCGATGGATGGTGGATATGAATCGAGTACGGTGTTGGCTTGCAGTGTTTGAGGAGTTTGGAACAGCATGGAATTCTTGGCGACGTTCTTCTCATGCGCCTTCTCGCTGTCGCTCGGGTGCTCACTGCCATTCGCCAACTCGTCAGATAAGATACGCACACCGCCGTCTGCAATCTGAGATTTTTCAAAACGTTGATCATCATCATCAATAGCCGACGAGAACGAAAAGTCCATAAGGAAATTGACAAAACAATCCACACTAACGCCGGTCCACTCCCTGATCTCCCATAGTCCCGTCCCAACAACCTCTCGTGCGCTAATTTTCTCCAAATCAGCTTGAATCTGTTTCGCAGTGGTGAATAAGACGTCGTTGTCGTCGTCCATTGTATCATGCATGCGTATGCGTAATGGCACGATACAGAGCGTCGGTGCGGTTGTGCTGGGGTGAGAAGCGCGATTTGCTAGGTAGATTCCTACTACGAAATCATCAGGAGCCTTTTTATCTTTATCTTTATCTTTGTCTGTGTTTTGTTTGCCGATGTTTGGAGTCAAATAGTGGCGACAGTGGACGAGAGTGGCGAGGAAGAGGGATTGGAACGTTATGCCGTGGTGTCGCAGGGTTGAGTTTAGTTTTGATGGGGTGTCGAAGACGGCGGGCTGGTAGGATGCTATTCGAGGTTCGTGTGGACTCCAGGCCGGAGATAAAGAGGACGTGGTGGTGGTGAGGTTGCGAAGATAGGATGACCAGAAATTTTGCCGTAAGTTTGTGGTACTTGAGAGCTGTGATGCCGCGAGTGCTGCGATGTCGTGAGCTGAGCAATCGTTTGCACTACTATTGTTGCTATATATATTCTGCAATTCCTGCATCAGTAATGCGAGACTGACGGCATCATACAGGGCATGATGTATCGTCAACTCCACCGCAATATATCCATCCGCTTGCTGTGCTGTGACACTCACAGGTGCACAAGACTGTCGAAACTGATTTGCCACATCGCCACTCTGGTTGAAGCTCTCATCGGTAACAGTCCTGAGTACACATTGGAGAAATGGCACATCGCGTCTTCCAGTAGCTACGAAGACGGTCCTGAGCACAGCCTGCCGCGCCACAAGCTTGTTCCATGCTAATTCGAGATCGGCTATGCTGCTTGCGCCAGTCACGCGATAGTGGAAGGTTGGGAAGAAGAGCTCGCCGCGGCTGTTTTGCCATATAGACAGGAAGTAGGCTTGTGTTGCAGATGCTGGTAGAACGAGTTCTACATTGTCTTCTGCTATATCATGCTCATCCAAGATCGAAGTGATGGGGATCTTACTCAAGATCCTTTCTAGAACGTCTGTTGTAGAGTGAGTCTTGTCCGTGCTATTCTGAGTGCTGTTGGATTTGTCTATCGTCGCAGCGATTCCCCTGACTGAACCGGCTTTCAGCATGGTGCTTACGTTGATCTTGATCGATTTCTTCTTCCACAGGTAAGATACTACTTTGATAGCACTGATGGAGTCGAGTCCGATGTGGAAGATAGTTTGGTCTTTTAAGATGTCGGATTCTGGTATCCCTGACATCAAAGACAGAGCTTCTCGGACAGCTTGTTCTGTCAGCGACCACGTAGTTTCAGTTTCGTGGAAGATTCCGGCGTCCCCTATTTGTCCGTTACGAGAGTTGTCGTCTCTGTCTACGTGGATGAATGATGGAAGTTGGCGACATATAGATATCTCCCCGTCCGTGGTTGTTACAGCAGGTGCATCTGGTGACTCCATGACATGCTTGAGCGTGTTGTCCAAACGCGCCAGCATTTCAATTGCCTCATTCAGGTTCAGGTACGTCGACTTACAAGCAGTACGCCAAACCAGCTTTCCGTCCACCACTTCCATCTCCACTGCAACAGGATATCCAACACTCGATGAGCCTTTGGTCGAAGTATACAGCTGAACAGTCTGCTTTCCCTCAGTTTTTGGGATTTTCTGATATATGAATAGAGTATTGAATAGTTCACTCCTGTCAGCACCCGCCACAGCCTTGATCTTCCGTAAAGGAAAGTGTTGATGTTGCATGATATCTGACAGGTTGTTCTGCATATATTTGAGCATTTCACTATTAGTGCCGTGAATTACTGAGCGAACGGCGACGGTATTCATGGTAGGGAACATGATTTCTTGGGTCTCTTCGTCGTCACGTCCAGAGAGGACAAGACCGAAGATGATATCGAGACTTTTGGTGTACGATGCCAGTACATAGGTCCAGCAGAGCTGACCGAGTGCTTGCAGTGTTACTCCTTGTTCGCGACAGAATTTGTCAATGTCTGACATATTCGTACTACTTTCGCGTTCGGCCCGACTGGTAGTTAAATGGTCGTCGAATACTTTCCCTGTCAGTTCGGGCATCAAAGTTACGCGAGCACCAGATACAATGGATTGCCAGAAAGCTTTTGCTTGTTGACTAGTGCCCTCGGCAAGGATATTCTTCAAAGAGCCAAGGTGATCAGGTCGGTCCTCCAGTTGTCCTAGATATGCTTTCCGGACGTCGTTGTGTAGCAAACCAATCGACCATCCGTCGTATAGAGCATGAGACATTGACACGACAATGTAGGCACTACTCTTTTTTTCCACAAGGTTAATCATGAAGGGTACAAATCCTACAGTAGCAGAGCTGACTTGCAGTCTAGCACTCTCATATACTCGCTCAAAACCTTCATCAGCGTCGAGTTTCATTGTACTCCAACCAATAACATGTTCAGCGCATTCGAGTTGAGCAAATGCAGTATCAAATTCTGGCTGATCGATAGCTAGGAAGCATGTTCGCAGTATAGGGGACTTTGCAACGACATCTTGCCATGCTTGTTTGAGCTTGGTCAAATCGACATCTTGGTTGAGGAGTAGGACGTCATGATTGAAGTAGTTCTTGTAGTTTGAAGAAATCATATCGGCCAGGATGCCTTCTTGTAGGGGCGTGCAGGGAAGTATCCTTTTCACCTTTGACACGTCCAGTTTAATCTCCACGGCTTGTGCTCTTACTGCTTCCTCGACCTTGTTGAGTATCTGGGTGCTGTTGTCCAGAATCGTCGTTGTGCTTGTATCGCACAACTGCCTGGACATGTTCGCTATGGTACGCTGACGCATGATCGTGCTGACTTTCAGCTGGATATCGTGCCGCTTAAGTCGGGATGACAGCTTGATAGCATCGATACTGTCCAAGCCAAGCTCAAAGATGGATGTCGTAGCGCCAATATCCTTCGGTTCAATGTTAGCAACTTGCGCGATCTCATTACGTATCGCGTGCGCTTCTTGATTCCAGCTGAAATGTGCATCCTTATCAGGAGACGGTGCTTGCATAATGGTCCAATCAGTGCTAGCGCCATTTGTGCGCCAGGTAATGTGCTCAGCAATGCTTGCTTTGGGATCGCTCAACAAAGCTTGCGACATCTTCTCAAAGTCTTTGAGAATAGCTGCACACTGTTCGATATCTGCGACCCCTGATCGCGCTACTATCATAAGCTCGAGGACATCGTTGCTGCTTTGGACGGCTTCAAAGGATATCGCATAGTCAGCTTGCGCTTCGCCATCAATCTCCACCCAAGGTGCGTTCCCCACGTTAGAGTCGTCCATAGTCTTTTGGAAGACAAACAGAGTATCAAACAGCTGGGAATTACCAGTCTTTTTACACCACTTGAGCGTGTCTCGCAAAGGTGTATGTTGGTAAGGTAAGACTGCAATATTGAAGTTTTGGCACTTCTTAGCTACACTCTCCCAAGTATCACGGACGTCAATGACGACGTAGAATGGGATAGTATTGAACATTGGACCAATGGTAAGCTCGGCCCCAGGATAGTCGATAGATCTGCCGGAAACGACGGTTCCAATGATTGTTGGCCTGCCAAGATGACGCTGCAAAGCCATCATCCAGCATGTTTGCACAAGTGCTTGATGGCTGATTTTCAACTGTCTGCGAACCTGCTCAAGTCTTTGTAGATTATTTAGTATCAGGCTGGCTGAGATGGACTGCTTGCCTTGATTTGGGGGAGCAGGAAGAGGTGTATGACTTGCTGGCCCTAGAGTATCGAGCCAGAAAGCTTTTCTATTCTCGACTTGCTTTAATGGCCCATAAGGAAGAACGCTGTGGAAAGCAGGACCGTACTCGATGTTCTCCTGCCTATGATATACCAGGCTCACTTTCTGGAGCAGAAGCATTAGGCTCGTTGCATCGTAAAGTGCATGAAACATGTTGAATAGCATGTATTTTGCATCTTTATCATGAAGAATGACAATCTGGTATGGCTTGGATAGAGCTTCATCGTTGTGCTTTATCCAGCTTTCCTTGATTCGGCAGCTTTCCTTGTCTATATTCGTATCTTCAGCTATCACTTCCTGAGTATATGGGAGATTTGTATCTCTCAGAACAACCTGTATGTAGCCTTCACTAGTAGGAATGAAGCATGTTCGTAGAATCGCAACATTCTCCTGTACTTGTGCCCATGCAGACTGTAGACGTTCAAGGTCGATATCGTCCCACAGCTTATATGTGAAGGTGTTGAAGTAAACTCCATCGCCTTTGTCCGAAGAACGTGCGATCATGCCTTGCTGCAAAGCAGTACACGGCACAATGTCTTCAATACATGCTGGGTTTGTGTTAAGTAATTGAGCAGCAATACCTCGGTACTGCTGCTGATATGCTGCACTCAATTGTTTCGCCGAAAGCACCGAATCCTCCTCACTCGACGTCTCAGCCAATAAAGCCTCTGCAAGGCCGCGAATGGTGCTACATTGCATAATCGAGGCCGGACTTGCCGATTGAAAGCCAGCCTTCTGCAAAGCGCGACTGAAAGCAAATACAGCAATCGAATCCAGCCCAAGCTGGTATATATTGGACGAGGCTGACATGTCTTCGCTTGCGGTCGAAAACGTCGTTGCGAGGATATCTGCGATAGTCTTTTCTTGGTCCGTCATGGCTACTGAGTTTGTCTTCTGACTGCCACTATGAACACTGCCTATGATTTCATGGTATACCTCTCTCAGCGCTTTTGTGTCACTCTTGTTATTGACTGTAAGCGGTATCTTGTTCAAAAGGACAAAATGCGTAGGTATCATATACCCAGGCAAACGCTCTTGACAAGCTTGTTTGATTTTGTCTGTAAAACACTGGTCTTGTTCTGCAAGAACTGTACCAGCACTCTCCTGAGCACTGTTTCCCACATTTACAATGAAAGCTACCAGCTGATCTCCTTGAGACTGCGAAGGTTTCACAACCTGCGTTGTGACTTCGTCTACACCTCCAACAGATTGAATCACAGTGTTGATCTCGCCAAGCTCAATACGCTGGCCACGCAGCTTCACCTGGTCATCACTTCGACCCAGAAAGTCAAATGTATCATTGTGTAGCAACCTGACCAAGTCAGATGTCCGATATATGCGCACACCCAATTCTTTCACAAACGGGAAGCCTTTCTCGGTCTGCTCTGGTCGATTGAGGTAGCCTTTGCCCACAAGCTTGCCGTACACACAAAGCTCACCTACACCGCCACGCGGGACGATCTCATTGGTGCCTGGCTTGAGAACATAGGTCCCTACGTTATCGAACTGCCAGCCGATATTGGAAGGTTTGCCGGTAGCAGTCACACGGGGTGCCGTAGTACATCCGATCGTAGCTTCTGTGGGACCATACGAATTGTGTATACACCCCTCGGCACCCCACACATCAAGTATTTCTTGCTTCAGCTGTTCTCCTCCAGTGATAAAGACGCCTTTGCACAACGACGGTACATCCTCCGGCGTTATAAGCCGAGCTAGACTAGGTGTAAGGTCTATGTGAGTGATACCCAGCTTGTTCAGGGATCCAGCAAGATCCTGGAATAGCACGTCACGCGGTGCAGACACAAGACAGATGGCCACCGACCAAGTCCAGAACATTTCCAGAACGCTGACGTCGAAATGAAATGATGCGAATTGAAGCCACCTGGAGTGTTCGTCCCAGCGGCCGGCGAAGAGCCTTTGGAAGGCTAATATTGCCTGCACGGCATTCTCATGGGATAATAGACATCCTTTAGGTGTACCGGTCGAGCCTGAAGTGTAAAGACAATAGCTCGTAGCTTGAGGGTCGACGCGGAGGCTCGGACGATGGTGCGGCAGTCCACACATGCTTATTTCGTCCAGAAAAATGGTCTCGACACCGAACTGAAGTGCATCATGCAACGTGCTCATACTCAAAAGCAGCTTCGCGTCCGAATCTTTGATAACGAATGCCTTACGTGCTACAGGCGCACCGGGATCAAGAGCAACGAATGAGCAACCAGCTTTGAGCACAGCCAGAAAAGTCATGGATGCTTGTGGACACTTGTCAAAGCATAATGCTACCATAGCTCCAGGTGCTGCTCCTTTCGCGGTCAGCAAATGAGCAAGTCTGTTTGCGTCGTCTTCCAGCTTCCTGTACGTCCATCTCTGGATAGAGGTTGAATCATCGATGTCAGGAACCCATTCAAAAGCTATGCGATCGGGATGTTGATCCACAGTAGCTTCGAACAGTGCATGGAGTGATTCGCACTCTGAAGGGATAGATGCGTCTTTTGGCAGTATGTGGGACAGTAGTTGAACGGATCCAAGAGTATCCGCGTTGGTAGCTAAGCCCAAAAGCTTGCCCAGGTTCACATCTAACTGCTTGAGCATAATGTCGGCTTGCTCGGCAGGAAGGACGTCGTCCCAGAATACCAATTGGTAGCCCAGGCTACCACTGCTTTGCGGCCGAATTTCTATCGAAACAGGATATTCGACTGTGGCTTCGTCGTCAACGAGTTGAAAGAGGGCGTCGTCTTTCATAGCTCCATGCGCCTTCTGGAATACGAAGATAGTGTCGAACAGTGAGGTTTTCGGTTGGCCTATCCATCGTTGAATTTGGGTCAATGAAGAGTGTTGATGATTTCGTACTGAGCTGTTGAAAACCATTGCGTCCTTCAAGAGAAGTCGCGGATCATCTTTAATTATGCAGCGATACGGGACAGTAGTACTAGAAGGGAAGGCAATGGCATCTGCTCCAGCGCTATCACGACCTGCAAGTACAATACCAAACATAACCTCCCCATCGCCTATATATGCAGCTAACAGCTCAGCCCAAGCTACTTGTAATGCAGCCTGAAGTGTTATGCCGTGCTCACGGCAACCCGATTCAAGATCAGTCGGCATATAAGCTGAAGAGTGCTTCTTCGTCTGGATAGTCCTTTCAGCCACATGTAAAGGCGTCATGATAGGGAACTTGTTGTGCACGACATCCTTGAGGGTATCTTTCCAGAACTGCGCGTGTTCACGATTTTCGTCCCTAACGGTTCTGAGAATGGTCGAGATCAGAGGATTGGGCGAAGGTGCAGGGTTGAGCTGTTCACCACGGTAGGCGAGTGCTACGTCTTCCATGATCATCCGCATACTCTCTGCATCGTACAATGCATGATGTGCAGAGATTTGGAAATACGACTGTGATATGGTAATATACCACGCAGGATGATGCAGCGTCCTCAGCACGTCTTGCGCAAGTTTCGCTCGCTCTTTTCGAAGCTCAGCTATAGGCTCTGAATCTCCGTTGGATACCGTGTAGTACGAGCCAGTGTCGCACGAAGCGTAAGTTATCATAGCGAATGGATGTGCAGCATCATCAACAGCTGCAAATCCCGTACGCAGCATCTCATGATTTTCGACTACCTTTTGCCAAGCACTTCGAAACTCCTGAAAATCCACACACGGCTGCAACTCATAGATAGCATGATTGAAATACGTCTTACCCCCTGACTGTAAGAACTGTGAGATCAGCCCTGCTTGCAACGCAGTGCAAGGACGAACCATCAGCACATCATCAAGCTTAAGCCCATATCGTTCGCAGAGAGGCGCTTTGTACATCGAATTGAAGCTTTCGAAGTCAAAGAGCGCTTCGTCTGCTGGGTTGCCGTCACTTCGCAAATCTCGAAGGTATTTGGCTAGAGCTGTTGCTGTCGGGTTCGTTAGTACATGCTGGGCACTGATAGTGTGCCCTTTATTGCGAAGCAACTTTGCCACCTGGATTGCACTGATACTGTCTATACCTAGTTGATAGATGGTCTTGTTTGACGTTATTTGCTCAAGAGCGACGTTGGAGATTTGGGCAAAGACTTTCTTGATCTCGACTTCGAGGTCGTCATCGGTAACTTGCGATTCGGCTTTGGTACTTGTTTGGTGGAGGATATGGCGTTTATGGTCTATTATGAGCTCTTTGATCGCTTTTCGGGATAGGGATGCAGTACTTGAGGAGCCAATCTGACTAGTTTCGATCACTTGAAAATTGATCCGTTCAGGTAACAATGTTTTTATAATTGTAAAGATGTTGTCAAGAATCTCAGTCGTTTTATGCCCATGCTCCAGTATCACATAGACATTGTCATCTACCGTGCCTATTGACAACGACTCCGTAATGAGAAACTTGTCTTGGCCCAAAGACTGCTCTAGTTCTCTATGTAGCTTGCTGATAGCAATAGGTGCCTTACCAATCCACTGGTTTTTATGGTTTTCTTCGACCAGACTTTGTGCTTGGGATGCCTCAATGCCGAGAAAGGTGGCATGTGGCTGCTCAACGAAGGCCTTCACCATAGCATCAAAGGCTTCTGCTATGCTATGTGCACTGTGCAGATCCAATCTCGACTGCTCAAAGTGCAAGTTCAGGTTGATAACGTCCTCCTCAAGATCCGGCATGACCTCGCAAACGACTGGATGTCCCGTACCGCCAATCTCACGCTCCAGAGTCCAGATTGTGTCATCAAGCTTACGACTTGGGCTCTGCAGGATAAAAAGAGTATCGAAAAGTTGTTCGCCAAGATCACTCCAGCGAGATTGTATTCGCCGCAGTGGGGTGAACTGACCTTTCAAGGAGTCCACATTGACACGGTGGAGGTTTTGAATGGTACTAGAGATAGTTGAATCCGCAGAAACTGCAATACGGACTGGAATAGTATTGAAACATGGCGCAACTAGCCGCTCAACGCCGTCGATAGCGAGTGTACGGCCACTAACTACGTTTCCGAAACAAATGTCGTGGTTGCCAAGATAAATGGTAAGGAGTTTAGCCCATGCCGCTTTGAAGAGAGCTAGAGGAGTTACAGCTAGTTTGTGGCTAGCTTCCCGAATTGCGCTGTATGGTAAGTTCAGAATGGAAGTCGTCACGAACGTGTTTAGCGTCTCGGGCTTTATATTGGATTTTAATGTGGGAAATGGCAGAGCGACGTAGCTTCGAAGTTGTCTATCCCAGTAGGCATCGGCTCTATGCACATCAGCCGAGAGGATTTCTTGCAGAATAGGCTCAAATGTTATTGGTGCTGGTAACGTTTCGTCAAAGTACGATTGTTCGATTTCTGTCAGCAACTGCGCCATGGCTTCTCCATCATAACATGCGTGGTGCATCGCGAAGACAAGATGTTGCTGACCATCGTGTTCCACATGTGTTATCTTGAAGGGTGGTCGAAAGGTATCAACTGCCGGTGATTTAGTTGCAGTCCAGTTTTTGATGGAGGATTCGAAACTATCTCCAACCTGAGCGTTATTCCAGTTTAACGCATGCTCCTTCAGCACAACCTGGGCAAAAGCAAATCTGCTTGACGTGGTAGTTACGAAGCACGTTCGAAGAATGCCATGTCGCTGAGTCATCATATCAAAGGCATGACGCAAACGATCAATGTCTCCGTTGACCTTGAAGATAGTGACCTCGTGATACTGCTCACTCGAGGAGAGTAATGCTTCTTGTAACGGTGTGCAAGGCAGGATAGCTTGGATGATTAGCCCACGAACTCCAAAATCTTGAGCAAGGTTGTTTCTCTCATCTTTGGTAAAGACAGCAGAGACATTTAGAGTCCTGCCTTTAGCGGTACTCGTCTCACTGTGCTCAAGTTGAGCAGCCAATTTCGTAATGGTAGGATACCTGAGGATGGTTGATACAGCCACCTCGCGGCCAGTGATAGCTCGCAATCTGCGCGCCAACGTGATAGCAGAGATCGAGTCAATGCCTAGACTGAAAAACGAGGTATTAACCTTAATCTCCTCAAGTTCGACGTCCTTAGACTCGGCAACAGCCTCTGCTATCTGAGTCTCAAGTTCCGTCCGATCCAGGTTATCATCATCTATATCATCACCTAGCGAGACACTCGATCTATAAGAAGCATCCAGATCATCATACAGTAAGAGTAATCGTCGTTTATCAATCTTCGACTGATTCGTCATAGGCAGCCTTGTCACTGGCACCAGAGCGGTAGGAAGCATATAACTTGGTAACTTAGCTACCAGGCTCCCATACAACCTCTGCAATTCAGCTGCAACAATCTCATCAAGCTCGCATGGCGCAATATCTGCTTTCACCGTCCGGCTCCTCACCCAAAACGATACAAGCTTTTGGGCACTTCCGTCTCCAGGCTTGACGGCAAGAGTCACGCAATCCTGAACGTGCTCGGAACTCATCAAGACGCCGTTGATCTCCCCAAGCTCAATTCGCTGACCCCTGATCTTGACCTGATCGTCGAGACGTCCAGCGATCAGAATGGTACCATCGTGGAGGATCCTGCCAATATCGCCAGAACGATACACACGACCATACTCGGGATGATCAAAGACTTTCCTCCTCGTCAACTCAGGCATATTGAGGTAGCCACGGAAGATTTGTTCACCACCAAATGCGAGCTCGCCGATTGCACCACGAGGTAGAACATTGAATTCATCATTGTCCGCTATGACGAAAGCAGAGGTGTTGGGGAAAGGACGTCCGATGTTGTTGATCGCATGGTTCACCATTACGGCCGGACGACAAGTGCATACATTGGTGCACTCAGCGGGTCCATATGCCTGATACAGTCCTTTGCCTGCCCATCTGCGAAAGACGAGCTCCGTTACTGCTTCTCCTGCTGTGACAAGAAATTCAACGCTTGGTACATTATCCGGATCCACTAGGGCAGCCACAGTTGGTGTCAGACTGAGATGCGTGATACTCGTATATCGTATGACCTCCTCAAGGTCGCGGAATAAGACATCATTGGTACCAGTATACAAACACATACCCGAAAACCAAGTGAAGAATATCTCAAACACTGAGACATCGAATGCTTGGTTACATGATTGTAGCAGCTTTGATCGCGAGGAAGCAGGGTAGATCTTAGCCAGTGTCTCGATATTAGTGGCAAGATTTTGCTGGGTACATAAGACGCCCTTGGGTTGACCGGTGGAGCCTGAGGTGAAGACAGCGTACGCCAAGTCATCCGCTACATAAGCTGAATCGAGGTTGTCCGGAGAGGAGTCGAAGAGATCGATATCATCGACTTCAATCACCTTGAGAAACCGCAGGGTTTTCACGTAGTCAGGTGAGTCACTCCTGCTCAAGCAAACTTTGACTTGAGCTTCAGTGAAAATACTCTCGACGCGTGCTTGTGGAGTCGACGTCGTGAGAGGCAGGTACGCAGCTCTCGCTTTGATGACAGCTAGTATGGAGACATACAGATCCGCAGTTTTCTCCATAAAGATTCCAACGAGATCGTTGGGCTTGACGTTGTACTCTTCTACAAGTAGATGAGCAAGTCTGTTGGCAATCTCGTTGAGCTCTTCATAGGACAGTGACTCTAGGTCTGTGAGATGGCCGTCTACGAGGCCAATTACAGCGACAGCCTGATCTGTAGGTCGACTTGTAGCATGCGCCTCAACGTAACTGCTAAGCGAGCATCTCCGTGCCTTGTGGTGATAAGCTGCATTCTCAATCGATAACATATCGCTGGTGAAGGCACTGGCAAGATCTCCTACCCGACGTTGCATTGAGCTCAGTATGTGATGGACGAGTGTATCAAGCTGCTTAAGGAAGACCTGGATGTGAGGCTCCGGTATGAGTGACTCTCTATACCGTGCCTTCACAGTAAGTCCACTTGCAGTAGGCTCAATCTCGATAACCAAGTTGAACTCAAGAAAGTCTCGCGAATTGGCAACCTTTACTAATGCATCACTTTTCGAGGTATCCACTGTGCTCTCCTGCCACACGAAAAGCACATCAAACAATGCTTGCCCAGGATCAACGTTGGCGCGGCGTTTGATCTCACTCAGTGGTAAAGTACAGTACTCAAGCAGAGCACGATTTGACTCGTGGATGTCGCTGACAAGTTCTCCTATACTGCTGTCATTGGACACAGTTACACGTAGAGGTAATGTGGCAATACATGGTCCCATAATGTTCTCGATTCCTGCGACAGGTATCGTTCGACCTGCTGTCACAACACCATAGCAAAGATCGTTCGTCCCAGTGTATACCTGCAGCAGGTACGATAACGCCGTTTGTAATATGATCTGAGGTTGGAAACGCCCTTCAAGTGACTCACGAATATCATTAGCAGTAAGCGAGATTGTGTGAATGGCTGTACTCAAAGAACATGGCTTGACCCTATACGGGGACAAGCTAGGAAAGCTAGACGGCTGGAAGTCCTGCAAATAGTGCTCCCAGTAATCCTGTGCGAGGTGTTGGCGATCCAAAGAGCTGTAAAATCTTGTTACCTCACTGAATTGCTTTCGCTTCACAAGATTTTTGTTCTGCAATACAATGGCAAGGTCTTCAACCAGTAGATCCATCGACCACCCGTCGTATAGAGCATGATGAAGCTGTATGAGGGCTCTACAACGTCCATTGTCATTCAGCACTTGAATTTTCAATGGTCGGAGTAAGGCGTGCTCGTCAAGCTCGTAGCCATGATTGAACTTCTGGACGTGTTCGATACAACCTCCTTGGACGTCTACCCATACGACTTGGGCGGAGCCAATCGAGCGATATTCCGTCATCACGAAACCAGTTCGCAGGATGTCGTTGGCCTTTAGTAGCCGCTCAAAGGCCGTTGAGACAGCTTCGGTTGTGAGATCTGCTGCAAACTCGAGCTCAACCCAATTACAGTATGCCTGAGGATCCTTCAGAGTCTCGGCGAGCATGGAAGTCTGTAATGGAGTACAAGGAAGTATCTTTTGTATGTCTTCTTTTGGTGTGGATAGTGCCGAGGATGATATAACACTGTGCGCAAGATCTGAATAGTCGGATCCCTGAATACTGCACTGTTCTGTTGTTGTTTTGGCTTTTTTGAGCGTAGAACAGAGCGTCGCAATGGTGCTTGCTTTCAAAATATTGATGGTATTGATCTCATATCCTTCACTTCTGAGAGCGGAAGCAAGACGTATAGCGCGCAAAGAGTCAATGCCTAGCTTCGCCAGCTTCGACGACTCATTCACACTATCCACGCCAGTAATACCGCTCACGATCTTACTTATCGCCCTTGTGAATTCATCCGAAGAACCATCCTCTGGCTTACCACTCTGAATGCTGCTCTGAACAATCGCTTTGTACTCTTCCTCCAGAGCTTTCCTGTCAACCTTGCCAGAAGGTAGTCGCGGGAACACATCCTTGAGAACGATTTCGTTGGGAATCATATATGGTGCCAACCACTTCTTGCAGACAACAAAGACGTCTGCCTCCGAGCACTTCTCCTGTGATGCGAGACAGAATACCACGAGGATATTGTCGATGATACTAGCTACAGTATGTGTACATCCAGCAGTCCGCGCAGCAGCTGATTCGATTTCCCCAAGCTCGACTCGCTGACCGCGTAGCTTGACTTGTCCTCTCTGGATACGGCCCAAGCACTCGATCGTACCATCTGGTAATATGCGAGCCTTATCGCCTGTTCTATACATAGGACCGTGCTCGAGATGCTTGACGAAAGCTGCGGCTGTTTGGTTGGGGCGATTAAGGTAGCCGCTTGCAAGCTGATATCCACCGATGGCTAGCTCACCAACATAGCCGATTGGTAAGATCTCCACATTCGAATGGACACATTCATCTTCAGGCGCGATGATGAATGCAGATACTGTTGATAGTGGCTTTCCAATAAGACCTACTCTGCTGTCCGTCTGAAAAGGAGCCTGTAATGTACAATGTATGGCACACTCTATGAGTTTTGGGTTGTTGTTAGTACGATCCCCCGTATTTCATGGTACAGTGTCAAGTTTCTATCTCGCATAGCACTCACCTGTAGGTCCATACATGCCATATAGCAAACCCATCCGCCCATCAGCAGCACCAAACTCTTTAACAACAGAACTTGTCAGCATTTCACCAATCGTAAGCAGAAGTTTCAAACTAGGTACAGCCGCTCTGCTGCCCAGTAGACTCCCCGCCACTGTCGGTGTGAGCTCTGCAGCGTCAACTCGCATCTTGTTCATAACTTCCACCAGGTCGTCGAGCATTTTAGTACGTTCGCACGTAATCAACGTGGATCCGCGGAAGAAAGTAAAGAAGATTTCGAACATTGAGACATCAAATGTGGGAGAGGCGAATTGCAGAAAGCGGCCATATACTGGGATTTCAGCATCATGAGCGAGGAGAGATTGGGTGACTGCGAGATGGGAGAGAGAAACACCTTTAGGTTTGCCTGTTGAGCCGGAGGCTGGGAAGATGTTAGAAAGAGTTTCGGAATGCGTAGGCTTTGGGTCGACTTACTGTACATAACATATGCTACATCGGTAGGTATGGGTTTGCGGAATGCACTCTGATTGTCTACCAGTTCCTCTTCCTGGTCAACCAGACATACTGCCAGTTTCGAGCCCAAGTTTTCGGGGAGCTTTGACGTAAATGCGGCCGTCGTGATGAGCACGCTAGCACCAACATCTTCAATAATGAATCGCGTACGCTCTTCCGGCGTATCCAAAGCGAGTGGACAAAACGCTGCACCGGCTTCAAGAACCGCTAGAAGTGCGATATAAAGCTCAGGAGATTGAGGCAATAGTACCGGAACGACTATGCGACTATCAGGATCGACTTTCTGGCGTCTGAAGAGTCCGCTGAGTTTCGAGGAGAGTGTGGCTGCCCGTTCAAATAGCGCTGTATATGTTAACGATTGAACTTCGTCATCGGCACCAAGATATTCTAGAGCTATATCTTGACCCTGGCAACGCGATTGTGCGAGCTCATGGAGTGACCGTTGGCCGGAAAGCAGGCTTGGATTTTCGTTGATGATTGACAGCTTGGTTTCATTATGCCTGTGACCCTTTTGCGGACTGGGTTGACCTTTGAGCTTGCAAGCTCTAGCAATAGCGTCCTGAATTTGTTGGCCAAATACAGGGAGATACTCTTCTGGGAACAAGTTTCGTGTTTGGATTGTTACCTCTCCAGTAGCAGTGTTGTATCGTAAGGCAAGCTGCACGCCATATGGTCCAGCTCCTGCAGCTATGATTCCATTTGAAGCAACTATTTCCTCCTGGATTGACACTGAAGTGAAGTTTTGCGCATTTTCTTCTGGTAGCATCCGTCCTCGTTCATCGATATCCCAAGTCGCCGTGTTAACTGAAACCACAGCATCTCCAACAACGAACACGACCTCATCCCTCGCCGTATAGCCTTTCAGTAGAGAGGCCCATGCTATTATCAGCACTTCTCGTGGGATTTGTGGACGCGTGAATATGTAATGAACTGCCGCAGTCTGCTTGTGTTGAACATCTTGCTCTAAGAAGAGACTCGGAAAGGGAGTGAGTATTGCTGTAGCCATTACACCAGATCAAGGCGTCGAAATTCACTGCAAGTGATCTTTTCTGCGAACATTCTTGTTCTGCATGGGGGTAAGAGCATCTCACTGAGAGAGGCCTCCTCCGATGGCGCTTCAAGTGTGCTTGGCAATATGAGTTGCACAATTGGACAGCATGTGGTTGGAATATGTCATTTGATTACTAATGTGGTACGCGTAGGAGATTTATTTTTTTGTTTCCACGGATCGTCACGGATCGAACTGATCTACACATCTGATAATATAAGATAACTTTATTGAGTGGGACATGGACGATCATGTTTCAACTTCCTCACTTCCGATGTTCGGACGACCGGGCGTATCTCTACGTCTACGCTATGTGGATGTGCAGCAGATCTACTGTTTCTTGCCCACTGCATTACGTTTAGACAAGACCACACATACTATTGTTTATGTAAAGTGTTGAGAAGGTTGAATTGTGAAACCTACATACCCATCCATATCTCAAGACAAAATCCATCTTATCAGATCATCTGATGAACTCGCCAACGTGCATCAGATCTGCATGCATCTAGGCACGCAACAAGACATCAAACTATCAATCACATCTCTCCCTCGGCTCAACAAAAGCTTGCTGTCACAAGTAAGTGAAAAGTGTTACAAACATGGGAAGACATGTCACTAGTAATCTGTTGCGATAATGGAAGGACATCACCGAAGCCGGAATGACATCATGGACTTCGTAATCCTTGAGCCACGTCAACCACCCCAAATATGTATGGAGGATGACCTCCTCGTATCGAGTATACAACGTGAAACAAGTGAGGCTATTTCATACTTCTAGTCCGGCAGAACTTTGCTGTACAACATCGACTAATCACGATAACGTCAAAGTTGCTTATACTAATTTAGAGGCGAACTAAAGTGACATTTCCTTTCAATCCACCATATCGACCAATCACAACAACGTTATAGTTGCTTATTCAATCTGAAGGCAAACCAACTAAGATATATCAAATAAGTGCTTGAGCTCGATACTCTCATTATCAAGAAAGTACTTGGATCTTTCATCGTTATTGCTAGTTGAGAATCCAGCCATTTCAAACAATATGAGTCCACACGCCGTCGAGCCCCAGACAAATGGTGACCACAGTCTCGAAGACAACGAAGATTATGACCTTATCTGCATAGGTTTTGGTCCTGCCAGTCTAGCTATTGCTATAGCGCTGAACGATGCACTGGAAAGCCGTCAGGCAGTTCCGGGTCTTGAGAACGTTCGACGTCAATCCCCCAAAGTGCTCTTTCTAGAACGACAGCATAGGTTTGGCTGGCATTCAGGTTAGTGTCCAAACTTCGCTTCCTTGCAACAATCATGATATTCATCATTGACCGTCTGCAGGCATGCTGCTACCGGGAACAAAAATGCAAATCTCATTCGTCAAGGATCTAGCAACAATGAGAGATCCACAAAGTCACTTCACGTTTCTAAACTACCTCCACAAAAAGGGACGGCTAGCACAATTCACCAATCTAGACACATTCCTGCCTCAACGAGTGGAGTATGCTGATTACCTGAGTTGGTGTGCAAGTCATTTCGACGATGTCGTCCAATACGGTCAGGAAGTGTTACAGGTCTCACCTAGAAGATCTCAACCATCAAAAAGCATAGTCGATCGTTGGCAAATCACAGCTCGGGATGCCAAAACTCGTACAACAAAGTCTTTCTCTAGCAGAAACATCGTTCTCGCACTTGGTGGTGCGCCCCGGATACCACAGCCTTTCCCACAACAACACCCTCGTGTCATTCACTCATCATCTTATGCTCACTGCATCAGCAAAGTACTTACAAATCCCTCTGCCCACTATTCTGTGGCCGTAGTGGGTAGCGGACAAAGCGCCGCAGAATGCTTCCACGACCTGCACGCGCGTTATCCCAACGCCAGAACCCGGCTTCTGATTAGAGGAGATGCATTGAAGCCAAGCGACGACTCACCTTTGTAAGTCTACAATCGATCCTTATCGCTAACCAAGATCGAATTGTCTAATAACACTTCCAACAGTGTCAACGAAATCTTCGACGCAGACCAAGTCGACACATTCTACTCTAGCACAGCAGCCCAGCGCGCAGCCACAATCTCCGGCAACAGAGCCACAAACTATGGCGTCGTGCGCGGTGCTCTGTTACAAGAAATCTACGATGACCTATATATACAGCGTCTACATCAGTCAGATGAGCAAAAATGGCTACACCGCATCGAGAAGTACTGCGAAGTCGTCGCAGCACAAGCGAACGACGATGGAGTCGAGCTCGTAGTCCGAGACGTGAATCACGGCACGAAAGAAACGCTACGTTTTGATGCTGTAGTGGTTGCGGCCGGATACAAGAGGAACATGCATGAAGAGATACTTGATCCTGTTCGTGGACTAACAGCAGATGGCGAGCATTTTGGTGTGCGCAGGGATTACAGCGTCGAGATGAGTCGGGACAAGGTTAATGAGACTGCGGGGATCTGGTTGCAGGGGTGTAATGAGAGCTCGCATGGGTTGGCTGATACGTTGCTTTCGATACTGGCGGTGCGTGGTGGCGAGATGGTGAAGTCGATATTCGGAGATGAGCGCTATGGAGGACGCGTCTGATGGTACATCGTGGAAATACCAATATCGCCCACACTTTTGTACACACATATTGCACGCATCTCCGGTCGTCATCATCGGCAGACACAGGGATGGCTTTGCACAGGGATCGATCAGACCTCGGCTAGACGAACTGAAAGCAGCAGACGAATCTTGCATCTATACCTACAATACAAGCAGTAAATGCATTCAAAATTGGACCATAAAGCATGCCGAGGTCGGGCACTCATCATTCACCAGACATCAGCTCTGCGAGACGTGCTGCCGTAGACGATGCCGCTCCGGAGCCTCGGAGAAGTCGAAGGTTTCAGGTTGGTCTTGGCTGCGTCTCACAATTATCTGATCCAAGCCCCATCTAATCAGATGACGTGGCGATCGTCGTTCGTTTCAATGACATGCGTTGTTCTTGTTACGAAATATATTGTACAACATTGCCTTGAGATCGATATCGCGTAGTAATTGCTAGACAATCGTGCCTGCCCAATTCCTCCTTGTAGTTCACGGTTCGCTCGCTCAGGATATCGCGCTTTTGCGGTGCTTACTCGCAGATGTAGAAGTACTTCTGCTAAGGATCATCAGCAAGAGCACCTCGGACGATATGTAGATCTTAGATGTGAGACGTTGGGATCCTCCCAAGGCAGTCAAGGTTCAAGACGATCACCCCACGAGGTCCTCCACACTTCACAGGTAGACTTTGGGACCTCGCACAGATGTGGTGATAAATTATGCAGCTTGACATCAGTCCTGCTATCGGCTTCATGGGCATCAACTATACACAACCACAACCAACCTGTCCGAGATCGGTTTCGGCAAGAGCTACCTACAATACAGGAAGGAACGAGTCTGTGTTCAGGTCATGCGTAAAACGCTTCATCTCTAGCTCTTCGTGTACAGTATCATTGTCTCTATCTGAGTCCATCTTTTACTGGACATAGCAGTGTACCAGCTGGTCGTCGACACATTCTTTTATCTTATCATCTTTATTGTGGTCCAGGTCCATTTCCATTAGCATGGCAACAGCAGTTGTACACGAAGACGGCCACGAGCCAAAATTCCCTACTTTCGAGCCAAGACTGTCAATCGCAGAAAGACCATCCTCAATATCAGGCATTCGGGATGAAAAGGCTTCGCAACACTACAATGATGAACGCAAGTCCTTGAGCAACACACCTAGCAGAGTCATAAAAACTATAATACCTCGATCACCTTACTTTTCACTCTTTACCTGTCTCGAAACACGGCGTGACAAAGCTCTACTTGCCATCGGATTCGTGCTGGCGGTTGCAGCAGGAGCACCTCTACCAGTCATAGGTCTACTCTTTTCGCAAATCATCGACACTTTCCCACCACCAGCAGATCAGCTACGCACCAAACTCTACGAACTTATAACAGTAGCATGCATATACTTCGTCCTAACCTGGGGCTGGTGCGTGTGCTGGGGCCTTGTAGGCGAGCGAATATCACGCAATCGACGGGAAGCATTAGTCAAGAGTGTGGTGGGTATGGAAATGGCTACATTTGACACGTCCGCTCCTGATATTGCAACTTCGCTCACTGCAGACTGTCAGCTCATCTTACTAGGAACTTCTGAAAAAGTTGGACTCTTTATTCAGTCCATCAGCTATTTTGTTGCAACAATCATTGTTGGCTTCATCCTCAATGCCACTTTGACAGGCATCCTTCTTGCTACTGTGGTACCGTCGATGGCTATAGTGATAATCTGTGGTAGCACGTTGACCTCGAAATGGGCCAAGCGGGCGGCAAGCCATTCTGAAGCAGCTTCGAAAGTATTGGAGAATGCAATTGGTTCCGTAAAGATTGTTCAAGCTTACGATATTGCATCTACATTCGTAAAGCGTCATCAGACTCTGTTGGACTCTCAAGTACATTACGGAATTCGTAAGAGTATCGTTGGTGCTGCTATGTTGGGATGTGTTTATTTCGTCTGCTACGCCACTAATGCGCTTGCGTTCTTTGAAGGTAACCGACTAGACGGTGATGGTGGAGCTGGTAAGGTCTATGCTATTGTGTTTCTACTACTGGATGCGACTTTTGTGATTGGAATGGTAGGACCATTCATCCAGACACTTACTATGGCTGGTGCCGCAGCAGAAAGATTATCAAAATTGATTAAGCGACCTGTCGATATCGATGTGTACTCCAATACCGGCATCGTGGCTGACCTTAGCCATATAAGGGGCAACATCACACTTGACAATGTTTCCTTTATATATCCAGCACGCGACGATATACGAGTGCTAGATAATGTTAGTATGACATTTTCTCCTGGTACTTTCTCCGCTCTAGTCGGGTTTTCTGGGTCTGGTAAGAGCACAGTCGCTTCACTGCTTCTCCGTTTATATGACCCAGATGAGGGCAATGTACTTGTTGGTGGCGTTGACATGAAGTCTTTCAATATCGCAAGCTTAAGATCTCATATCGCTTTGGTCGACCAAGACTCCGTCTTGTTCAATGGGACCATCTTACAGAACGTCTCACAGGGACTCTTGCACCAAAACCACGTCTCGCCAGAAGTCGCGCTTAAGATGTGCCTTAAAGCTATAGATGAGGCAAATTGTGACTTTGTTCACAGCTTGCCAAAGGGTATACATACTACTATTGGTGGCAGTGATGGTGTGGAATTATCAGGAGGACAAAGTCAGCGAATTTCACTTGCGCGAGCACTAGTACGACGTCCTGCATTGCTCATTCTGGACGAGCCAACAAGTGCCTTGGATGCGCAATCTGAACGACTAATAATGCAATCCCTCGAGAATGCAGCTACAACGGGAATGACGATTATCATGATAGCTCACCGACTTACAACAATAGCACACGCTGACAACATCATTGTCATGGAATCAGGAAAAGTCATCGAGCAAGGAAAGCACGAAGAGCTAGTGGAAGCAGCTGGTCTTTACGCACAATTACTGAATACTCAAGCTAGCTCTAGCTGTGAAACAACGATCATAACACCATCTTCGAGTACAGATTCGGTGGACACCATCGTTGATGATGACACAGAACCAGCTATTAGCCACAAGACGTACAATGTCGATATCGAGGCAAGCCCAATGCTATCACAGGACATATCCGAGAACGCATTATCCACAGCACAAATTCTTGAACGAGTCTGGTCCCTCAGCAGAAGAGAAAGACCTTTTATCTTCATGGGTATCCTGGCGTCCATCACAAGTGGCGCGCTTATCATCGGCGAGGCTTTTATCTTTGGTCACCTTGTGTCTGCTTTGAACGATGAAGCGAATCAGACGAAGGTCATCCACTTCTACTGCCTCATGTTCTTCGTCCTCGGTCTCATAGCTTTATTGGCATATTCAGCAAGTGGGTCGTGCTTTGGTTTTGTTTCCGAACGTCTGATTGCTCGTGTACAGAGCTTGTCGCTCAAGAAGATTCTAAACCAAGACCAAGCCTTCTTCTCAACTGACGGGCATGGAGTCCATCAACTTACTGCTTCAATGAAGGCTGATTGTGGTGCACTTGCCGGACTTTCCGGCGTGATTATAGGGACGATATGTTCGATTACTACTTCCATGCTAGGTGGTATAATTCTAGCTCATATTGTAGCCTGGAAGATAGCAGTTGTGCTATTAGCGGCTGTGCCTGTCATGATGGTAAGTTGGCAGTTCTCAGAGGACGTGTCAGAAAAGATTACTAACAATCATAGTGCGCCTGCTACTTACGACTATCGACCTCGGCCAAGTTTGAGCAACGCCACAAAAGTGCATATAATGGCGCCGCCGCTCTTGCTACAGAAGCTTGTAAGGGCATTCGAACCGTCGCTGCGTACGGTCTAGAGCACGACATTCTGAAGAGATACAAAGAGACTGTGCAAAAGCCGTATGATGAAAGTACGAGGAATATTCTAGTTGGCAATCTGATACTCGCCATGTCATACTCCATTACATACTTTGTGTATGCTTTGGCGTATTGGTGGTTAGTAGCTATTCATGGAAATGTTCAAAATGGACCACGCTAATACAATCATACAGGGGAGCCACACAAGTTCGATCCGGCATGTACAGCCAACTACAATTCTTCATCGTCCTCCCAGCCCTCCTATTCTCCGCACAAACTTCAGGCCAACTCTTTAGCATGTCACCCGAGCTCACTCGGGCAAAAGTCGCAGCACAAAGTGTCTTCAATCTGCTCGACACAAACCCAACAATCATCACCGAAGACAACCCATCCACCTCACCTTCAAACGACACTCCCGAACCACCACCCACGCTAACCTTCACCAACGTCAGCCTCACCTACCCCTCCCAACCCACACCCAGCCTCCGCGACCTCAACCTAACCATCCAATCCGGCGAATTCATCGGCATAGTCGGCCCCTCCGGCGCCGGCAAATCCTCTATAATCTCCCTCCTCACCCGCTTCCACGACCCCACCACCGGCGTCCTAACCTCCAACAAAAGCCCCATCACCACCCTGGCCGTCCAAACTCACCGCTCCACAACATCACTAGTCCCGCAAACCCCCGACCTCTTCGACGGCACAATCGCCTTCAACATCTCCCTCGGCGCACGGAAAGACACGACTCCAACACAAGCGCAAATCGAGTCCGTGGCCAAAAAATGCAACATTCACGACTTCATCACCTCGCTGCCCTCAGGCTACCAAACCGAATGCGGCGCCAACGGCTCTCAGCTGTCTGGCGGTCAGAAACAGCGGATTGCGATTGCGAGAGCACTTATCCGAGATCCGAAAGTGCTGCTTTTGGATGAGGCGACGGCGAGTTTGGATGCGAGGAGTGAGAGGGAGGTGCTTGATGCTGTTGTTGGGAGGGAAAGAGAAAGAGAAAGGGAAAGAAAGAGGACAACGGTGGTGATGGTTACGCATCGGTTGTGTGGTGTGGTTGGTGCGGATCGCATTGTTGTGGTGGATAAGGGCAAGGTTGTTGAGGAGGGGACGCATGCTGAGTTGATGGCTAAAGAGGGCTTGTATGCTGTTATGGCTCGCAGTCAAGGGTTGGTGTAGTGTGTATGGTTGCTGGAGGCACGAGCGAGAGCGGAGCGCTATATGTCGTGGTACTAGGGCTATATTCCGTTGGCTTGAAGGTGAGGAAGTAGGAAGGGTATGGCTTTGTCACTTGATCCACGACGTTATGAGATATTTCGTTATAATGAATGACAAGAAAACAAAGGTTGAAACTAAGTGCTGTATTGGATTGCTGATCGACAATGCAACCGGAACGAATAGAAGCGGAACAGAACCAAATCCATTTTGTTATTACTTATGATTAGTTTGTGCAGTTGCCTATCTCTAACCATGCTCTCATATTTATTATTAGCACAGTATTAAATCCTTTCCTCAAATCTACAGTACATGACACCCCAAACACCGACTGACTAAAATGAACCTGCTCCGTATACTGTAGCCCGCATGCCAGCACACAAAACGCAACGCAACGCAACGCCACACCACACACAAGACAAACCATATGAACCACCGTGACAATCGTGATTCGTACCTCTCTGAACAACGAGAAACCAAACCAGATTTATCTATCCCAGCCACACCAAAACAGAATCTACATGGTACATGGTACAGCAGGTGTGCACAAAATTTGTTCAACGGCGGGCGCAGTGTATAATGCTGGGTATGTTAGCAGGGAGGGCATGGTGTGCTGTGGTGTGTGCATGTTGCCAGAATGGATGAGCGTGATTTTGGTTTCGCATCTGGACCTGTTAGTCAGCGCAGCAACGAAGGTAAGAAAACAAGAAGAAAGGATATGCGAATCCTTCAACCAACTACCCCTTGTATTGTTGGCTTCTATTGAGTCGGACCCACCACACTACAACGAACGATTCGTTCGTGCGCTAGATGCTGATTGGTTTTGTGTATGGTATGGGGGGGGTGCCAAAGGCGCTTCTTTTGTGTTCGTTGATCGTTGCAAGGAGTTAGAAAATAGTGTAAGGGTGATAGCAGAATAGGTGCTGATTGATGCATAGCACAGTCAGAAGAAAAGCAAAAAAGAAAGAAACAACGATTATAATCGACGAGTTTGCTGCCATCTTTCGCGTCCACCCTCTCCCTAAAGCCCCGTTTCACCATACACACACACATATACACCTCGCCCACACCAACCAAAGCTATAATCCCGCTTTCCTCCTCTTTCCCTCCCTCCCTCCCTCGCTCCTCCTCATTCTCCCAATCGAGCAACGAAATCAGGATCATAGCAAGGAAGGAGAGCTACCTCACCATACCGACCGCCTACTTACGACCACAAAGAAATGGCGAAAGCAAAGGGAAGACACGAGAAGTAGATTCACGGAAAACGATTAATCTTTCGGGATCTCTTTTTGGCAACACGTGCTCTTCCTTGACAATGGATGTTATAGAATGATTCAGCAAAAGTACGACTGGCAACCCGCTTCCATTTCAAACTTTTCGGTATTTTTCATACGCAAAGCAGCAACAAATAATGCTTGCAAAGCAGGATATATAGCACTTTTGTTCCCGTACTCACTTCTCAAGCCTCACATCTGCTGACCGTCTTCTCAGCTTCAATAACGACCGCCACCGCGACCCCCACCACCTCCACCCCTGCGATCACCACCACCACCATAACGTGACCCACCTCCATCGAAGCCGCCACCAGGAGGACCAGGACTCCTATCCCTCCTAGGACCACCGCGACCTCCAGGCGAGGAACCTCTATCATAACCGCCTCTGCCGCCACCACTGGTGTACGGGTCACCTCCACCATACGCATCTCTTGGTGGACCACGGGAGCCATAGCCTCCGCCTCGAGGGGGTCCACGTTGGTAATCATCTTCATAGCCGCGGCGAGGAGGAGGGGGGTAATCGTCATCAGGAGGTCCTCCACGGCGATAGTCATCGTAGCCTCCAGGCGGGCCACGAGAAGGCGGAGGTCCACGCTGGTATTCGTCCTCATAGCCGCGACGAGGAGGAGGAGAGCGGTCGCGGTAATTTCGGTCGCCGCCGTAGCCACGGGGTGGACCGGGTGGACCACGTCTGTCGTAGCCGCCACCGTAATGGTCGTCGCGAGGAGGACCACCGCCATAACCACCACCACGACGGAAGCCGGGAGAACGAGATCGGAAGCGGCCACCACCTCCGCCAGCAGCTCGGGGTACTTCGTCTTGAACCTGATGGGAGAGTCAGTAATATGCCTTGGCTATTATACAGATGACAGAACATACTGCAGCCTGTGCTGAGATAATTGAGCCATGGAACTCCTGGCCGTCGATCCTCGACTGAGCTTGATTCAGATCGGCTTCGGTTTCATACTCGACAAAGCTGTGTAGAATGTCAGCTGTGTATGGTGCTTACAAAGTCTTCTTCCAACCTACCCAGTGCCATCACGTCCACGACCAATCTCAGAGTATACAACGTCAAGTCCATCAGAGCGAGCAAAGTCTTTGAGATCCTATGTCATATAGTCAGTTTCCAAGTCTGTCTCAATGCGATTAACCAACGCAAAGAACTGCTTCTCGCGGAAGAGGATCTTGATTCAATCGTACCTGCCAGCTTGTTTCTCCAGGAATACCAGTGATGTTGAGGCGATAGACGGTACGCCTATTACGTGGCGCAGGACGTCCACCAAATTGCTCAAAGTTTTCACGAGGTCTTCCACCACGAGCAAATTGTACATTCAAGCGACTACCGTTCATATCACTTCCATCTATTGCACGTTAATCTCGATCTTTCTCGCAGATGCGCAAACAAGGGTGACGGATAAACTTACTGAAGTCTTGCGATCGTGTCAGCACAATTCTAAAAAGTGTTAGGTGGTTGATTGCTTACTATCGACAGCATCTCTGGCATCGGATTGATTTTCGTATTCGACGAATCCAAAGCCAGTCATGAGCTTGATCTCGGCAATCTTGCTAGAGCCCCCTCCAGAAGAGAAGTGGTTCTCGATATCCGCCTTGGTGGCTATAACAAGGATCCTTGGTCAGTGACTGAAGCGGCATTGTCCACCAGATAGTTGGCACGAGAGAAGAGCAGACAGAGCATTGAGAGAGTAGTGTAAGCGGCAACAACAGTGTCTGCTGGCGACAGAATCATGAAGGAGAATACATGGTAGGATTCCAATAGCCCAGGTGTCTTGTTTGTGATACAGGAGTGAAAAGAGAGCGCCTCAAGATCATTTGGTCTCTATGTAGACATCCTTCCATAAAGAAAAGCCAGGTGAGGTTTCAAGTAAGCATACCGGTAGGAGGGAGGTTGCCCAAGTAGAGTCGTGTGGTAGACATTGCCTTGTCAGATGGGGGAGGAGGTGCGTCCATAAATTAGATGATTCCTTCCTGGTGAAGATGACCGATAACAGAGGTAGTGATGAATTCGCGAATGGAGCGCGATGTAGGAGAAGAGGAAGAAGAGTTCCTGAGAAAGGCGACGTGAGCGCAATGCAAAAAGGCGGAGAAATGCGGAGATAAAACAGGTTACGTATGTACGGTACCCTGCTGTCTTACCAGGTAAGAAGAAGAGCATTTCAACAGATATCACTGTATTCTATAGGACTTGAGCTCATTAGCTTGTCCCTTGACTTGAGACGCTGCATCCTGCACATCAGAAAACCTTCATTGAAGTATCATCGCCCTGTACGCTAGAAATAATGCACCGACCTTCCCAATTTTGCAACAACGCAACCATCTGCATCCTCCCAGAGTCATGGTCTTGAGCATCCCGTACGCCTGCTTTGACAGCTTCCAGATTCAATCTCATCGCAGAGGCGATTCGCCCCACCCTCCCCCAGCTCATGAAGCACACCCCATTACCTATCTCCCACTCACACAATCATCTGCGCAACACCATGACCTCCCAACGTCTTGCTTCCCACAAATCCTTGTCCCTTAAACCCAGCCAACGCATAACATGCCGCCGCAATCGTCAAGAAAACGGCAGCAGCAACTAAACTCGTCACGGCCAGCACCAACGACACCCACTGCACGACCGCCATCACGAGATAGATGGCTGCACGCATGTAGTTTGTTTCGAAGCGGCGGATGAACTGGTCGAATTTTTCGGAGGTAGGGCAGACGCGGAGGAGGAGGGGGACTTCGAGGAAGAGGATGATGAATGAGAAACATCTGTATATAAAGAGGTTAGCTTTGACTGCAAGGAGTGGTTGATAGGGGTCGGAATGAGCGCTGGGTATAGGGGGAGATTGCGCATAGGTTGTACGTACAGGCAGATTATACTGAAGATTATGACGAGACCAAAGTGGAAAATGTTTGCGATGCCTAGCGCGAAGCAGAGGATCATGCATAATATGCCTATCCACTGTCCATAAATACCTAGCAGGTATTAGCAGAGAAGATTACGCTATCCTGGATGTAACTGACTGAAGTTTCGCGACTGAAACTCTTCTGCGAGCGTCATGATGAAGGTGTGGTGTGGTTGTTATTAGGTGTAGCTTGTTGTTAAGTGAAGTGGAAGACGGAGAAAAACCGTATAGGTTGTCGCGCTGCTGATGTGATTGGAGTCGGGAGATTTTAATCAGTATGTTTATGTTGCGGGGCTTCGTGGGTGTTTCTGGTATGATGAGGACACGCAATGAGGAGACTGAAGCAGGAGGAGGAAAGTAGGAAGCAGCTTCGTCGTCCGAGACGCGCGCGCTAGCTAGGGTCTAAAAGCCTTGGCATTGCTACATTGAAACGGCTATAATCACTATGAACATGAGCTGGCATATACTTATTGTATCATCATGTCGACTACAAGACCAATCGCCAAAACACCTTGCTATGCTTGTCCAAATCTTCCGTCTCAGAAATCCCTCTTTTGTCATAAAGTTTACAAATCGTACAATATCCAACAACAGCCTCTATTTCGTAACTCTTCTTACCCAAAACTGCTCGCCATCGGTATATCCTCTCTTCTGCCATGCCTTCACCAGATTCAATCCAACCTCATGCTCTCTTCGCCTCGTCTCCGCAAGTTCTCTTTCCACGAGCTTCAGCCTCTCCGCCTCCTCCCTTCTCGTTGCCAAGTCTCTGATCATAGGGTTGCGCGGCGCAAATTCTGTAATATTCCTGATCAGACGCTCAAGAGTTCGCCGCCGCGATGTTATATTATCAAGCTCAGTCTGCAGAACTGCGGCACGATCCCGTGGAGGAGAGCGATTGCGCAGTTTGGGAATATGGATGGATGGAGGTGCGGGTGAGTTTTCGCGTGTGAATTCGTCTTGTGAATTAGCTATTGCTCGTGGTGTTTCGACGCCTGATTCTTCGAGCAAAGTATCGCCGACCTCGGATTGTGGTGGTGTCATTTCGTGTAGTCTTGCCTCAGCTTCTGCGCGCTTCTCTGCTTCTGGCCTTTCGGGAATATCACGATCTCGTGGGATAGGTCGCTTCCGATTCAGGATTGAGGATTGCGGAATTGGTGCCAATGTTGAAGGTTTCGCACCAGACCTCGAAGCAGTGGCTTGTGCAGCAGCGACCTCTCGCATGGTTGGGTTTGACCTTACCTCAGACAGACGTGAGTGGGGCCATGTGCCTGAGGAAGATAGTGTGCTCTCAGGTGTGCCTGGTGGTCGGTCTACTGCTCCTTTGGCTGCCCAGTTCCAACGCGTGACAGACTTAGGACTGTTGTGTTCCTTCTTCTGTACAATGCTGGGTAAAGTCTCAATATGGATTTCTGGATTTCCAGTAGAAGCTGATCGCCAAGTACGAATTTCTGGCACTGCTAGACCTTGATTACCCAATTTGTGTGCTTGCAACCGTGCGACCAGGTCTGGGGTCTCAATTGTGCGGTCACTTGCGTCAGGTTCTGTTGACGTCAAGCTCTCTACTCGTCGAGGATGAAAGTAGCCACTTTTTTCGGGGCTTATTTTGGTGACAGCAGGTGTTTGTGTATCAGTAATTGGTGTTAGTTGCTCTGTAATGCCACTCGCACCTCTCCACGGCTCTCTCAAGGCTGGTGCGGCTGGCTTCGAAATATTTGTTTGCATTGTTCGTTCACCGAGTGGCACTCTTGATGCTCTTACTGCTGTACTGATTTCCGGTGCAGAGTCGTACTCTGAGATTGGTCGCTCACTAATACCCAAACCTATAGGTGCCTCTGGGAAAGTGGATGCAAGTGTCTCGAATGTCTGTGATAACCTCTGTGGAAGAGGTTTACCAGCGAACAAAGGTAGTGGCGCGTCCTTTGCGCCTCTGAAAGAATACTGAACTTCTGGCTGAGTGTGCGCGACTGTTCGCGTCTTCGATGGCGAATCTGACGAGACTCGAGGCTTCTCTTGCTTTTCGCTATCTCAAAGATTAGCTCCTTGCATGAGCAAAACACATTCCTGAGAACTGTACTTACAAAGGGAAAGGGCTCATTACAGGTGCGTCTTTGGAATATGAGATCTTCCTTGCTTCGTCGACAGTAGGCAAAGTATTTAGTCTGCTCTCATCGTATGTCGTCTCAATGAGCTTTGGGCGACTGATTTGATTCTCCTTATCTTCTGTGGGAGTGCGAAACTTGTCCCACATTGCGAGTACCTTGAGTGTGTCAAGTTTTGATCGCCTAGAGCTTTGGTTAGAACTGATCATGACCCAGCTTATGTGCTGTTGCAATTGTGGCGCAAGGTAACCTCGAGAGGTGATCTCGAAATCGATCTCACCAACATTCAACGAATGCTACGAGGCACATCTAACACTAACGCAAACAAAAGACGTTCAAACACAGTCACGTTGATCCTTACCTGTTGTATCAAGGTACAATATAGATAGCTCTCAAAAACGAAGTCCGGCCGGCGCAATGTAGAGCGTGGAGCAAGTTTTCGTGACTGCGACGAATATATGGCGAAAGATGTCGTGAAGTCGCCCAAGGATAGATACAAATGAGTGTGGTGGTAGTAGAGAACGTAATGGGCTGGTCTGAAGCAAAGATAAGGTACAGGACAAAATTAAGAACGTCGAGGACTCGAGCGGTGTTTCAGATGTTTTTCAATGTCGCGTAAACAAGGAGTGGAGACACGCGATCGTGGGGCAAAAGACGAACGGCTGCCAACATGCTAATTTCGGGATGCCACTTCAGACTTGTGAGCTCGTGCAAACCTCAGAGCTCAGCCTGTCCTGTTCATGCAGGCTTTGCGGTGACAGAAGAGGCTAGTTGGGTATGCACGACTAACAGACAGCTTTGAAAACACACGCCATGCTTTGAGCATGTACAGACTAGTCCAAAGAAAATAGATTCGTCATTTTTTGCTAATGCCTCTGATCGGGGAATGCCATGTATACATATTGCTCACCCTGCAGAGGGGCCCTATCGTAAGCGTATGTCTTTATGCATAGCACGGTGACCACAGCGCGGCTTTGAGGCTCCAGCGAACCAGGTCCCACAGGAACATTGCGCTCCGTTCAAGCCTGCAATGGGCAGATCAGCACTTCATCTTGTAGCATGTTTCTATGCGATTTTTACTCACGTTGTAGATCAGCCTGAAGATGTCGTTGAACACAAAGTAACTCCCTTGTCCATCCGGCAGCAACTGAAAAGTTTGTGCGTAGTTCATAGGTCGTTGCTCCTCGTCCACCAAGAGTGCACCTGTTACCTGCACGAGAATGGCGCCTTCACCACTAGAGGGTTGTGCGTCGAGTGTTGAAACTTGGTGTTGGATCTTGCTAAATGGAAGGCTCTATTGTTGTAAACAATCAGCTTCTTATCCCTTTCCGCAGATATGCCCGCCGATGCTTTGCGCAGCTCCGTGGAGATAGATTGCTCTTACTGAAAGTTTCTCGATAATGCCGACAGTTCCTTGAATGGCAGCGGTTTCGAATGTGAGCATGGATTGTTCGCGCTGGAAAGCAGATGGGTGTCAGTGCATGCTATTGAAGCTCGAGAGCATAGGTCCCAGTAATAATTGGGTTTGCGATTGGAGGGAACTCATACGTAGAGAGCAGACAATGCTGAGCGGTTTGTGTCGAATGTGTTGTAGTAGAAATCGGTGAAGGCCTCTGACAGTAGTATTAGTCGATGCTGCGATGGAGTACAACGACGCCACCATGTGATCTGGCGCAAGCATAGTGCAGCTGCCTTGACAAGTTGTACGTACTGGCAATTCCGTTGAAGTCTGTATACCTTATTAGCACCATTTCGAAGCTGGTTCACGGCGCAAAAGCCAGGAAACACCCACCACCCATCTTGATTGATCTTGTAGTGTTGCTGAAGTAGTCTTGAATGATTGAACAGCTCAGAACAAAGGTATAAACAACATCGGCGCCTGAAGATGTGAAACAAGACACATGTCATTAGGGTTAATATCGAAATGACTCGAGCATTTCATACAACTTTCCAAACTTTTTTGACTTAGATTCTTCCTTCGAAGCCAACTTCTTTCTGTAGCAATATTCTCCTCTGCTCTCGTGTACATTGTCTTACTAGGGTCGCTATGCGAGATACGGGCAAGCTGGTATGTCTTTATTTTCTCCTTCTTGCATCCTCCGAATGATGAACCTTTCACTTCAAACTAGATCTTCTGAAAATTCATGAAGCATCAATCAATATTCAAGCTCAACAGGCTGACACCACCTCAATCGTCCCCACTATAATCACTGATCATGGTGGCTCGAAGCTAATTGCGCAAAGAGACAGGACTATCAAAGAATTAGAGCAGGATCGAATAATGACCATTAATATATACATAGAATAGCGATATATGCATCACATCAACCTCAGTCCTCACAAAACAGCTGCCAAATACATTGTAACCTATTTTCCTTCTCTGGTATACCATATCGTAAAATTCATCAGTGATTGAGCTTGTGGCTTGCATACTCCAACCTTTCCGCCACAACCTCCACCATTTCCTGTGCCTGGCTAATGTTCTTATACTCAAACAACGCATCGCGGATATGCGGGAAGTATGCTTCATCGTAACCACTCCACAACTGAGGGCCATAGACAACGTGCTTGAATTGCGTTCGCCCTGGCACGCCACCTTCTCTACCTTTGTTCGAGGTAGGTAGGTCGAGAAGATGTGTATCGAAGTTGCTCATGCGCACATTGCGGGTGATTCTTTCGATAGCAGTAAGACGAGACTCGAGGAGAGGATTGTACTCATCAACACCAAGCAAGCGTCTTGTCCAATCTTTTTGCCAGTCCATGAACTCGTAAGCACTGTCAACGAAACTTTTCGCGGCTGTTTCCAACGAAGTTAGATCAATATTCGGTTGCCCTGCTGGAAAAACTCCAGACACGAATTGTACTGTAGCATCGTCCTTGAGCTGATTGACGTAATCGCTTACTGCTCGAGCGTAGGCGTTGAAGTCAAACTGTATCATAGGCGCATCAGCAAGTTCATACACCATCAAGCTCATGATCTCGGCCAATGTAGCGACGTAAAGGTAATCTGGGTCGACAAATCTCTCAAAGTAATCAAGCGTTTCCTGACAGCTGTGGTAAGGGAAGCCTGCTTCCTCGCCCTCGAACCCAATGTCAAAGGAGGCAGTACCTGCTAGATCTTGGAATGCAACATAATCTGAGCCAGCTCCCAAACCTTCCAGTTTCTTGCCAGTATTGTGCCAGTTATCAGCGGCTGACTCGTTGGTGTATGGTAAGGTCACTCGACTGAGCACTGTGAGCAGGACTTCTTCAAGCAGTGGATTTCCTGCTGCCCGAAGATTATGCCCTGCAACACCTGTGTCGATATTGAGATATGCGACGCCGTCCTATGAAGATTAGTGAATGCTGGTGACCAAAGGCAAAGAATATACGTACTTTGCGTAGTGAAGCGATGCCTTCCTCGACGTGCTCAGTCGATCCGATCAAGTTGTATTCCTCACCGTCCCAAGAGGCGAACACAATCGATCTTCGTGGTCGCCAACCACGCTCCAATAAAGTACCGAAGATACGAACGACCTCGAGCAGAACAGCCGTTCCTGTACCAGGATCAACAGCACCGAAACACCATGCATCTCTATGATTCCCAAGGTAAATCACCTTTTCAGGCTGCTCGTAGCCTTCAATTTTGCCTATTATATTGCGGATTGGTTGTTTCTCTACCTCATCCTGCAGGTTCATCAGATGCACTATCGGTGATGATCCTGCGTCTCCAGTCCACCATTCGCTGATATCAGGCACTCCGCCCAGCCAGTTTTCTGGTACTTGCTTGCCATGACCTTTGAGCGCAGCCAATAGAGGAGCAGCATCTCGCCAGGCAAGCGGTAGACTGGGAATGTTGACCAGACCAGGATTATTTTCTACCGATAGTCGATCCGCACCACTCGTAGAAGCCCATCCAGGCGTTAAAACGTCTCCTACTACCCAGCTCATTAAACTGACTGCACCTCGCTGTAATGAGTCTGCCCTTCTCCAAGGTCCATCCGGCGCTACAGGCCCTTTCAGGAATCCGTCATCTGCGGGGTCGGAATAGATCAGACAACCAGCAGCTCCAGCCAACTCTGCTGCTTTCACCTTGAGTGCTCTATCACCTTGCGTACCATAGTACTTGACTAGTGCAATTGATCCTGTCAGGTTTACGTTCTGGCTCTTTAAGTAATCAAAGTCTTCTCGGGCGCCATAGTTTGCATATACCAATGGACCAGTAATGTTGCCAGACTTGCTGTGACCATGGAATGCGAGCGTAGGATGTCTAGGTGGGTCTTGCTTCTCGATAGCCTCCTCAAGTATCGCCTCAAATCTTAGTTCTTCTGGCTCAATTATCGCTACTCGTCGACCATCCACTCGTGGATAATTGAGATACACCTGATAGTCATCTCTGAATATACCGTCAAGTCCAGCCTCCTTGTATAAGTTCTCGACGTATTCCGCCAGGAAGAAATCTCCCTTTGTGCCAGCAATGTGATCGTCGAATGTTATCTCCTTCAGATATGTCTTTATATTTTCTGTAGATACACTCCACTGTATATGCATTCTTATAGATTCTGGCAGAAACTGTATGCCGAGCGGGCCATGCTGCCATGTCAATACGCGCATTACTACCAGTCCATACACAATACCAAGCACCAGCATTAAGGCCAAAAACCGTATAAGCAAGATCCAAGAAGGTTTCATGTACTCTGGTATTGGAGGCAAAGAGACCCCCGAGAGATGTTCGCGGAACTCTGTAAACTTTGGTAATCTTGAGAACAGCCGACTTCTTCTAGTGCTGCTAGACTCTGGTTCTTCAAGCTCCATCTGCTCAATATCATGCCGCAGTTCGCGGTCATCCTCGTCGTCTAGCTCAGGCTCTGTTACATCACTATTTCGCCGGGAATCGTCTGAAGGAGGTTGATATCCCACTGGTTGTCGTCCTGCTGGCCGGGATCCAAGTAACCCTTCTCGTTCTGCGCCCACGGCTTCATCGTACGTAGGAATTGGTGGCGACGGTCCGCCGAATGGTCGCGGCATGGCGATACTGGGAATGGCAGAAGGTGCTGCTAATCACTAGAGACTATCGACACATTTCTCGTTGGGGCTGAGGAAGTCTTGGTTAGGCTGGGCAGAAGGGGAAGAGTGCACTGTCTGCGACGTGATCAGTGTATTGGAGGATGTGTAGTGGGACGAGCGACGATCGTGCAAGGGAATCGCAGTGTCGAGAAAAACGACAAAGAGGAGAAGGAGAAGTTGCTCGCTCGTACCTTAGGGACTCGGCTTCATCGTCGCCGCTTCGCATAATCGTCATCCATGCCAAGCTATTCACGTGGAGGATCGACATACTTAAAACACGCCGATACAACCTGAAACACTGCTATGTAACCATCGACAGGAGGAGCGCAACATAACTACAAGCAGAGCAGAGGAGGTGTGGTCTAGCGGTAGTCATGGCAGACAAGAAGATTGAAGAGTTTCCTGACCTGACAAATAAACTCGCTGCACCCACCAAAAAGTCACTATTCGAACGACAGAAAGCAGAAGCAGAAGCAAAGCGTGCGCGCGACGAAGCAGAGACAGCAGCAGTGTATGAGGACTTCATCAAGTCTTTCGACGAAGGAGATGGCGAGGCACAACCGACAGCACATTATGGAGCAAGAAGAAGTGGACTTGGGTCTTTGGGGCTTCCATTGGCAGCACCATCAGGGCCAGGTCGCAGACACTTCACAAGTACCATGAAAAAGAGTGGACCAGGAAGTTTAGGACCGGCTTCAGGCTTCAAGAGAGAACATGATGGATCAAGAGCGGATATCGGGGCGCGTGATGATGATCGTGGCTTGTTCGCCTTTGATGAAGCAGGTTCAGAGCACAAAGAGAGCACTGCAGCGTTCAAGATGTCCGACGATGAGGAAGAGAAGAAAGTTGACATTGCTGCAATCCGAGCTGCCCCAAAGCCAACGTTACAGCTGTCCTTGCTACCTCCTGCAACTTCTGTAGCATTTATCAAGAGCATCCTGCCAGCCAACCTAAACGTGGAAGGCGTCCATATCGTTAGTCAAGGTCAACCATCTTCAGCATCAGAGCGAAAATCTATGGCAGCCATCGTGACTCTGGGACAGGATACACCAGCCAGTGATATCGATGCAGCTGTTAGCGCTCTTCAAGGCAAATATGTAGGCTTTGGATTCAACCTGTCACTATCTAGACATGTCTCTTCGGCTTCTTTAGTACCTATCAGCTCCGCAAACATGGCGCTGGCTTCACAACCTTTTGGAGCTCAAGCGAAGCAAAATGATGTGGGCGCATCAATGAGCCGAGCACCACCACCAGGATCCTATAATGGCGGTTTCGCGCCACCTGCATCTTACGAACAAAATACTCACAACCGTGGTGGTGCAGCCTATGAAGTACAAATTGCGCCGCCCTCGGATATCCAGGAGCTCAAGCTCATCCACAAAACCGTTGAGTCACTACTCAGTCACGGCCCAGAATTCGAGGTTCTCCTGATGTCTCGACCTGAAGTACAGCAAGAGGAGAAATGGGCGTGGCTATGGAATCCTCGAAGTCCCGGAGGCGTGTGGTACCGCTGGCGATTGTGGCAGATACTGTCAGGCACTAGCACTCAATCTAGTGGCGGGTATCACGTTGCCAGCAAAGCACATCCTGTCTTTACTACTGGAGCTTCCTGGAGGGAACCCGACAAACAACTTCCGTTCGAATTCTCAACGCAGTTGCCCGAGCTCATATCAGATTCGGACTACGATTCTTCAGATGAGGACGACTCAGAGGACGACAATCCACGAAAACGGCGGCGACAGATGATGCACGCTGGTATGGGCCCACCGCCAAAGGATAATCTCAACATTGGCAGTGACGAGCAAACCTACCTCAACCCTATGCAACGTACAAAACTCATGCATCTTCTGGCAAGATTACCGACGACAAATGCCAAGCTCCGCAAAGGCGATGTGGCACGTGTGACAGCTTTTGCCATCTCGCATGCAAGCAAAGGTGCAGCTGAGATCGTTGATATGCTGGTTCACAATGTCCTCCATCCTTTCTGCTGGAGCAAGACTGCGAACCCAGAGATGTCCACTGAAACCGATCAAGACGAAGAGATGGCAGATCCCACAAATACACAAGATCCCAAGACTCCCGACTCCGACACAACGCCCTCTACTTTGATCGCGCTTTACCTCATCTCAGACATTCTGTCCGCTTCCTCTACATCTGGTGTCCGTCATGCTTGGCGTTATCGATCTCTGTTCGAGTCCTCCTTGATCGGCTCACAGATATTCCTGCGGCTAGGTTGCCTAGAGAAAGAGCTAGGATGGGGCAGAATCAGATCTGAGAAATGGCGAAGGAGTATCACGGGATTATTAGGACTTTGGGAAGGTTGGGGCATATTCATGGGAGAGGTTCATCGTAAACTTGTAGCAGAGTTTGAGCAACCCATCAAGGAGGCGGAAGAGGAACGGCGGAAAGCCGAAGAGGAGGACACAAAGAAGAAAGCAAAGAGTGGGTGGAAAGCTGTTGAGGCAAACAAGGAGGTTGCAAGTGTTCCACCAAAGGCGTTTGCTGATGGGCAGAGACAACACGACAAACCAACCAGGACCGTGTCACAAGATGCAGCCACCACAACGCAGAGTATTGCTACCGAGCCAAGCATACCGCGAGAAGTGTTTATGGCCAGAGCTCCTGAGTCGGCACTACAGAAGGACGTCAAGGGTTTGAATCCCGAAAAGGCAATTGTGCAAGATACTAAGGAAGCTACCACAACGCCAACAATGCAGGACACAACGCAAGACAATGCAGCCATGGCGCGGTCTGCAGCTAAAAGGAGGAGACCAGTTGCTGAAGATATGTTCGCTTTGGATGGTGATGATATGGACGAAACATAGTGACGATACATACGAATGCAATATACTCCATGATCGGCTTTGTCTCGTCTTGTCTTGCCCTCTTACTGAGCTCTTGCTTCGACAGCCCTCAACGAGCACTTCTGTCCTATCATACTGTCGGATCGGCTTCCGAAACACGCCAAGCCAGAGAAAAGTTCATTAGCATGTGATCAGACTCGGGACGAATTGTTTCAGAATTGCTTCACCTTTGTTGAGCTCTTCTCCTTTCAACTTATTTTCCGCCTCATAATTCAAGGCTTCACTTCTACAAACATGGCGGCACCACTTTCAAACGCCATCTCCGATCAGCCTATGCTGAAGGCTGACGACCGCCTCGCTGGTCTGGCGCATTCAGAAGGTCCGCAGATCTGCTTGGAATAACCTTGCGCTCAAGCTGATGATCTACTTAGTCCATTACTTCAACAGCTACAACCACCATGGAATCCACGAGGAGATGTTGAAGGATGAAGTACGAACGAAATCATACCGCGACTCCATCTACCAGAACCGTCACATCTTCAAGGACAAGGTCGTGCTCGATGTTGGCTGTGGTACTGGTATTCTCAGCATGTTCGCGGCCAAGGCTGGAGCAAAGCACGTTATTGGTGTCGACATGTCGACCATCATTGACAAGGCAAAGGAGATCGTGGCTGTGAACGGACTGTCAGACAAGATTACGCTGTTACAAGGCAAGATGGAGGAAGTTGAGCTTCCGTTTCCTGAGGTCGATATCATCATTTCTGAGTGGATGGGATACTTCTTGCTGTATGAGAGTATGATGGACACTGTGTTGTACGCAAGAGACCGCTACTTGAGGAAGGGTACTGGCCTTATCTTCCCCGACAAGGCCACCCTCTTCGTTGCTGGAATCGAGGATGGCGACTACAAGGAGGAAAAGATTGGCTGTATGCTCTTTGTTTCTCACGTTGCTTGACCTAAGCATGCTGACAAATATTGCTAGTCTGGGACAACGTCTGGGGCTTCGATTACTCACCACTCAAGCACTCCGCCCTTTCCGAACCTCTTGTAGACACTGTCGAGATGAAGGCCATCGTTACTGACCCGCACCCTCTCATCACCTTCGACCTCTACACCGTCACCGTCCCAGATCTTGCTTTCATCAAGCCTTTCACTCTTACCGCACGCCGCGACGACTTTGTGCATGCCCTTATTGCCTGGTTCGACATCGAGTTCAGCGCATGCCACAAGCCCATCAAGTTTAGCACAGGTCCTCATACCAAATACACTCACTGGAAGCAGACAGTATTCTATCTGAGGGATAACCTGACGATGCAGGCTGGAGAGAGAATAACAGGACAATTGACCTGTGCACCGAATGAGAGGAATAGAAGAGATTTGGATATTGCTATTGACTGGGCTTTGGAGGCCGAGGATGGCGGAAGGTCTGCCAAGGGAAGGAGCGAGTACAGAATGTGAGTAAAGGTGACTCTCCGTCCGTTTGTTCTGTGCTAACATGTGTTTAGGGCATGATGATTTCACGAATTATGTTCTAGTGTGCTGTGTTGGCGGGCGTCTTGATATGGGTATCTTCCTGTGCGTCCGAGCTACAGCTCCGCCGGTTGGTTCAATTGGCGTTTACAGGAAAACGGGTAAAGCATAGAGCGGGAATGGGTAAAAAAAGTTCCGGGCTTAATGTGCACTACTATCACGACCGTCAATTGAGAACGAGATGTTTGTTGTGATACTCAAAGATGAAGGAACACAAAATTTGCATGATCATGTGTGTTTGTGGTTTAAGCCTCGCTTCTTGGGCTTTGTGTTCAAAACAGCTTTATGCTTCTGTCCATGGATGTGTTCGCTATTCATTATGCAACTAAGCAGCCTGTTGCACCTGTGGAACGCTAAGCAAAAAAACAGATCTGAAACACGTTTGGTGTCCGTGAAGACCCTGAACAAACGCGTCTATTTGATTCTGTCAAACACGCCCCTGCTTCACTTAACGACAACTTCAGAACTTCTCGTGGAAGACACACCACACCCTACCTTCATTGGACACCACAAACAAGTTACCACTTTCCTTACTTCGCTTACCCAAGATTATCTTACAATCTGCAATGGAGCACGATCAGGTAAGTTCTTCGTTGTACCGAAGCAGCACAAAGTGAACTAATACCTTCAAGAACCAGGATCCTCCTCCTGCTGATCCAGCCGCAGTCGAAAGCATCACCTTCACCATCAGAGATCAGCATAACGGCGAGACCTCCTTCAAGGTCAAGAGGACTACCAAGTTCCACAAGGTCTTTGAAGTCTATTGCGAAAGACATGGCAAAGGTCCCAAGTAGATTCGCTTCCTACTCGAAGGTCATAGAGTCCTGCCAGAGGATACACCTGACACAGTAAGACACCTCGTCGCTCCAGCAATGACACACTTTCCATTGGAGTACAAGTCCCACTGGGAGTCTGGTTACGTTCTGATCAGCGCTAACGTGAAGTGTAGCTTGAGATGGAGAACGAGGACGTCATGGAATGTGTCCAGGAGCAGTTAGGCGGAGGATCAGCAGTTGTGAAGGACGATCTCGTCAATCACATGGAGCTGTTGACGATTGAGGAGGGTGAAAATGTGAATGATCAGGTAGGCACTTGCCCCACCCCTTCCTCGTATTGAAAAGCTCTAATCTAGATTTGCTTTCAGCAGATTTCCAGTGACAGTATTACCTTCACGATGCGAGGCCCCAACAAGGAAGACACATGCGTCTTCAAAACATGGAAGACGACACCATTCGGAAAAGTCTTCAAGGCTTACTGCGACGTTACAAGGAGACACCCTAGGAGCATAAGAGTCATATTTGATGGACTCAACGTACGGGAGGATGAGACTTCAGAATCTGTAAGTGTGCTATTACTTCGTGACGCATCATCCCAAACTTAGTACTAACAACCATGCTCTCTATAGGTGGAGCTGGAGAAAGGTGATATCTTGGAGGCTGTCGTCGAGCAAGTTAATTGATAACCAAGCTCGAGTATCTATGGACCGGAGAATCAGACATTAGATCCATGAGAGCGGGTACAGCACGGAGATATGACACCAACAAAATAGAGACTGCAGATTCTTGTTGGTAGTGGCTTGACCAAGAATGGATCTCGAGTTCTGGCAATCGCTTCCACAATCTTGTTTCACAATCCAGTCAATCGAACTCGTTTGACAATAGCAATGAAGATCTTAAAGAGCCGCACTTCCCACATCTTCTCGTCCACATCTCTACCTTCTTCTCAATCTCGACTATCTCAATAAAGATTATACTCAATCTTGACAAGTTATACTGTTACAGTCTCAGACTATCTTTCACTTTACAATTTCATCTCCATCGATCTCATTCCACATCCTCTCCAACGAGTCAACATCTTCCTTCGCCTGCAACAACACACCAAGTTCGACTAACAACATTTCGATCCGTTACACCATGTCCTCTCCAACTCCTAGTACCACCAACGGAGACAGCGCTCAGCGCAGCGACCTTCCTGCAGATCGTTCTGATGTGCTTCCTGGAATCAGCGACTGTTTGGCCGAAGAGGCGCAGACGAACGGAGGACAGGTGAGCTCAAACACAATTTCCGCGGTGGAAACATTCTTTCGAGATCTGCCACATCCGGCACGTCTTCAAGTGCTGATGGGTACCATTGGTACTTCTCACAGCACCAAAACCAGCAAAGAGCTGACACGCAGCCTCACAGAACAACAATACCAATGACGGCCTTGGTGAATCTCTACTAGGCCCTCCCAAGCCTGGAGCCGGACATGCACGCCAGGACAGTCCTCAGAACAACGATGGGAATGACACTGCCATGAATGACAATGGCGCCCAAGCCCCAATCGACCCCAATGCTGCCGTCAATACCACAGAACCTGCCACTGAGCCCACTGATCCCAATGATCCTAATGCTCCCATCGAGATCATTGTTACTGATGGGAACAATTCAATGGCGTTCAAGATCCGCAAGAATACCAAGATGGGCAAGATGATGGCACGTTATGTCGAGCATCACGACCGCAACAGGGCTACTATGCGCTTCCTGTTTGATGGTGACAAGCTCGTTGACGGCGACACACCTGCTTCGGTAAGTGCTTTGCAATTGGCAACTTTTGTCAATAGAGCTGACAAAGGTGATCTAGCTGGAGATGGAGGATGGAAACGTTGTCGAAGTGGTCGCCGAGCAGATTGGTGGATGAACAAATGCACATTCCTTCAGGGACGCATGATAGGTCAAAGATGGGACACCTAGTCGACAGATGGCAACCCACACACAGTGGTTGGATAGAAGGGCTTGCGTTATTTTCAGCTGATACTGGAGGATGAGCTTGACGGGACTATTGAGTTTGGTCCACAATCTGAACTTCTGCTTACATTCTCGCAATCAAATCCCGCAGTAGCACAGCACAGCCACTCTTCCAATCGTTTTGGTGCAACATTGGTGATTGATCCAGTGACTCATTTTCGAAACAAGCAAGACGTCCGACGTCATGTCGGCAGGAGCGACGAACGACGAAGACTCTCGGCTTCAGCGATCAACCTCGACTTCAGGAAGCTAACATTTTGAGGCACTATCTCGCTGACATGTTCATCTTTGAAAGCTGAGGAACCAACACATTATCACGATCGCGCTCTGGCGGGAGAACCTGAAACCAATCTCGTTCAGATTTGAGTCAACCGCAACGTTTTCGTGCTCCATGAAACATTGTCGGCCGTGCTTCTCATCCAGAATAGGCAGTAACCACTGAAAAAACGTCGCCCTTGTCGCACACGGGCACGCGACATTTCCCTTCGAAAAGTCGTGAAAGAAGATAAAAGAGCGCGTCACCAGCCTGTCTTTCTTTCAGAAGAAGTGTGAAAACCTGAAACATCCTCGTCGCGTGACCTTAGACAAGGCTGAACCCTTCGCTCTACACTATACTATTTAAATAGCTCTCTTCCCACTTCTTCCTTCCTTGCTTCCTTCTTTTTATTGTCACACTACACCTTCTCTTTCATCACGACCGCAAATTTCTGATCGTTATCAACTCAACCACCGCGTCGAGTGTGAGAATACGCTCTCACTCGCGTCTATTTCGAAAACGACAACCGATTTCCCAAAGCAGAGTGAGTAAATTGTGATCTTGTGGAGGGTCAAGGGTGAGGCACGGGAATCAGCGAGCGCGGCACAGCACAGTAGAGCAGCAACGAAGCAGTAACAGCAGCCACGACCTTCCAACCAACGATCAACACCTGGATCTTTCGGAGCTCTTTCATCTTTCACACCTGCAACGAAGTTGCACAAGGTAAAGCCGTGCTCACAGTATCTCTCTACTTTTAGCACATCAAGCGAATATGAAGGACGACGAATACGCAGGAGTCTGGGAGGAGCACATGAGACGCAACGCAGCCAAGAAGGACTATGGCGAGGAGAAACAAACATGGGGCAAAGACCGCCCTGCCATGTCGCTCCCTTTTCACCCTCCCAACTTGCAGCCTGAGGATATTCCCGACGATCCTATCAGCCCTGCCTTTGATCCAGTATTGATCGCCAACTCTTGGGATAAACACAACAACTACCCTCGTGACCACAAGTTCGACGACGGAAGCTGGAACAGAGCGCCTCAACCTCCTCCAGCCCCTCCTTTGCACATTCCCAAGACTCACAAGGAGATGAAGGAGTATTATCCATTCAAAAACGATCAGGTAATGGTGCTCTTGTTGTTCCCACTTTCAGCATCGTCCTGTCTTGTACATGATCACTAACAACCATCTTCTACCAGGTTGGTGAGTACGAAGCAGCTGCCGGCATCAGCATTGACATGCTCCGCCACGAGGACCTCCGCCTTGCCATGGAAAGGAAGGAAGACGAAGAGCGCTGGACCAAACACTGCCAATACATGGCCAGCACATACTTGGCAAACGGTCAGCCAATCAAGGAATGGGGCGAAAGGTGCGGTATCTGGACTTGTTGCGAACCAACTGAGGCGGAGGAGGGAATGGGTCAACTGATTGCAGGAGAGAGAGCAATGTTTGGCCATCCTCGCCCACACCCACAGTGCAACCTGGGTTTGAAGTCGGAAGAGGAGGCCGAGGCTGAGCAGGAGAGAAGGCGCATCTGGAGGAAGAACAACTGGTCGGAGGAGCCTAACGGAGAATGACGACGAGGACGTGTTAGGTTGGGTGAAAGAAGAGCCTGAGATGGCTGGATGGCTTAGATGTGCGGTTTCCATATTGATGGAATAATGTGAAGTGAGCGCCTGGTCATGGTCATGGATAGGTGGTTGTTTTCCGCTCTGAATGGCGCTCGAGCGAGGTAGTATGTTGTAGCATCTGTCCATGAATGATACCTTGACCATTGTTTTCCTCGTCCTTCTCCTTTTGGTGCTGCTCACTCGTGCTGGCGATTTGTGATCGAAATGCTGTTTTCAGATATGTTAGATTTGATCAGCTCTCTTCACACAGCATCCTTATCACCTCGTCTCCCTTGTCCAGTAGTAAGTATCTCAAGAGGTACTTCTTCGAGATTTAAGGTGGCGATGTTGTATTTTGACATGGTAGAAATCGAACGGCTCTCTTCACACAACATCCTTTGCCAATAGGTAGCTAGTATCGCAAAAGAGAGTGGTTAGAGATGTACGATGAAAGCGTAGTATCTGTTTACTCAGAAAGTTAATTCGGCTCTCCTAGTGAATCGCAGAGCCATGTCGAATGTTTACGCCCAAGCAACGCAGCCTAGCTATATTCAGGCAGCAATCTGTAGATATTCCCATACACAATCAGATGTTGCTCTATATCCTGGCGGATACATTCGTTTCACCAATAGAGTAATCTCTTTTGATTGACAATCGGTCTTGGCTGTCTTGATGGTTTGCTCATCGACCGTTCGTAGCCAATAGCGCCTAGGGTGAGAGTGTTATGGTGAGTCACCAAACTGCTGCCCGTGCTTCACCCGCTGTTGCTGCTGATAGGTCAGCCGAGATGTTTCATGTTTGAACTGCAGTCAGGTGAGCTCTTATTGACGGCTCAGCTCCCGGCGGTAGCGCGCATGACAGTGACGTTGTGCCGCAAACAGCTCTTCACTGCTCATATAAGTACTCCGATCTCTTCCTCTTTCTCCTCTTCCTCTTCTTCTTCTTCGTGCTCTCAGCCAAATCCACAACGTTACCTTCAGAAGCCTCCACAATCTCAACACAAACAACATCTTTCAAACACATCAACTCTGGACCAAACCAGTAAGCAAACATGCGCACCAACACTTACCATGAGACCTACTGACACACTCGCACAGAAACAAACATGTCCAACAAGACGACTCAGGCCGATGCTTCGCGCATTCAAGGTGGCCAGGTAATGTCACCTTGTCACTTCTGTCCATGCTGTACTGACAATCTCCACAGGCCAAGGGTGGTGGAGATATGACTTCTGGTGGGTTCGCTTCACGTGCTCAGTCAGCTGGCGACACCAATGCCAACAATGCTGCTGCTAGTGGTGGGGGAGGGGGAGGACAGAATGCTGGCCGAAATGATGGTGGAAATGGTGGAAGTGGCCAGGGCAAGAAGTGATCTGGAGGTGAAGGTCAATTCAAGTCTGATGAATTAGGTCCATGAGCATGAGAAGGAGAGCCGCTCGATAAGTGAGCGTTACATGGAAACTTCTGAATAGGCAAAGTCAGCCGCTCGATAAGTGAGGGTTAGTTAATCAAATAATGATACTTGATCCATCTGCATCCGATCTGCCTCTCTCTGTGTCTTATCATCTCGAACACACCTGTATTCGCTGTATTGCTTGAGTTATATCCTGGACACCGAGAAACTGGAGAGCAATGGATTCTTCTTGAATAAGAGGGAGAAATGGCACACGCATCACCAGCCAAACCAGAACTAAAGGGGCATTTTTACATCTTGATTCATTCGTTCATCATTGTGGGTATAATCTCGCAGCGCGTCCCTTGTTCCTCCAAAGCTTTTCCAGGGATGATATAGTTGTTCTAATCACTGCTCCTGTTCAACGGTCCCCATTCATTTCTTGCCAGACTTCTTGATTCCTTGTTGTCCGCTGTACAACATGTCAGCACGTTCATTACGTCTTGCTTCCTTGAATCCTAACATACGTATTCATGGGCCCCTTGCCACCAGCCTTCTTCGCGAGCTCTTCTCTTGCTTTCTTGTCTGGGTGCGGTAAATGTGTTAGCAGAGCTTCTCATGCCTTCTACAGTGCTGGATATAATGCGTGAGCGCTACTGCGATGATCAAGTTCCATGGGCATACCGGCTTGCTGCTTTGCCTTGAAAGCTACCTCATCCTCATCGAGCTCCTTCTTGACCTTCTTTGGAGCCTTGTTGTGGATTGGGTTTGTACCAGCTGGAGTAAAGCATTAGCACGACATCGACTGTCACTAGGAGAGTGTGCTGCTTACCTCCTTGACCTGAAGGCATGTTGACGACTGAGTATAGTTGGATGAAGTCTTGCCTCGACTTTCAATGTCGTTGCTTTCGAAGGAATTTTAGAGTTTGTGATCACGTTGACATGTGAAGGGACTCACCCACTTCACTTCGATTTGTTTGTCGTTGTTGATGTGTTGTCGTCAACATTATTGAACAAGAATGGAGTTCTGCACGACATTTGTATTGTACGAATAGGTTACAGAATAGCCACCGTATCTGTGTTCTCGACTTGCTCTTCTTAATCTCATCTGTATGGGAATCTATCACCATCGGTGAATCAACAAGATCATGCAGAAACAATAACCGACCCCATATAAGGTCTCAACGCCGCCTGTTATTGCTTCTGCTCATGTTCCTCCATCTCCTGGAAACACCCAATCACGAGTTCTTGGCCGGTTGATCACAGCAGAGTCTATTGCACAGTATCGCTCCTCAATCATAGAAGCCGAACAACCAATTTCGACACATCCTCCTACTAATTCCGCCATGTATGCGACAACGATCAATGCCCTTCCGACTGAGATTCGACAGCAGATCTTCCTGGAATATATAACGACGTCCTCGAGTGACATCACGATGTGGCACGCACCTAGAACCGTCCCCAGGCAGGTCACCGAACCGATTCCGTGCAAGGTCGAGTGGTGGCTTCGAGGCTTGCGTGGTCTGAAGTTGTTGAGCGTTTGCAAAAGGTGGCACGTCGAGATGCTATTCGTCTTTCAGCAACTGCTCAAGCAGAGCGAGCTCGAATATGAGCAGGTTCTGGCGCGCTTGCGGTGGGACCTCACACGCGCAGGGATCGAGTGCTCGAAATATTTCGGTGATTATGAACCATATGTCCTCAGCTTGCATCTCAATGTTTATTCAGAAACTTATAAGGTAGGCACACTCGTTGATTTCCACGAAACAGGTTTATTTGTTGACGAGTAAGAAAGTACATGTATGAAAAGTTCTTTGCCTCATCCTGCTATTTCACAATCAATGTTGGACGGTCGCCTTGGGGAGGAGCTATGCGAAGGTTCGTCAGCTCCTGCTGGTAGTGAACTTCTATAGCGTGATAGCAATAGACTACAATATCAGAATCTTTCGTTCATGGTTGAAAAGTGGTCCCCCTACATTAACCCTAATCAACTTAGCAGCCTGTAAATCAAAGTACAATCGCAACTGCCTTCTGTACGCAAACAGAATTGTTTCTTGACAGCGCGAGTGTCTACTGTCCACTTTCTCGACCTTCGCATCCACCATCATCGTCAAAGCTACAAGTGCTTTTAGGTGGATGAGGCTTTGCTGCTGTACTGAACCTCAACAAGCTATATACTGTTCCAGAGACCATCGCTAACACTTCTGAAACTTGTCAACTTAGGACAGCTAGGAGCGCAGTGATAATCAAAAGTATCTCCAGCAACAATGAGCCATCGCTCTGCATCCGGCGCAGGATCGCGTCAAGACAAGGCAACTACGGCTCCATCATCTTCCACCACCACAAGTGTTAACAGGAGACTCAGAGAAGCTCTTTCACCTTCGCCCGACGCATCACCTCGATCGCCGTCACCAACTCATTCGCGCGCTCGAGATCGCTCAAGATCACCATATCGCGCCAGCCGATCTCCATCTGGAGCCTGGAAAAGACGTCGAAATGATGACCTGAGAGAAGACAGCTATCGAACCGATTCACGCCAGCATAGACGACACTACGATGATCAACGTCGCAACGACGATAGACAAAGCTCTGGCAGATATGATGCTCGCGAGGATACGACAAGGAAGGATCAAGGAGGACATGACAATCGAGACAGCCACAACGAGTATGGCAGCAAGAGACGTCGTACGAGATCTCCATCACCACCATCAAGACCACGTAGAAGTCACTCGCCCGCCATGAAAGCTGATAATGCTGGCCGCCGAGACATTCCAACGAACGCTTCGGTCAATATCAGGAAGCAGAAAGACTATACAAGTGGAAGGCTTGGCGATGACAAAGCTCGCATATCTTTCCGCCAAGGCGCTGGACTGTCCACGTCGCAAAGCACCCAGGTTCCCACAAGCACTTCGGGACAGGAACACAATGGTGCGCCACAACCCGAGAAAGGAGTCAGGTAAGAGTCCATATACGCAATGATAGAAATCCATGCTAATTTTCTGTCAGATTCACCTTGGAGACCAAGCCTGCAATTGACGAACCAGCAGAAGCTCCATCTGCACCGGTCGATGAAGTTGTGTCCATTGAAGAAAGACGTAAGCGTCGTGAAGCTATAAAAGCTAAGTATAAAAGCCAAGCAACACCACTTCTTGTTCAAGCTTTACAGCAGGATTCGGCTCCAGCTTCGCCCAGTTCTCATATTGCCACAGAAGATGACGTGAGGTCCGAAAGATCAGGTAAGCTTCACCTCATCAATGTTCTTGGTACTGTTTTTAATAAGAACGTAGTGTCGCCCAATATGTTTGCACCACAAACACCACATACTGACTCAGCAGCTGGTTCTTCTCCTGCGGTTCATGTGAATGACGATACTGAATTGGCTCGTACCCCTGGGGCTTCACTCGAGAACATGGACGAGGCTTCTGCTGCAGATTACGATCCTGCTGCAGACATGGCAGAAGAGCGAGCAAGGCATGATAAACGTAATCACGATATGCAATCCAGTGCCTACGATGAAACCAAGCAAGCCAATCAGTCTGTAGTGTTGTTGCCTGAGTCGGTTGCTGAGCCAAAAAGCCAACCAAAAAAGCAAGTCGACGACATGTTTGCTGATGATGATGACGACGATATGTTCGCTACAGTCGCAGACACGAAAGACGCTCTCGCCAATGGTGAACCGAACAAGGCTGTTATCATCCCTGCAGCGAAAGAACTGGACCAAAGTCTCCTGGACAATTGGGATGACCCCGAAGGATACTACCGCATTATTCTTGGCGAACTGCTTGAAGGTCGATACCACGTTCAAGCAAACCTTGG
>Ga0160429_1000262_pt1 | contig 59779 bp, 62 predicted proteins | sample SolpanmetagenomR_FD_108199 | JGI IMG/M metagenome (GOLD analysis project Ga0160429, IMG submission 108199) | Solar panel surface microbial communities from Lawrence Berkeley National Laboratory, California, USA - R | ecosystem: Engineered > Built environment > Solar panel > Unclassified ... | reverse complement strand
CTTGAAATTCAGGAACCGCCTTCATCGGCTGGAAACAGCGTTTCTGTGCGGTCAAAAAAACATTTGCATTTTAGTCAAATTATTGATTATCATGCACTTGATTTTTGAGCGCGTAAGTCCTATTTAAAAAGCTTACTGAGGCGAGTAAGTTTATTTTATTGCCCGCTCAAAACGCGCCTCAAGCGTTTGGGAGCAACCGGCTGGTAGATGACTCCGGTGGGCAGCAGCCCTACCAGCCCGTGGCCCTGCTCACCTGGTCGGCGGCCGACGTAGCGCAAGGCAAGCTGTTGAAAGTAAAGGGGATGCCCAAGGATTCAAAACTGAAACTCTTCCGCGTACTGGTGTCTACCCACCGGACGGACTACCTCGTCACCAACGAGTTAGCGCAAGAGGACACGCAGGCTGCCGAACAAGAAAGCAACGTGCGCTGGCTCATCGAGCAGTTTCACCGCGAAGCCAATCAACTCACTGGTTTACAAGCCTGTCAGTGCCGGTTAGCGCGCAGCCAGCGTAACCACATTGCCCTGGCCCTGCGCACCTGGACGTGTCTCAAACGTTTGGCTGGCCAAGCCAAAACCACCGCTTATCAACTCAAACAGCGCCTACTCGACGACTACATGCGCCACGAACTCGCTCAACCTACCTTGCGCTTTGCGTAAGTCCTAAACCAGCGAATTAGCTGGGAGGAATTGTTGTTTTACCTGTTGTGGCACAGTCGCCAGCTACCTATTCTCCGCGGGTTTGCCCATTATTTCCTTTCGATGATTCACTTTCAAGAATTCACCCTGCCCAACGGCCTGCGCTGCCTGGTGCACGAAGATTTTACCACGCCGCTCGCCGTGCTCAACGTGCTCTACGATGTGGGCTCGCGCGATGAGGACGCCAGCCGCACGGGCTTTGCCCACTTGTTTGAGCACTTGATGTTTAGCGGCTCTCTCAACGTGCCCAGCTACGACGAGCCCCTGCAAAAGGTAGGCGGCGAAAACAACGCCTTCACCTCGCAGGACATTACCAACTACTACCTCTCACTGCCCGCCGCCAACCTCGAAACCGGTTTCTGGCTCGAAAGCGACCGGATGCTCGACCTGGCTTTCTCGGAAAACGGCCTCGACGTGCAGCGCAAAGTGGTGGTCGAAGAGTTTAAGCAGAACTACCTCAACCAGCCCTACGGCGACGTGTGGCTCAAGCTCAAGCCGCTGGCCTACCAGACGCACCCCTACCAGTGGAATACCATTGGCAAGGAGATCAGCCACATCGAAGAAGCCAAGATGGCCGATGTGCGCGCCTTCTTCCGCCGGCACTACGCGCCCCAAAACGCCATTTTGGTAGTAGCCGGTGCCGTCGCTTTCGACGAAGTAAAGCGCCTGACCGAGAAGTGGTTTGGGCCCATCGCCGGGGGTGAGCGCTGCGAGCGCCAGCTACCCCCGGAGCCCGTCCAGACCGAAGCTCGCCGGGCCGAAGTCACAGCGGCGGTGCCCCTGAGTGCCCTCTACAAGGCCTGGCACATGCCCGCCCGCCTCGACCCGCGCTACCACGCCGTCGACCTGCTGAGCGACGTGCTGGGACGCGGCAAAAGCTCGCGCCTGCATCAGAAGCTGGTAAAGGAGCTGGAGCTATTCAACAACATTTCGGCGTCGCTCACCGGCTCGCTCGACCCTGGCCTACTCGTAGTCAGTGGCAAGCTCAACGCCGGCGTGGCTCTTGAAGAGGCCGACCGCGCCGTCGAGGCCGTCGTGGCCGAGTTTCTGCGCGAAGAAATTCCCGCCGCAGAGCTGGAAAAAGTAAAAAACCAAGCCGAGGCCGGCTTAGTCTTCGGTGAAATCGAGCTCCTGAACCGGGCGCTGGCCCTAGCCATTGGCAAGCTGCTGGGCAATGCCAACCTCGTAAACGAAGAACCGGCCATGCTCCAGGCCGTCACGCCTGCCGATGTGCGCCAGGCCGCCGAGCTGGTGCTGCGCCCCGAAAATTGCAGCACCTTGTATTATCAAGCCGAATAATATTTGGCCAAGACCTGAAAAAGGCCCCGCAGTGCGGGGCCTTTTTTATTTTGGGGCGAGCGTAGTGCCCTTTTTAGTCTGGCCGTGGCCGGCGGCGGGGCCATCATAGGGCGGCGTATTCTTGCCGTTGTCCTGGGCCGGAATGATGGGCTCGCCGGGCGCAGCGTAGTCACTTTGGCCTTTAGAATTGTCGCTGTTGCGCAGCGGGTCGGCGGCGCGGGCCGCGGGCGAAGTGCTAGGCACCATGCGGGTGGCAGGCTTGGCAGCCGCATGGTGCGCGGGAGTAGTTTGGGCGATTGCTGGGCTTGCCAGCAGAGATAAGCTTAACAGGGAGAAAGCAATAGTGCGTAGCATATGGTACAACGTAGAAGCTGAAAAAGAAGAGCCCAGTCGCAGCCGGGCCGTTTTCCCTTACGCAAAACGACCGCCGAGGGCTAACTCGGCGGCCGTTGAGGCAGAAAGAAGGAAGGCGTAGATTGGATAAAATAGTTTAGCGTTGCGTAGGCAGGGTAGTATTAGAGGTGAGGCGTTGCAGGGGGCGGCCGTCGTAGTCGGTCGTCACACCGTGGCCCACTTGGTTGATGGGCATGCCGGGCGCCACCGAAAGGCTGAAAGTGGGGCGGTGCGTGATGGGGTCGCCAGCGGTCGGCAGTGACTCGTCGCTCCAGCCGCTCCAGGAGCTAGCCGGGGTAGTGGCCATCGCGAGGGCGCTGCTGGCTTTGGCGGCTTCGGCTTTGGCAGCCTTGTCGGCGGCGCGGCGCTCGCGGGCGGTGAGCAAGCGGCCGGTGCGGGCGTCTTTCTGGGGCGCCGGCGGGGCTGGCTTCGTGGGTAGGCTTTGGGCGGTGGCGGCTTCGGTGGTCAGCAGAGCAAGACCAAGCAGCGGGAGGAGGAATTGGCGTACCATGGCGAAGAGAAAATTGAAGGAGGGAACCGGGAGTTGAAAGGGCTTTTGCAAAGGCGGTGCCAACTTTTTGAAACGGGGCCAATCCGGGCTCCGGCTAGCCTCGCCGTACCTTTGGGGTATCATGCAGGAATCTATTTTGGGCCTGGCCGCCGAGGTGGCCGCCGCCGACGTGAGCAGCGCCGCCGCCCTCGACCAGTTTCGCCTTCTCTACCTCGGCCGCAAGGGCCGCCTGGCCGACCTCTTCGACCAGCTCAAGACGGTGCCCGCCGAGGGCCGTCGCGCCATCGGCCAGCAGCTCAACGGCCTCAAGCAGCAGGCCCAGGCCCGCTTCGACGAGGCCCAGCAAGCGCTCGAAGTTGCCCCGGCCAACCAGCCCGCCGACGCCGATTTTGACTACACGCTGCCGCCCGTGCCCAATGCCCTGGGCACCCGCCACCCGCTGAGCCTGGTGCGCGAGCAGATGCTGCGCATTTTTGCCCGCATCGGCTTCGCGGTGGCCGAAGGGCCGGAGATCGAGGACGATTGGCACAACTTCACGGCCCTCAACTTCCCCGAAAACCACCCGGCGCGCGATATGCAGGACACGTTTTTTGTGGAGCCCGCCCCCGGCGCCGACGTGGCCCAGCCGCACCTGCTGCGCACCCACACCAGCACCGTACAGGTGCGCGTAATGGAAAACGAGCCGCTGCCCATCCGCCGCGTAATGCCCGGCCGGGTGTACCGCAACGAGGCTATTTCGGCGCGGGCGCACATGCTCTTTCACCAGATTGAAGGGCTGTACATCGATGAAAATGTGAGCTTTGCCGACCTCAAGCAGACGCTTTACTACTTCGTGCGCGAGATGTTTGGCGAGGATACCAATATCCGGTTTCGGCCGAGCTACTTCCCCTTCACCGAGCCCAGCGCCGAAATAGACATCACCTGCCTTATCTGCAAGGGCGCGGGCTGCAACATCTGCAAAGGCACGGGCTGGGTCGAAATCGGTGGCAGCGGCATGGTGGATCCCAACGTGCTCGAAAACTGCGGCATCGATTCGGAGAAGTACACCGGCTACGCCTGGGGCATGGGCATCGAGCGCATTACGATGCTCAAATACCAGGTGAAGGATCTGCGCCTGTTCACCGAGAACGACGTGCGGTTTTTGCGCCAGTTTGAGGCGCAATAGCCGGGGCGCACTGAATTTATTGATTATGAGTTTTTGTTGACCATGCCATGACATTAAACCTGCTTCCTCCTGTGCTGCCGCCAGTTGCGGTTACGTCGGCAGCCCCGGCGGTCAGCTTGGCCGATTGGCTTAATCGCATGACAGAAGATGAATTCTATCTATTCTGCCAGCGCAATGCCGAGCTAAAATTTGAACGCCGCGCCGACGGTACTATTGAGTTTCTGACTATGACTGGAGGAACCACGGGCCAGCGTAATACCAAGTTGCTCATTCGCCTCGGGCTATGGGCAGAGGAAACCAATTCGGGGCCTGTTTTCGATTCTTCCACTGGTTTTCGGCTGCCAAATAGGGCCGTCCGCGCCCCAGATGCTAGTTGGGTGCGGGTAGCAGCCTGGCAGGTGCTAACCCCCGAGCAGCAAGAACGGTTTCCGCCGCTTTGTCCCGATTTTATAGTCGAGCTGGCCAGCCCATCCGATAGCATTGTTGACCTTTCCGCCAAAATGCTTGAGTACATCGCCAACGGCTGCCGCCTGGCTTGGCTCCTCGACCCTAAGGGCCAGACCGCCCGCATCTTCCGCGTCGATGGCTCGGTGAGCGTAGTGAAAAGCTTCGAGGAAACCCTGAGCGGCGAGGATGTGTTGCCGGGCTTCAACTTCGCGCTAAGCCTGTTGCGCTGATTTATAACAAGTGTCCTGCTAACGAAGGAAGCAGGACAAGAGTAAGAAACTATGAAAGTTAGAACACTTAAACAAAACAAGGTCAACGTTATAACGCTGGGCTGCTCCAAGAACCTCGTCGATTCGGAGGTGCTCATGGGCCAGCTGCGGGCCAACGACTTCCAGGTGACGCACGAGGCGAAGAAGTCGGACGCCAACATTGTGATTATCAATACCTGTGGCTTTATCGACAACGCCAAGCAAGAAAGCATCGATACTATTCTGCGCTACGCCGACGAAAAGGAGGCGGGCAAGCTCGAAAAGCTCTACGTAACGGGCTGCCTCTCACAACGCTACAAAGACGAGCTGGAGGCGGAGATTCCGCAGGTCGATGCCTATTTCGGTACCCTGGAGCTGCCCCAGATGCTGAAAGTGCTGGAGGCCGACTACAAAAAAGAGCTGGTAGGCGAGCGTCTGCTCACCACGCCCAAGCACTACGCTTACTTCAAAATCGCGGAGGGTTGCAACCGGCCGTGCTCGTTTTGCGCCATTCCGCTGATGCGCGGCAAGCACGTCGACCGGCCCATGGAAGACCTCGTGACCGAGGCCAAACGCCTCGTGGGTATGGGCACTAAGGAATTGATTCTCATTGCCCAGGACCTCACGTACTACGGCCTCCAGGCCTACGGCGAGCGCAAGCTGCCCGAGCTGCTGGAGCGCCTGAGCGACGTCAGCGGTGTGGACTGGATACGCCTGCAATACGCCTACCCGTCGCAGTTTCCACTGACGGCGCTGGACGTGATGCGCGAGCGCGACAACATCTGCCGCTACCTCGATATGCCGTTGCAGCATATCTCGGATAACATGCTGAAAACCATGCGCCGCGGCATCACGAGCCGCCGCACCAAGGAGCTGGTACGTGAGATGCGCGACCGTGTGCCGGGCATTGCGCTGCGCACCACGCTCATCGCGGGTCACCCCGGCGAGACGGAAGCTGATTTTGAGGAGCTGTGCGAGTTTGTGCAAGAGTCGAAATTTGAGCGCCTGGGCATCTTCACCTACTCGCACGAGGAAAACACGCACTCGCACACCCTGGTCGACGACGTGCCCGCCGAGGTGAAGCAGGAGCGCGCCGACCGCATCATGGAGATTCAGCAGCAGATATCGCTGGATTACAACGAGTCGCGCGTGGGCCAGACCTACACGGTGCTCTTCGACCGGCTCGAAGGCGGCTACTACGTGGGCCGCACCGAGTTCGACTCACCCGAAGTTGACAATGAAGTGCTAGTGCTGGCTACCAACGACTTGCACATTCCGCAGGGCAGCTTTGCCAAGGTGCACATCACGGGAGCGTCGGACTTCGACTTGTACGGCGAGGTAGTGCGCTAAGGCTCGTTTCCGAATCAACCTTATTGACTGAAATGAGCATTGGGTGGGATTCATAGATGGAATGATTACGAGCCACCTACGTTGTTGCTTTCATCGGCAAAGCCAGCGCGGCGGCTAGCTTACTCTCAACTTTTCGGGCCGCGCCGGGTTTTGGGCTGAATTTCGCGCTCCTTTTTTCACTTCGCGCTCATGGCTACTGCCGACTGTACTACCCTGCCTTACGCGGCCACCGGCGCGTTTCCGGGCCTGCTTATCGATTACATCGCTGGCCAGCCGGCCCTGGCGCCTTTCTATAACCGTCGGCCCGAGCTAGCCGCTTTCGCCGCCCAGATTGCCGAAAAGCAGGCGGCGTACTCGCCCGAAGCCCGCCAGCGCCTCGTAGCCGACCTGCGCGCTCAGTACGCCGAGCTAGGCGGCGAGGTGCCACCCACCGTGGCGGCCAACCTCGACTTGCTGGCCCGCGACACCACGTTTACTATCACCACGGGGCACCAGCTCAACCTGCTCACCGGGCCGCTGTACTTTGTCTTTAAGATAGTTACGGCCATCAAGCTGAGCCAGGATTTAAAAGCTGCTTACCCGCAATACGACTTCGTGCCGGTGTACTGGCTGGCCACTGAAGACCACGACTTTGCCGAAATCAACAGCTTCCCGCTCTTCGGCAAAACGTACAGCTGGGCCGGGCCGGGCGGCGAGGCTGGCCTGGGTGGGCCCGTGGGCCGGCTAGCCCTAAGTGGCCTCGACGAAGAATTGCTAAGCCAGCTGCCGCCCGAAGTACCCGCCGCCTTCCGCGAGGCCTACACGGGCAGCCAAAACCTGAGTGAAGCCACCCGCCGGCTAGCCACCAGCCTCTTCGGCGAGTATGGGTTGCTGTGCCTCGACGCCGACCGGCCCGCGCTGAAGCAAGCGCTCAAGCCACTACTGGAGAAAGAGATACGAGAGCAGTTCTCCAACCAGGCTGTGCAGGCCACCAACGGCCGCCTCACGGCCGCCAGCTACAAGCCGCAAGTGTATTCGCGGCCGCTCAACCTGTTTTTTCTCACCGACGCGGGCAAGCGCGAGCGCCTGGAACCCGACGCCGCGCCCGGCGCCGACTGCACCCAGATAACGGTACACGGCACCGCCCGCTGCCACTCGCAGGCCGAGTTGCTAGCTCTGGTTCAGGTTGAGCCCGAGCGCTTTAGCCCCAACGTAGTGCTGCGCCCGGTGTACCAGGAAATCCTGATGCCCAACCTGGCCTACATCGGCGGCGGGGCCGAAGTAGCGTATTGGTTTCAGTTGAAAGACGTGTTTGCGGCGCTGGGTGTGCCTTTCCCCATCGTGCTGCCCCGCAACTCGGCCCTGTACCTGAGCCGCGCCAACGCCGGCAAGCTCGCCAAGCTGGGCCTCACGGCCACCGATATATTTAAGCCGCTGGCCGAGCTAAAAAAGCAAGTCGGCGCGCAGCTGGGCCAGGAAGAAATCAGTCTCGCCGTGCAGCAGCAGGCGCTGGCCGCTGCCTTTCAGCAGGTGCAGGAGCTAGCCCAGCGCCTCGACCCCACGCTGGTAAAAACCGTGGCCGCCGAGGCCCAAAAAGCCGCCGGCAGCCTCGCCGGCCTCGAAAAGCGCCTCAGCAAAGCCGCCGAGGCCAAGCACGAAACGGCCTACGCCCAGCTTACCGCGCTCAAGGATAAACTCTTCCCCGAAGGTGGTTTGCAGGAGCGCACCGACAACGTACTCAGCATCCTGGTCAACAATCCTGGCTTTATCGGGCAGCTGCTAGCTTGCTTCGAGCCGCTGGCGCTGGAGTTTGCGGTGGTGCAGGAGGGATAAGCTATTTCAGCTTGGTGGCTCTTATTGCACTGCTAGTACTCGTATTCAAAGCTTTCGAAAACACTATTGGGTAGTACTTGCCGTTGATACTGAATAAAGCCGCCCTACGCCGCGCCGCCCTAGCCCGCCGCCAGGCCCTGACCAGCGCCGAGGTAGCCCAGCGCAGCCAGCAGCTGGGCGAGCAACTCTTCGAGCATTTTCCGGTGGCTGCGTGGCGGTGGCTGCACGTATTCTTGCCCTTGCTCGCGAAGAATGAGCCCGACACCTGGCTGATAATCCACCGCATCTGGGCCGAAAACTTGCCCGGGCAGCTAGCCGCGCCGGTGATGCAGCCCGATGGCATTTCACTGAAGCACTGCGCCTTAACCCCGGCCACGCCGCTACTGGCCAATCGCTGGGGCATTCCGGAGCCGGTGGCTAGCCCGGCCGAGGTAGCGCCGGCACAGCTCGACGCGGTGCTGGTGCCGCTGCTGGCCTGCGATGCGCGGGGCCAGCGCGTAGGCTACGGCGGCGGCTTCTACGATCGTTTTTTGGCGCAGTGCCGGCCCGGTACGTTATTCATTGGGGTGAATATCCTGGACGAAGCGCCGGTGGCGGAAATCAGCGACGTATTGCCGACCGATATTTTGCTGCACGCCTGCCTCACGCCGGGCGGAGTGTGGAATTTTTAGGCGCTGGGCATCCAGAGGAATAGCTGCTGCTTTGGTAGTGCCCCGGCGTGGTGCGGGTAGCGGCTTCAATTTCACCTTCCCACCGCATGGCTAGCCTCGACCAGCCCACTCCCCGAGCCGGTAAGAAACCCCGGGCCCGCAAGCACAATTTTCGCCTCGACATGACGCCAATGGTGGACCTGGCTTTTTTGCTGCTGACGTTTTTTATGCTCACCACCACCTTCGCCAAGCCCCATGTGATGCAGCTTACCATGCCGGTGAAAGATCCTAACCATCCCACCGACATCAGGCAATCGCGGGCGCTGACCATCGTGCTAGGGTCAGCCCACCGGGTTTATTATTACGTTGGCTTGCCCGCCCCGGCCGATGCCAGCGTACCCGTACCCACGCTGCACACCACCGATTTTGGGGCTCACGGCATTCGGCAGGTCTTGTTGGCACGGCGCCGCCAGCAGCCCGGGCTGGTCGTGCTCATCAAGGCCGGCCCCCACGCCAAGTACCAGGATATGGTAGATATTCTGGACGAGATGAATAGCACTGCGCAGCCGAAATACGCCATCACCGAGCTGAGTGCCACCGACCGCCAGCTGCTGCCGGCGGCCGAGCAGCGCTAGTGCCTTAGCAGCTGCACGCGCTCGATGCGGGCCTGGCCCCAAGGCGCGATGCTGACGCCCACGCGCACGGCCGGGCTCGTTTTACCGAGGCGCAGGGGGCTGTCGCCGGGCACGTAGTAGCGCTCCAGGTTGTAGCGCAGGCCCAGGGTGTGCGCATACACGTCCGTAATCCAGCCGCGGAGCACGGCCTGGCCGGCGGTGGGCTTGAGCTCTGCGTCGTACACGCCCGCCACGGTGGCGAGGCTGTCGGGGCCGGGCGCGGTAGCCAGCAGCACGTACACGGCCTGGCGGCGCTGCGGGGCCGCCAGGCCGTGCCAGGTCGTGAGCGGCGCTTCAGCGGCGATATAGTGCAGGCGCACAAAGCTTTCGTACTGCAAGCTGTGCAAATCGACGGGTGTGGTGGCCAGCCAGAGGTGCTGGCCGTAGGCCGTGGTGGCGTAGCCCGCGCCGGCCACGCCCAGCACGTAGAGCACCTGGGCGGCCACGAGCAGCCGCACCAGCAGGCGGTGAGCGGGAGTTGAGCGCGTCAGCATTAGGTAGTGGGGTGGTGGTCGGGGGTAAGGGCTGCTGGGGTGGTTGGCGTAGCAACCGCCGCCACGCCAGCCGCCAGCCGCTGGGCATTGCGGCGGCGCAGGTACCAGCTCAGGCTGAGCAATAGCACGCCGCCAATCAGGAAAAACAGCGACTTATCGAGGAAGGCCCAGGTCAGCTTGAAGTAAGCCACCATCGTAGCCACCACAAACAGCACGGTGCCCAGCGTGAGCTGCTCGGCATCGCCCGAGCGGTGGGCGCGGGCCAGCACCGAGCCAGCGTGGGCGTACAGCACCACTAGCGTGGCGATGGCCAGCGGCAACCCGCCCGGCAGGTAAAACCCCGGTAACAACAGCAGCCAGTCGGGCAGCGAGGCCAGCCGGCCCTGCTGCCGCTTGCCCGCCACCGACAAGATAAACACCGCTGCCAGCGCGCCCAGGTAGGCCAGCACGGGCGGGCGCAGCAGCCCCGCGTACTGGTCGGTTTCGCCAAACAGCGCCAGGCCGAGTGCAAACAAATAGGCGGCAATCAGCGGCGGGCCTTGCAGCGCCCGGCTCGCCGGGCGGTCGCGGTGCCAGTCGCCGGCCGCGTACACGAGCATGGCCGGAATAAAAAACCAGGTAATTTTGGCGTGCGACAGCGCTACCCACAGCGCGGCTTGCCATAGCAGCCCCACGGCCAGCACCGACGCCACCAGCGTATCGGGCCGGCGCCACCAGCGGTAGCCACTGCCCAGCGCCACCAGGCCAATGGTAGCGTAGCTGAAGGTGCCCAGCGCCTGGGTGCAGTAAGTTTGCACGGCGGCCCCGATGACTATTGGCAGCAAGGTTAGCGGCTGGCTAGTATATACATAGCTCAGTAGCACGCCTACTAACACCCAGGCCAGTAAGCCGCTCACGTCGTAGCCCACCAATTGGTAAAGCTGGCTGGTGAGGATGATGCTCACCCCAAACGCGACCAGCCCCAGCCCGACCAGGCCGTGGCCCAACCGGCGGTTGCCGCGCCGCAAAAAGTATTCGCCGCCCGCGTAGGCCGCCAGCAGGCTACCCAGCAGCAAGGCTAGCCGCACCGTGGTGGGTAGGCGCTGCCAGTTGGCGGCCACCACGCTCAGCGCGCTCAGGCCCACCAAGATGCTGCCCAGCAGCGGCAGCAAGCCCACCGCCTGCACCGCTTCGGGCGGGTAGCGAGCCAGCAGTCGCTGGCGCTGGTCCTCGGTAATGAGGCCCTCGGCTACCCAGGCGGGGCTTTCGATTTCGAGAAATTTACGGCTCATATCAGGGAAAGCGTACGGCCGCCGGCACGGGTAGGGCCGCCTCGACCAGCTCTTCTATTAAGGCGTCGAGGCCGTGGTACCAGTCGATGTGGGGCGAGGTGACGCCGCACCCGCCCGGCTTGGGTGGGCACATGGTCACGCGCCAGCGGTAGCGGCACCGCGGGCAAGTGCCCGCCGTCTCGAACGTATCCCAGATGTGCCCGCAGCGGCATTGCCAGTGCGCGCCGCCGTCAGGCTCCCAGTGGCAGTGCGGGCAATAAATTTCGATGGTCGAATCAGTAAACATAACGCTGACTTTCAAAAAGATAAGGAATTATAACCGCTTGCGGGCGCGGGTCATTTCGCGCTTGCCGGGCGGGCCGGGCAGCTTTTCGGTGAGCCAGCCGGCGGCCCGGAGGTTGCGCCGAAACTGGCCCTGAGCGCAGTAGCTCACCAGCACCGCGCCGGGCGCGGCCGCCGCGTAGAGCTTCATAAATACGTCGGCGGTCCACAGCTCGGGCTGTTTTTCGGGGGCGAAAGCATCGAAATAAATCAGGTCGTAGCGACTAGTGGGCAAGTCGGCCGCCTCTACTTGCGCCTGAATTTTGGTGAGCTGAAAATCCGGCCCCAATGCCGTCGCCTCGCCCCAGGGAGCACGGTGCAGCTGCCTAAACGCCGAGCTAAGACTCTGGTTAGCGGACCACTGCGGAGCCAGCGCCGCCACAGCCGTCGCGGGTAGCGGATACGTTTCGTAGCCATCGTAGGCCACGGCCGCGCCGGCTGCCTCGGCGGCTTCCAGCGTTAGCAAAGCATTGAGGCCAGTGCCGAGACCTACTTCCAACAAGCGTAGCGGCCTACTCTGCCCCAGGCCCACAGCCAGCAACGGCCGCAAGCCCGCTTCGATAAACACGTGGCGCGACTCCTGCGCCGCGCCGTGGCGCGAGTGGTAGTGCTCGTCGAGGGCCGGCACGTAGAGTGTGGGCGAACCGTCGGCGGTGGTGCGCACCTCTATTTTTGACCCCGTATCCGCTTGTTCACTGCTCATTGCTACCTGTTCATTCCTAACGATGCCCCGCGTAAAAGTAAGTTTGCCTGCCAGCTTTGGCTTCGCCGTGGAAATCCCCGTGCGCATTACCGACCTCAATTACGGCGCGCACCTCGGCAACGACGCCCTCCTGAGCCTGCTGCACGAGGCGCGGGTGCAGCTGCTGGCGAGCCTCGACACGGCCGAGTTTGACCCCGCTACCCGGCTGGGCTTTATCCTGGTCGATGTGGCGATCGAGTACAAAGCGGAGGCCTTTCACGGCGACGTCCTCACCATCGCGCTGGCCGCCAACGACCTGACCAAGTACGGTTTCGACGTCGTGTACCACGTCAAGAACCAAGCGGGCAAAGAGGTAGCCCGCGCCAAGACCGGCCTGCTCTGCTTCGACTACACCACGCGCAAGCTGCGCGTGCTACCGCCCGAGCTGACCACCCGCCTCAGCTAATTGCGCCATGTTTTCGCTACTCGCTATTACGCCGCATGAGCAAGCGACTGAGCTGGCCTGGCTACCTCAGCTGTTTGCTGCCGGCCTGCGACGGCTGCACGTGCGCAAGCCCGGGTGGCCGCGCGCCGAAATGGCGGCCTACGTGCAAGCCATCGCGCCGCAGTACCGGCGGCAGCTGGTGCTGCATTCGCACTACGACCTGGCCTCGGAGTACGGTCTGGGCGGCATTCACCTCACCGAGGCGGCCCGCCGCGACCCAGGCCTGGCGCGCGGGCTACGCGGGCTGGGCGGGCGCAGCGTGTCGGCTTCGCTGCACACCCTGGCCGATTTGCAGCAGCACCGGCGCCGCTACGACTACGTGTTTCTCAGCCCCATCTTCAACAGCATCAGCAAGCCAGGCTACCCCAGTGGCTTCGACCTGGCCGACGTGCGGGCAGCGCTGCACCGGCTGGCGGCGCGCCCCAGCTACCGCCCGCAGGTGCTGGCGCTGGGCGGCATCGACGCCCAAAACCTGGCGCAGGTGCAGCAGGCGGGCTTCGCGGGTGCGGCCTTGCTGGGCAGCCTCTGGCAAAGCGCCGACCCGGTCGCGACCTTCCGGCAAGTGCAAGCCGCCGCGGGCTAGGCTGGTTTACCTAGGCCAGGGCGGCGTCCCAATCCTTCCACACCGGCTCGTAGCCCTGGCGGCGCAGCATGGCGGCGATTTCGGCGGGGCTGCGCTCGTCCGAGATCTCGAACTGCTCCAGCGACTCGGGCGCCACGGCGTAGCCGCCGGGGTTGGTCTTCGAGCCGGCGCTAATGCTTGTGATACCCAGCTTGATAACCTGGTCGCGGAACGCGGGGCTCTCGCGGGTGGAGAGCGACAGCTCGACCTCCTCATTGAGCAGGCGATAGGCGCAAATGAGCTGCACCAGCTCGCGGTCGCTCATCGCTACTTTGGGCTGAAGCAGCCCTTCGGCCGGCCGTAGGCGCGGGAAGGAAAGGCTGTACTTGGTTTGCCAGTACGTTTTTTCGAGGTAGTCGAGGTGCAGCGCGGTGTAGAAGCAGTCGGTGCGCCAGTCTTCCAGCCCGATAAGCACGCCCAGTCCCATCTTGTGGATGCCGGCCCGGCCGAGGCGGTCGGGCGTGTCGAGGCGGTACCAGAAGTTCGACTTTTTGCCCTTGGGGTGGTGGGTTTTGTAATCTTCCTGGTGGTAGGTTTCCTGGTACACGAGCACCGTGTTTAGCCCTTCGGGGATGAGGCGCGCGTAGTCGGCCTCATCGAGCGGCTGCACCTCCATCGACAAGTGCGCGAAGTGCGGCCGCAAGGTTTTCAGCGCGTTGGCTAGATACTCGACGCCCACGGTCTGGTTGGCCTCGCCGGTCACGAGCAGCACGTGGTCGTAGCCCCAGCCCTTGAGTACGGCGGCTTCGGCGAGCATTTCGACGCTGCTGAGGGTACGGCGCCGGAGTTTATTATCGAGGCTGAAGCCGCAGTACGTGCAGATGTTCTGGCACTCATTGCTCAAATACAGCGGCACGTACAGCTGCATAGTATTGCCAAAGCGCTGCTGCGTAAGCTGCCGGCTCAGCTGCGCCAGCTGCTCCAAATAGGGCGTGGCGGCGGGCGAAATCAGCGCCTTAAAATCTTCCAGCGTGCGGCGCGGCGCGGCAAGGGCGCGCTCCACATCGGCCGCCGTTTTGGCGTAGATGCTGGCCTTGACGGCCGCCCACGGCTGGGCTTCAAAAACGGGGCGAAAGCTCATTTTTTTAATAATTAATGATCAGTGGTTAGTTCAGCGGTCATTGCTTCGCGTTGCTCGCAATGACCGATACCATAAACGCTTCACTGTTAATCCAAAAACGCCGTGAGCGGCGAGCTAGCCACCGCCTCAGTATGCGCTACTGGGGCGGCTAGCCGCGCCTCGTAGGCCAGGCGGCCCGCTTCGACCGCCATTCGAAAAGCGTGGGCCATCGCCACTGGCTGCCCGGCCACGGCGATGGCCGTGTTTACGAGCACCGCGTCGGCTCCCATTTCGAGGGCCGCCGCCGCGTGCGAGGGCGCGCCGATGCCGGCATCGACTACTACCGGCACCTTGCTTTGACCGATAATGATTTCCAAAAACTCTCTGGTTAGCAAGCCTTTATTGGAGCCAATGGGCGCCCCCAGCGGCATCACGGCGGCCACGCCCACGGCTTCGAGGCGCTTGCAGAGCACCGGGTCGGCGTGGATGTAGGGCAGCACCACGAAGCCCAGCTTCACCAGCTCCTCGGCGGCCCGGAGCGTTTCGATGGGGTCGGGCAGCAGGTATTTCGGATCGGGGTGAATTTCGAGCTTCAGCCAGTTGGTTTCCAACGCCTCGCGGGCTAGCTGAGCGGCAAAAACGGCTTCTTTGGCCGTGCGGACGCCCGAGGTATTGGGCAGCAAGCCGAACTGCGAGTGGCCCAAGTGGCGCAAAATATCGTCGTCGGCATCGGCCACGTTTACCCGCTTCAGGGCCACCGTCACCAGCTCCGAGCCGGAGGCTAGCAGCGCCTCTGCCATGAGGGTCGCCGAGCTGAACTTGCCGGTGCCCGTGAAGAGCCGCGACGTAAATGTGCGGCCGGCAATTACGAGGGGTTGCGTTGTCATATACTAGCTATTGGCTGAGGGCTAAGTAGTTCTTGCATAAAAAGCTGGGCGGCCACCACTGGGTCGGCCGCACTGCCAATGGCCCCCGACACGGCCACGCCGTGGAGGCCGGTAGCGCGCAGCGCCGCCACGTCGGCCAGCTGCACTCCCCCAATGCCCACGATAGGCACCGTAAACCCCGCCGCCCGGCACCGCGCCAGGAGGTCAGCGTAGCCGGCCAGCCCCAAAATCGGGCTCAGCTTTTCCTTGGTCGAGGTAAAGCGAAACGGCCCCAAGCCGATGTAATCGACGCCGGCCGCTACCAGCCCTTCGACGTCGGCGAAGGTATTGGCCGTGCCGCCGATGATGAAACTCGCGCCCAGCAAGGCGCGGGCCTCGGCGGGCGGCTGGTCTTGCTGGCCCAGGTGCACCCCATCGGCCCCGATTTCCAGGGCCAGCTGCGGGTTGTCGTTGATAATCAGCGTAGCGCCGTACTGCCGACACACGGCCAGGGTATCCTGCGCCAGCTGCTGCCAGGCAGCGTAGGGTGTGTTTTTTACTCGTAGCTGCACCCAGCGCACCCCGCCCCGGCAGGCTAGCTCGGCGTCTTGGGGGTTGGTGGTGATGTAGTGTAAAGAGCTGATAGTCATAAGTCAGGTTGATAATGGTAGCCCAGCAGCGTGGCGTTGCTGGCCAGCACGTGCATCGTATACACCTTGCCAGCTCGGCAGGCGGCGGGCAGCGCCTGGCCCAAGGCTAGCTGCGCCAGAATGGCGGCCGACAGCACGCAACCACTCCCGTGCTTTTCGCCGTGCGGCAGGCGTGGCCCGGCAAACGCGTGCCGCTCACCGTGGGCCAGTAGCGTATCGGTCGCTTCGGCCCCGGCGGCGTGCCCGCCTTTGAGTAGCACCGGGCACCAGGTGGCTAGCCGGCTGGCCGCTGCCTGAGCGTCGGGGGCCGGGCAGAGGCGCAAAGCTTCGGGCTGGTTGGGGGTAAGCAGAGTTAGCTCCTGGCAAATAGCTTGCAGCAATACTGGGTCGGGCTGCGGGTGAAACTCGTAGCCGGCCGTCGCTTTCAGCACCGGGTCCCAGACGAGCTGCACCGCTGGGTTAGCAGCTTTCAGCCAGGAGATTAGCTCTAGCAACACGGGCAGGCTTTCGATTAAGCCTATCTTGACCAACCTGACCGGAAAGCGCTTCAGCAAGCACTGAATCTGGTCCTGAATAGCCGCCAAGGTCACCCAAGTCACGCGCTCAAAGGCCACATCGTTTTGCACCGTGAGCGCGGTGCAGGCCGCCAGGCCATACACCCCACTGGCCTCCAGCGTTTTCACGTCGGCCAGCACGCCGGCCCCGGCGCTTGGGTCGAAGCCGGCAATTGTGAGAGCGTAGGGGCGCATGGGTGGGAAAGATGTAGCGTGGACTCTGCGAGTCCGCGTGTTTCAAGATTGACGAACGAACCACGCGCGGACTCGCAGAGTCCACATTACAGCGCACTACAGATAAATCTCACTCCCCTTCGCCACGAATTCCCGCGACTTTTCCAGCAGCCCCTGCGTGAGCACTTGCGCGGCCGTTAGCTCCTGGCTGGCCGCGTAGTCACGCACTTCCTGCGTGATTTTCATCGAGCAGAAATGCGGGCCGCACATCGAGCAGAAATGCGCCACCTTGGCGCCTTCGGCCGGCAGGGTTTCGTCGTGGTACTCGCGGGCGGTGTCGGGGTCGAGGCTGAGGTTGAACTGGTCTTCCCAGCGAAACTCGAAACGAGCCTTACTCAGGGCGTTGTCGCGGTACTGCGCGCCGGGGTGGCCCTTGGCAAGGTCGGCGGCGTGGGCGGCTATCTTATAGGCGATTACGCCATCCTTTACGTCCTGCTTGTTGGGTAAGCCAAGGTGCTCTTTGGGTGTCACGTAGCAGAGCATGGCGGTGCCAAACCAGCCAATCATGGCCGCGCCGATGGCCGACGTAATATGGTCGTAGCCCGGCGCAATGTCTGTCGTCAACGGGCCCAGTGTGTAGAAGGGCGCCTCATGGCACTCCTTCAGCTGCTTGTCCATGTTCTCCTTGATGAGGTGCATGGGCACGTGGCCGGGCCCCTCGATCATCACCTGCACGTCGTGCGCCCAGGCAATTTTGGTGAGCTCACCCAGCGTCTCCAGCTCCGCAAATTGGGCCTCGTCATTGGCATCGGCGATGGAGCCGGGCCGCAGGCCGTCGCCCAGCGAAAAGGCCACGTCGTAGGCCTTCATAAGCTGGCAAATTTCCTCGAAGTGCGTGTAGAGGAAGCTTTCCTGGTGGTGCGCCAGGCACCATTTGGCCATAATGGAGCCGCCGCGCGACACGATGCCGGTCACGCGCTTGGCCGTCATCGGCACGTAGCGCAGCCGCACCCCCGCGTGGATGGTGAAGTAGTCCACGCCCTGCTCAGCCTGTTCGATGAGCGTGTCGCGAAACAGCTCCCAGGTCAGGTCCTCGGCCTTGCCATTGACTTTCTCCAGCGCCTGGTAGATAGGCACCGTGCCCACCGGCACCGGGCAGTTGCGGATAATCCACTCGCGGGTTTCGTGGATGTTCTTGCCCGTGCTCAAATCCATCAGCGTATCGCCGCCCCAGCGGCAGCTCCACACAGCCTTATCTACCTCTTCCTCAATGGATGACGTGACGGCCGAATTGCCGATATTGGTGTTGATTTTCACCAGGAAATTGCGCCCGATAATCATCGGCTCGCTTTCCGGGTGGTTGATGTTGCTCGGGATAACGGCGCGGCCAGCCGCCACTTCCTGGCGCACAAACTCGGCCGTGATGTGGCCTTGCGGCGTGCTGGCCCCGAAGCTATGGCCGCGGTGCTGGGTGCGCAGCGGGTCATCGGCGGGCAGCTCGTCGAAGCGTTGGTTTTCGCGAATGGCGATGTACTCCATCTCGGGCGTGATGAGGCCCCGCTTGGCGTAGTGCATCTGGCTCACATTGGCGCCCGGCTTGGCCCGTAGCGGGGCCGCAATGTGCTCAAAGCGCAGGTGGTCGAGGCTGGCATCGGCGGCGCGCTGCTGGCCGTAGTCGGAGGTGGTGCTGGCTAGCTGCTCCACGTCGCCGCGCTCTAAGATCCAGCTTTCGCGCAGGCGCGGCAGGCCTTTCTTGAGGTCAATCGCTACGCTCGGGTCGGTGTAGGGGCCGCTTGTGTCGTACACCGTCACGGGCGGGTTTGGCTCCGAGGGGAAGCCGAAATCGAACTTGCGCTCGGTGTCGGCCAGCGCGATTTCGCGCATCGCCACCCGAATGTTTGGGTAGAGCTGGCCCGGCACGTAGATCTTGCGCGAGCCGGTCAGCGGCTGGCGCTCCACCAGCGTCTGCTGGGGGGCTTGGTCTTTTTTCTTCATCGACGAAAAGGAGCTGATAATGTAGGCCATTAAGCAGGTAGGCCCAGCACACTCCAGGCCTCATTGCTCATTGATAATTGCTCACTGCTAATTGAAAACCTAGCCCCCCTGGGTGGCCCGGATGAGGGTAAGGCGATCGTGGGCCTGCACGGCGTGGGTCGGCCACTCGGCGCGGGGCACCACCACGTCGTTAATGGCCACGGCGAGGCCGCGCGTCTGGGTTTGGCCGAGGGCCGCCAACAAGTCAGCGAGCTGCTGATTTTCAGGAGCTTCGTGCGCCGAATTGTTTACGTAGCAAACCATGCAACTAGCGTTAGTTGGGACAAGGGAAAGCCATAAACAGTAGGCGGTGCCAGCCACGGCGTGCCCCACAAGGCAGCCGCTAAGCGGACCAGTACTTTTCCCTTCGCCAGCATTACCTGGTTCAGGTTCGGAGGGTATCGTCTCAGCCTTGCTCGCGCAAAGCACCCCTAAAGTTTATGCGGCGAAGGTAGGCAGAAATCGGGTTTTACAACCCTAGCCCCAAGCGCAGGCCTGCATCAACTTGCTGAAGCTCCACCGCCGTAAGCTCGCCGATGCGGCCAGAGAGTTGGCTAGGGTCTAGCGTAGCCATTTTCAACACCCGCACCAGTGAAGGCTTGCTCAATCGATTGAGCGTAGTTGGTTGCAGCACTACATCGTGCGGCTGCGCCAGTGCCAGGTTGCCCGTTATAAAGGCTACTGTAACGTCGGGTGCTTCCACGGCCAATACGAGCGCCGGGCGACGCTTGCCACCTTGTTGGTTAGTAAATGGAAACTGGACCTGGAGAATGTCACCTTTCTTCATCAGGCAATATCATCTTTAGTCACTGTTTCCAACTTGTCCTCCGCCAAATCAGGTTCGTCGCGCAGGAAATCGTAGGCTCGGCTATGCTGCTGAATCGCCCGGATGTCAGCGGCAAACTCCTCTTCCGTTTCGTCAGCCGACAGGTTATCATCGACCAGTGGCAGATTATGCCACGCTTGCTGAGCCAGGAAAGCCGCAAAGTCGCGTACCGTTCGCGCCTGCTCCTCAGATAAGCCGGCCAGCAAGCGGCTAGTCTCAGCAATCAGCATTTTGTTGCGCATGAAAGAGCTAATATAGGATACTCTTGCAAAATACAATGCGTCCGGCAAAAGTTCTCCGGCCCCGCCGGAACCCAAACCCCTGACCCGTTGTATTTTTGCCCTATGTTACTGGAACTCGAACTCGCCCCCGCTAAACGCGACATCCGCAAAACCTCGCCCGACGACCTCAAGGCGTTCATGGTGGAGCACGGTGAGAAGCCGTTTCGCGCCAAGCAGGTGACGGAGTGGCTGTGGAAAAATACGGCTGGCTCGTTTGAGGAAATGAACAACATCTCGCTGAGCACCCGTGAGTTGTTGGCTAAGCACTTCGTGATAAACGGCGTGGCGGTGCAAAACCAGCAGCTTTCCAACGACGGCACCATCAAGTCGGCCTTCCGGCTACACGACGGCAACATTGTGGAGGGCGTGCTCATCCCGCACGACACGCGCATGACGGCCTGCATTTCGAGCCAGGTGGGCTGCTCGCTCACGTGCAAATTTTGCGCTACCGGCTACATGGACCGCAAGCGCAACCTCGATGCGGCCGAGATTTACGACCAGGTGGTGCGCATTCGGGAGCAGTGCGAGGCGCAGTACGGCACGCCGCTCACCAACATCGTGTACATGGGCATGGGCGAGCCGCTGCTCAACTACGCCAACGTGGTGGAAAGCGTGCGCCGCATCACCGCGTCCGATGGACTGAATATGGCGCCGCGCCGCATTACCATCAGCACGGCCGGCATCGCCAAGATGATCAAGAAGCTGGCTGATGACGACATCAAGGCCAACCTTGCGCTGAGCCTGCACGCGCCCAACGATGTGAAGCGCAACGAGATTATGCCCATCAACGAGGCCAACTCGCTCGCCGCTCTCAAAGACGCTTTGCAGTACTATCACCAGCAGACGGGCCGCAAAGTCACCTACGAATACATTGTGTTCGAGAACTTTAACGACACCTTGCAGGATGCCGCCGAGCTGTACGCCATCAGCAAGTGGCTGCCGTGTAAGATCAACCTCATCGAGTACAACCCCATCGAGAACGCCGATTACCAAAACGCCGAAGCCGACAAAATCACGGCTTTCCACAAGTACCTAGCCGACCGGGGCGTGCAAACCAACATCCGCCGCTCGCGGGGCAAAGACATTGACGCCGCCTGCGGCCAGCTGGCCAATAAGGAGAAGGCTGAAGCCGCCTAATGCTTAGCAACCGGACAGCAAGAAGCCGCTGAATAGAGCATTCAGCGGCTTCTTTTGGTATTGATTTTACAGCTTTTTAGCGAGTGCCTTTGCCAAAGCGGAACGTGAAGTCGTAGTAGACGGGTAGGATGTAGGTGCTAACGCCATCATTGCCATAATGGTAAGTCTGGGTGGTTGTTACCGGCTGGCCGTTGGTATTGTAATAAGTGGACGTTTCGGTTTTGTCGTAGCCAAAGGCGTAGAGATAGGCGGCTCCCATACCCAGGCTGGTGCGCCGCCAGTTGATTTTAATGCCGTAGAGGCCACCCATGCCTGCCCGCGAATCGGCAAGGATGTAGTTTTCGCTGACGAGCGACACCCGACGGGAAATCCGTACCTGGCCGCCGAGCTGCAACACGGGAGTTGAGCCAATATCCCCGTTTACAAAACCATAGCCCAGGCCAAACGTCAGGTTATTATCGGCGCTGCCGTAGGTAACGACCCCGTAGCCGATACCTACCCCGTTGGCGTTGTCATTGCTATCGAATTTGGGCACGCGGGCGTAGAGTAGGCCCGCTCCTACGTGTACTTTCTCGCTAATCGGCAAACTGACTTTAGGCGTTAGCACGAGCAGTTGCTGATTGGGCGACAGCCCTGGCGCCAGCGATGCGTAGCCGCCAATGGAGATATTGCGGGTAAGCCCGTAGTTGAGGCCCACAAGGTATACATTTACGTCTTGCAGCGTCGCTTCGCCCTGACGCAGCCCACGGGCAGTTGGCGCAAAAAATAAGCGGTTGCCATTGCCAATATCAAAATAACCAGGCTTGGTGGCGGCGGCAGTTGCTACTGTTGGTCCTTGCAGATCAGCGCGCTTTATTTGGGTGCGCTCCAGGCTAAGATGGCTCAGCTCGGGGGTATCAAACTCCAGCTTGGTTAAACTCATGCTGACCAAGTTACCCGTGAAGGTGGTACCCTGTACCGTTTCGACGAGGTAGGTGCGCCCGAGTACGTATTGCTCGCCAGTAGGCAGCGGCGTAGCTACTGGTGGCGCGCTGGGGGAGGGAGTCTGCTGAGCTAGGGCAGGTAGGCCGAGCAGGACCAAGGCCAAGCTTAGATAGGGAAGCGAAAGTGGACGTTTGTTCATAGGAAAAGGATTTCCTCAAAGATGCCCTGCTTACCCCGTTAGGCTGCAAGTCTATTTTCTATATTTAGGGACTTTTACACGGCGGTTTAGAGCAGCAAGAACGGCCTTGCTATCAATAAGCTACTTATTGATAGCAAGGCCGTTCTAAAAAAAATCAGTCTGGATATCGCTACTGAAAAAGGATATTAGAGTCGGTTGAGAAGCTTGCGGCGGCTTGTCATTTTAGCCTCGCCACACCCCGGTGCTCGGAGGCCGGCCACTCGCCTTGGCTTCCTCTGTTTCGCCAGGATCCACTTCTACTTGCTTTACGCGTACGGCGTGGGGTTTGGGCCGCACGCGCTGGCCATAGGCATCGGCAAACTCCTGGGTGAACTCGGCGCCGAAAAAAATGATGAGCGAAGAGTAGTTTACCCACACCAGCAGCACAATGGCCGACCCCGCCGCCCCAAACGCCGACCCAGGATCGGCTTCGGCGATGTATAAGGAAATCAAATACTTGCCAATGATAAAGAGAACGGCCGTGATAAACGCCCCAATGCCCACATCGCGCCACCGAATGATAGCATCGGGCAAAAAGCGGTAGATGAGAGCAAAAAGCAAGGTGGTTACTACCAGCGATAAGCTAAAATCGACCAGCTTGATGGCAATAACGCCAGCTTCCGGAATATGGCGCTGGAGCCAATCGGTAAAGAAGCTAAGTACCGCGCTGACTACAAAGGAAATAAGCATCAGCAATGCTACACTCAGGATAAGCCCAAATGACAAAAGCCGCTGCTGTAAGTATTGGCCAATGCCGATGCCTTCCGTTTGCACCTTCAGGTTCCAGATATCGTTGATGCTCTCTTGCAACATTACGAAAAAGGTAGTGGCCGCAAAAACGAGCGTTCCCAGGCCGATGGCCGTGGCAATGCCGCTCTTTTGCTGCAACGTGAATTTGGCAATACTTTCTTGCAGAAAAGCCGCCGACTCGGTGCCCACCAGGCCTTTCAACTGCCCGTATATTTGCCCCGTAAGCGCCTCACCACCATATATTTTGCTGGCTACCGTAATAACAATAAGGAGCAGTGGTGGCAGCGAAAAAATAGTGTAGTAAGACAGCGCCGCGGCGTGCCGAAACGAGTTGTTGTTGGCAAACTCAGTAGCCGACGTCTTTAGGATGGTAAGGATGTCGGAAAATTTGTAACGAGCCATTAGTAAGAACTGTAAGTAAGGCGGCAGTGATGGCAACGCCTTGGTAGCCAGGCAACCAGCCAGGCTGCTGCTTGCCCAAAGCGAAGGAGCCACTGAGGCAGAAAAACCAAGCCCCAAGCCCCGGCCCCGCGCCCCATTTCCCCAAACCGAATACGGCCCGGAAGACTTTTTGCCCGAAAAACGCCCAAAAATAACTTAAGCAGGTTGAAGCGTCCAGCTTAGCGTTTCGATGGGACCTTGGTGCAGGGCGGTGGCTAGCTCCGCATCATCCCGAAACTGCAACTGGTGCAACTGCTGCGCCTCTACACTCACCACTAGCTCTTTAGCGGCAAACGGCCAGGGGCTTATTACCACTGTGGTGCCCGGGCCGGCGGGCTGCCGCACCACGTGCGCGGTGCGGTGGCTGGCTCCCAGCGGGTCTAGATAAATTTCGACGGCCCGGCCCATTTCGGGTAGTTCCTGGCGGCAGAGAATAAGCGACAGGCGGTCGCACCAGTGCAGTAGGTCGTAGGCCTGGCGCGCCTGGTTTTTGGTGAGGTGCAGCTCCTTCTGCCAGCGGGCCTGGCTAGCGTGCAGCTCGTCGAGAAAAGCCGTAGTGGCCGGCTGGCTGCCCCGCAGTGGCTCGTACAACGTGCTCAGGTGCAGGCTGGTGAGCAAGCTGCGCCAGCGCCCCTGAAAGCGCGCCGCGTGCAGCACCCCGCTGGCCTGCTCGGCAGAAAAAGCCTGCTGCGTAAAATTGGCCGGTGCCCCGGCGGGCGTGAGGCCGTGGTGGCCGCCGCGCCCGTGCCAGGCGGTCTGCTCATCGTCGTGCTGAGCGGTGGCTGCCAGCAAGCCCACCCAACGGTCGGGAACCAGGAAGGGCGGCCAGGCCCAGGCTAGTTGGGCGGCCAGCAAGGCGTGCGCCTGCTGGTAAATCACTTGCCAGCCGGTAGGAGTAGGGTTTACTATCATAAGCCGAAAAAGAGGCGCGGAGCAGCCGCCCCGCTAGCCCATACGCCCCGCCTGCTCCTGAGTTGAGGAATCCCGACTTGCAGCAGCCAGATTTGATGCTCAAGTTGCTGTAAATCAATCTACTGTTTGTAATTTTCGAGCGCTTTCAGCCAGGCCGTCCCTTCCGCCTTTTCCTCACCAACGAAAACGGCGACGTGGGCCTGATGGTGCATAGCTGTGTTTGGGGTGCCGCTGCTCACCTCACGGCTACTGGGCTGGCCGCGCCGGCTGGGTGGGCGCTAGGCTAGCGCGAGTTGGTGAGCCGGGCAGAGTCGGGGTGGCGGCCCAGACGGTAGCTCAAGCCCAGGCGGTCAGCCACGTTGCTGCCCCACATCAAGCTTCCCATCCCTTCGTTGCTGCCGCTAGTGTAGAGCTGCCCATCGAGGGTGGCCGTAAAGCGCTGGCGGCGCCAGCCCAGGGTGAGGTTGGGCAGCAGTACTGGGTTGGCGTAAATGATTGAGGCTTGGTTGTCGCGGTTTGGCGTAGCCCAGCTGCTAGAGGCCAGCGCCTTTAGCCCCCACACAACGTTGTGCTCAAACCCTAGCCCAAACACAAGCTGCTGGCCCGCATTGGTCAGCGGCAGCAGGTAGCGCAGGCCAATGCGGGCCGTGCCCAACACGGCTTGGTAGTCGTAGGGAACGTACGCCATGCTACTCGTATTCGGGTCGTAGGTATCCACCACTCCTCGGTTGCTAAACGAGTTCACGGTTAGCTCGCCGTAGAGGGCGACGAGGCGGCTAGGCTGCAACAATTCGGCATAGAAGCCCCCGAAGGGATGCAGCTGGCAATCGGTGGGCTCGCCGGCTAGCTGGTAAGCGCTGCTTTCGAACCGGTTGTAGCGCACCCCGGCCAGTACCCCGCCTTGGAAGGCTACGTGGCGCTTAGCCTGCGCCGGCGTTAGCCAGGTACGCAGTGGGGGCTGGCCAGCCGCGCAGCTAGCCGCGTAAGCTTGAGCCACGCCGACTAGCCCCGTGGTGGTGAATGGCGCCGCCTGGGCCGCACTATTGGCCGCCGGGCAATCGCCAAAATACAGCGCCAGCTGGCTCCGGTAATTGTTGCCATCCGTCACCTGCAACGCGCCATCATTAGCCTCGCGCAAGTAGCGGCGTTCGCTGAGGCTAATGGGCGGCTGGCCGGTGCGTTGTAGCACGAAGTGCACGGCGCCCGGCCACACCACGCGCCGCAGCTCAACCGGCCCGGTCAGCAGCACTTCGGCCAGCAGCGAATCAACCTCCATTCGGATATAATTGCCGCGCTGCAGGTTGTCGAGGCGCGTTTCAGCAGCGTGGTCGAGCGACAGAGCTTCGTAGCGGAAATAGCGCCCGCCCGTGAAGCTGACCGCTCGCAGTTGGCGCGGCTGAAATGACTGAGTAGGGCTAGCCGGCGTGGGCCGAAAGCGAATGAAGGTAGGTGGTTCTACCCAGAAGCTGTTTTCGACCTCCCCGCGCAGCGTGTCGCCGTTGGCGCGCACCAGCAGGCCGGGCTCGAAAGTTTGGGCGAGCGCTGGGGCAGCGCCCAGTAGCAACCAGAAAAGAAAGCAACGTAACAGTAGCCGCATATAGTTTAGCTTAATGGAACGTCAAAAATAGGCGCGAGATTGAATTTTTACGCGGCTAGCCAGCTTGAGCGATTCTCAGGTCAGGGTACAGATGGACTCAACCCGGTCTCCAGAGACGGGCGACCGCATCCCCAACTTGAGAACCGTTGTAGACTGCTCGTTAGGTTGGCACCGGCTTGCGCAGGTACCTCAACCCATCAGGTGGCAGTTTTGAATTTGCTGCGCGGACTCCGCAACCGCTCTAGCCAGGCCAAATTCGGGCGCGCCCAGGCTTGCCAGGCGATGTAGCCGTACGAGCTGGCCGCACGGCTAGCCAATTGGCGAGGCGCATACCGCTCGATTGTTTGGGCCCGGCCCCAACCGCACCCAGCTGGTCGCCGTTAGGAAGGGAGTATTTTACTTTTTCTGTTTTGCTTTTTATGGCCACTTCCTCCTCCCTCGAGCAGCTCGACGCTACCCTCAACACCTTACAAGACAAACTTTTCAAAGTGACTGACGAAGCCAAATCGGCCGTTGGTGACTGGGTTACTACCCTGCAAGGCAATGCCGACTTGGCGCCCGTTGCGGCCGAGCTTCAGAAGCTGCAAGATGCCATTGCCCAGAACCACTCCGGCACCATTGCCGATAGCCTGAGCACCCTCAGCCAGCAAACCGCGGCGGCGGCCGTCAAGGCTACCCCCGACGCGCAAAGCCGGCTTTACCAGTTGAGTCTCACTCTCAAGCAAATAGCTGACCAAGTGGGAGTTTAGGTAATTAGCCATTGGCTTTTAGCTGTTAGCTTTTTTCTTACTTGATAGAATCTTCCTAAACGGCCAATGGGCGGTTACTTTTTACCGATTACTGCGCACGTTGTTTACTAAGCAAGCAAGTAGCTTGGACTTTGTAGTCCGAGTGCGAGCAAAGCGAGCATCCCGCGTATGGTTCGTTCGATTGTAGCTGCTCGCTGCGCTCGCGCTCGGACTACAAAGTCCAAGCTACAGCCAGCTACTCGCTCGCTTCCTGAACAAGGTGCCGAGCCTGAGCACAGTCCACAACAATAAGCCGACCGCCCTCGCTCCCACTGGGAGCGAGGGCGTTTTTTTAAGGGCCAGCCTACGCCGGCACGGGCTGGCGCAGGTGCACTAGCATGTCGTGCGTCATCTTGGCCAAGTCAAATTCGGGTACCCAGCCCCAGTCTTGCCGGGCGGCGCTATCGCCGATGCTAGCGGGCCACGAGTCGGCAATGGCCTGGCGCTGGTCGGGCGCATAGCTCACTTGGAAATCCGGTATTTCCTGCCGGATGGCGGCCGTGATTTCGGCGGGCGAGAAGCTCATGGCGCCCAGGTTGTAGCTCGTGCGCACCTTGATGCTCGCGGTCGGCGCGTGCATCAGGTCGAGGGTAGCCTTGAGCGCGTCGGGCATGTACATCATCGGCAGGTAAGTATCGGGCTTAAGGAAGCACTCGAATGCCTCGCCTGCCACGGCTTTATGGTAGATATCGACGGCGTAGTCGGTAGTGCCGCCGCCGGGCAGGCTCTTGTAGCCAATGAGGCCGGGGTAGCGCAGGCTGCGCACGTCGAGGCCGTGGTGGCGGTGGTACCACTCGCACCACTGCTCGCCGGCTAGCTTGCTGATGCCATACACCGTGTTGGGGTTCATGATGGTGGTTTGGGGCGTGTGCTCGCGCGGCGTAGCGGGCCCAAACACGGCAATGGAGCTGGGCCAGTACACCTGCGGCACCTGGTACTGCACGGCCAGGTTCAGCACGTTCAGCAGGCCATCCATATTCAGCTTCCAGGCAAAAGCCGGGTCCTTTTCGGCCGTGGCCGAGAGCAGCGCCGCGAGGTGGTATATCTGCACCGGGCGGTACTGCTGCACCAGGGCTTCCAGGCGCGGCTGGTCGAGCACGTCGAGCAGCTCAAACGGGCCGCCGGCCAGGGCGTCCGGATGCTTGGGCGGACGCACATCGGCAGCGATTACGGCCTCGGGCGCGTAGCGTTGGCGCAGGGCGGCCGTCAGCTCCAGCCCCAGCTGGCCACAGGCCCCAATGACGAGCACGTGGCCAGGCATTGGAGAGGTGGCCGGGCCGCTGGGCGAAGTTTCCATGAAAAGCAAAGCTGAGGGAGGGAAGGGTGGGGAAGAGCGCTGCAAAGATATGGCTGGGGCTAAGGGACGGAATTGGTCAGGGCGGGTAATAGCCGTCTGGCTAGCCCGCTGAGGCAGTTCTTTTCAACCGTGAGTAAGGCAGGCTCGCGGCTGACAAACGATTGGGCCGGTACTTTTGTAGCACTAGTACTTGGCTCAACCGGCGGCCCGCTGTGGGTCCGGCACTTTTAATTCTAACCCCGCCCCACCCATGTACGGCACCCTTCAAACTGACCTTCAGCAGCAGATTCAGGAAATCAAAGACAACGGCCTTTACAAGCAAGAGCGCGTTATCACCTCGCCCCAGGGCGCCGAAATAGATACCCGTGAGGCGGGCGACGTGCTCAATTTCTGCGCCAACAACTACTTGGGCCTCAGCTCGCACCCTGAGGTGATAAAGGCCGCCAAGGCCACCATCGACAGCCACGGCTACGGCATGTCGTCGGTGCGCTTCATCTGCGGCACCCAGGATATTCACAAGGCGCTCGAAGCCCGGCTAGCCGAGTTTTTGGGCACCGAGGACACCATTCTCTACGCCGCCGCCTTCGACGCCAACGGGGGCGTGTTTGAGCCGCTCTTCAACGAGCAGGATGCTATTATTAGCGATGCCCTCAACCACGCCAGCATCATCGATGGCGTGCGCTTGTGCAAGGCCCAGCGCTACCGCTACGCCCACAACGATATGGCCGACCTCGAAAAGCAGCTGCAAGACGCCGTGGCCAAGGGCACGCGCCATCGCATCATCGTCACCGACGGCTCGTTTTCGATGGATGGCACGATTGCGCAGCTCGATAAAATCTGCGACCTCGCCGATACCTACCAGGCCCTGGTGATGATAGATGAGTGCCACTCGATGGGCTTTTTGGGCAAAACCGGCCGCGGCACCCACGAATACCGCGACGTGATGGGCCGCGTCGACATCATCACCGGCACGTTGGGCAAGGCCCTGGGCGGCGCCATGGGCGGCTTTACGAGCGGGCGCAAGGAGATTATCGACATGCTGCGCCAGCGCTCGCGCCCCTATTTATTCAGTAATACCCTGGCGCCGGCCATTGTGGGAGCTAGCCTGCGCGTGCTGGAACTGCTCACCGAAAGCACGCAACTGCGCGATCAACTGGAAGAAAACACGGCCTACTTCCGCGAAAAAATGACTGCGGCCGGCTTCGACATTACGCCCGGCGAGCACCCCATCGTGCCCGTGATGCTCTACGACGCCAAGCTGGCCCAGGAATTTGCCACCCGCATGCTCGCCGAAGGCATTTACGTCGTCGGCTTTTATTACCCTGTTGTGCCCCAGGGCAAGGCCCGGATTCGGGTGCAGCTGAGCGCGGCGCATACCCGCGCACAGCTCGACCAAGCCATTGCGGCTTTTACCAAAGTCGGCCGCGAGCTGGCCGTACTGAAGTAAGGTACTATGGAATTATTTGCGCCCGCCCGAGCTTATTATCCCGGCCGGTGAGCCCGGCCAGTGGGTGCCAGGCAGCGCGGCCTTACTCCCCCTAAAATTGCCCTTCTTCGTGAGCTGGGAAGCACCGATTTTTTTGTAGGAGCATCCTGGTCGCTAGCTGGTTTCATGCAGCTTACAGCCCACTGGCACTAGCTTGGTGCTGGTGTATGGTGCTTTTAATGATACTTTATCTAGGCAGCTAAGCTGGCTTTGTGAACGTATGAGCCGTATCTTTTTAGTTGACGACCACGCTATTGTGCGCGGTGGTATTCGGGCTTTGCTGGCTGCCGAGCCAGGCATTGAAGTAGTGGGGGAGGCGAGCAATGGCCAGGAGCTGCTCGACCAGCTGCAAGCAGTATCGACCGATGTCGTGCTGCTCGACATCAACATGCCGGTGCTCGATGGGCTAGCTACCACGCTGCGCCTGCGCCAGGAGTTTCCCGAGGTGCGGATCCTTATTCTCTCGATGCTGGCCCACGAACGCTATATCGGGCAGATTTTTGATGCCGGCGCTTCGGGCTACGTTCTCAAAAGTGCTGATAAGGGCGAAATCTTGATGGCAATTCAGGCGGTGGCGGCCGGCAAGCAGTTTTTGTGCAGCGACTTAGGCCTGCACATGCTGCGTAAGACTTTAGCCAAGGAAGCGCCCGCGCTGGAAGAAGCACCCCACCCCGGTGCGGGGCCAGTGCGCCACAGCGCACTATCGCGCCGCGAAACAGAGGTACTTCAGCTACTTTCTGAGGGCCTCACGACCAACGAGATTGCCGAAAAGCTTTTTACCAGCAAGCGCACGATCGAAACCCACCGCCAGAATATTCTGGAAAAAACCCAGACTAAGAATACCGCAGCGCTCATTAAGCTCGCCGTCACCCAAGGCTTGCTGGTGTAAGCTGCTACTCGTTAGTAGCTAAATCTTCGCTAAAAAGCCCGCTTCCTGCGATAAGGAGCGGGCTTTTTAGCGAAGATTTAGCTACTAGCTAGCCAAAAACACTACGCGCTAGCGATGTTGCCAGCAGTTGGGCGGCTAGGACCGCGGCGGCTGGTAAGGCCACCTTTACGGCCGGCAGCGCGGGCTTCTTCGGCCGTCCACTTGTGGCCCTGGCCACTGGCGTGCGAAGCCTTGCCACCTTCGCTGGCAATGCGGCGCTGCTCAGCCGGATCCATGCTGGCAAAGCCGCGGCGGCTAGTACGGCTACCATCGCCGATGCGCGCCGCGGGGCGGGGCTTGGTTGAAGTGGGAGCTAGTGGGCGGGTCGCGCCGGACTGGGAGTGGGAGTTTGTTGAGGCAGTGGCCATAATGCGAAAAAAAATAAGGGTACGTAGAGGATGCCTTTCTAACGGACTAGGCTAGGGTACGAGTTGTTGGAAAAGTCCTTAAAACTCTCATTTCAAGCATAATTACCGAATTATACGGAGCACTTGGAGCTGTTGCGTACTGTCGAGCTACGGATAAACTACTAGGGCTAGTGAAAACACTTAATTTGGTAGGTGTGCGTAAGGTAGGCATAGCGATTCTGCGGAAAACACGCAGTTAAAAACAGGTGTATTTGCCCTGTAAACCAGCAGTTTATTGCTATGGCAGCGGCTTAACTTTGTGGCATCCAGTTAAGAACTCCGTTTTCGATGGCTGATTCCTTCTTCCTGCTTATTCTCCCCATGCGCACCCTGACTATTCACTTGGGCAGCCATCAGGGCTGTGCAGGCCTGAGCCTGCGGGGAGACTGCATCACGGCGACCGACGCTACTCACCTCAGCTACGCCATGAGCCAGCTGTTGGCTAGCCACCCGCTGCAAGCCTGGGTCGATTGCCAGCAGCTGCATTCGTTGTCGTGGCTGGGCCAGCGCGCACTTTTGCAAGTGGATAGCCGCACTCGCGCCGATGGCACCACGCTTTATTGGTGTGGGCTGCCATTGGCGGTGCACGCTGAGCTCGCGGCCAGCGGCTTGGAGGCGGGCCTCAACCTACTGCCAGCCGCTGGCTTTCAAGGGCCACGGTTTTTGCTGCCCGAGCCAGCGGCCCTAGCTCCTGCACCGCCTACAGCCTAGGTCGGTTGGGGCACTGCCAGCAGCCACTCTTGCAGGCGGGCTTTCACCTCGGCCGGGGCCAGGCCCCGGTGAATTTCGCCGTGCCGCACCAGGCTTACCTGGCCGGTTTCTTCGCTCACTACCAGCACTACGGCGTCGGTGGCCTCGGTGAGGCCCAGCGCGGCGCGGTGGCGCAGGCCCAATGAAGCGGGCACCTCAGGGTTTTGGCTCACGGGTAAGATGCAGCGGGCTGCCTGGAGGCGGCCTTGGGCTACGATCACGGCGCCGTCGTGCAGGGGCGATGTTTTGTTGAAAATGGCGAGCAGCAGCCGCTTGCTCGGCTCGGCGTCGAGGTGGTCGCCCGACTCGGCATAGCTGCTGAGGTCGGAGGCTAGCGAAAAGCAAATGAGGGCGCCGGTTTCCTTGGTAGCCAGGCTTTTGGCAGCTTCTACGTAGGGCGCTACGTCGCGCGTGCTGGTCGAGCGCGTGGGGCGCCGCCACCAGCCCAGCGGGCCGCCGCTTTCGAGCGCTGCTTTGCCCACAGTGAGTAAAAAGCGCCGGATTTCTTGCTGAAAAAGAATGATGCTCGCCAGCACGCCCACGCTCGTAAACTCGCCCAGGATGCTCGACAGTAGCCCCAGGCCCAGTGCATTCACCACCAAGTACACGAGGTAGAGGCTCAGCAGGCCGAGCGCCACATTGAGGGCTACCGAGCCGCGCAGCAGCTTGTAAAGCTGGTAGAGCAGCCAGGTCACGAGCAGCACATCGGCTACGTCGACCAGCCCCACGTGCAGAAAGTGAAATGGATAGGGAAGCGTCATGCGCAGAAATAAAGGAGCGGGCAGGCGGCTAGCCGTTCTTTACGTGTCGGTCTAGCCGCCAAAGGTATTTTGAAATAGCAGCACCGTCTGCCGCGCCTCGGGCACGTCGTGCACGCGCAGCAGCCGCGCCCCGCCCTGCAAGGCCAGCATGTGCAGGGCAGTGGTGCCATTGAGCGCCGCCTCGGGCGCTAGCCCCAAGGGCTTATACACCATAGCCTTGCGCGAGAGCCCCACCAGCAGGCCGTGGCCCAGCGCCCGCAGCTCGGGCAGGCGGCGCAGCAGCTCGTGGTTGTGGGCCGGGGTTTTGGCAAAGCCAAAGCCGGGGTCGAGCAGCACGTTGGGGAGCGGCAGCCCGCCGTTGGCTTGGCGCAGGGCCGCTAGCTGGTCGCGAAAAAAGCGCAGCAGCGTCAGCACCAGGTCTGCGTCGTACTGCGCCAGGCTGCGCATTGTCTGGGGGTTGCCCTTGAGGTGCATGAGGGAGTAGGGCACCCGCAGCCGGGCCACGGTGGCCAGCATATCGGCATCGAGGGTGCCGCCGCCGATGTCGTTCACGAGGTCGGCACCGGTGGCCACGGCCTCGGCGGCCACGCTGGCCCGAAAGGTATCGGCGCTTAGAAAGACCAGCGGAAACTCGCGGCGCAGGGCGGCCAGGGCGGGCAGCAGGCGGCGCTTTTCCTCGTCGGGCGAGATGTCGGCGGCGCCCGGCCGCGAGCTGTAGCCGCCTACGTCGAGGGCAGCGGCCCCGGCCGCGAGCATGGCTTCGGCGCGGCGCAGCAGCTCGCTCTCGGTGGCGAGCCCCAGCCGCGAGCCAGCGTAAAAAGAGTCGGGCGTGAGGTTGAGAATCCCCATTACCCGCGGCTGGCGCAGGTCGAGCAGCCGGCCGTGGGGGCTCAGCAGGGCGCTGGTGAAGGACTGATTTAGGACGCTTTCAGCGGAAATAAACATGGGGTGGGTGGGCGGGCAATGCAGCGCGAAGGGTTAAATATCCGGGGTTGCGGGCGAACTTGCCGGCGTTTCCTTGCTAGTCTATCCAGCACGCCCGGCTATTTTCCCGTCTTCCCCTTTGAATACCCCCGCGCACTACGACCTTATTCTGAGCAGCTGCCGCCAGCTGTTTTTAGCCAAAACCCACGACTACGGCACGGCGTGGCGCATCCTGCGCCTGCCTTCGGTGACGGACCAGATTTTTATCAAGGCCAGCCGCATCCGCACCATTCAGGAAACCGGTACCCAGCGCATTGCGGACGGCATCGATGAGGAATTTGTGGCCATCATCAACTACTGCCTCATTGCCCTCATGCAGCTGCGCCTACCGGCCAGCGCGCCCCTCGACCTGCCCACCAATGAAGTAGCCGCTGCCTACGACCACGAAAATGCCCGCAACCGCGACCTGCTGCTCGCCAAAAACCACGACTACGGCGAGGCCTGGCGCCAGATGCGCGTCAGCAGCATTACCGACCTCATCCTCATGAAGTTGCACCGCATCAAGCAGCTCGAAGACCTGGCCAGCGGCCCCACCGTGAGCGAGGGCGTGGAGGGCGGCTACCGCGATATGCTGAACTATGCCGTGTTCGCGCTCATTCTGCGCGAAGAGGCCGCGAGTGCCAGCCACTAGCCGGCGCCTGGGGTGGGCCTAGCCGCTCGTTTTTGCGTATTCGCCTCGTTATCGCTTTCGTTATTTTTTAGTGTATGCCCGTACTTCGCCCCGCTTCGGCTCCGGCCACGCCGCACCCGCTCCGCCTGCTCACGCGTGTGTGCTGGTTCTTGCTGGGCGCGCTGTTTATTTTTTCTGGCCTCATCAAGCTCAACGACCCCGTGGGCACCGCCTACAAGCTCGAAGAATACTTTGAGGTATTTGCTGGCGACGTACCTTTTTTGAGCTGGCTGTTTGACTACCTGCACAACTCTAGCCGCTTCCTGAGCGTGGCGCTCAGCTCGCTTGAAGTGATCCTGGGCGTGGCGCTGCTGCTGCGCTGGTACCTGCGCCAAACGCTGTATCTGCTGCTGGCGCTGCTTGTCTTCTTCGCGTTTCTGACGTTCTACTCAGCCGCCTTTAATAAGGTGACGGACTGCGGCTGCTTCGGCGATTTTATCAAGCTCACGCCCTGGGCATCGTTTGTGAAAGATTTGTTTTTGCTGGGCTTGTTGACCGAACTGTTTTTTAATCAGCGGTTTTTGCGGCATTCCTTCGTGCGCGGTATGCCAGGGCTCATGACCATGACCATTGCCAGCGCGCTCGCCATTGGCATTGGGGTGCGGGCGCTGGGCCACTTGCCGTACTTCGATTTTCTGCCCTACAAAGTGGGCAACAACATCGGCCAGCTCATGAAGCCGGCCGAGCCGCCCCGCTACCAATATACGTTTGAGCGCGCCGGCAAAACGATGGAGGCCAGCGAGTTTCCCACCGATTCGACCTGGAAGTACCAGTCGATGACCGTGCTCAACCCCAAGACTTCGACGCCCATCATCACCGACTTTGTTGTTAGTGACTCCGAGGGAAACGACGTCACTAAACAGATTTTGACCGGTAAGAAGTTGATTCTCATCGTTCAGAATACCAACAAAGCCGACCGCGAGCGCTTTGTGCAGCTCGACAGCTTGTTTGCGGCCGCCGCCAAATCGCGCAAAAACATTGGCGTGCTAACCATCACCAGTACCAGCGCCGGCAAGTTCGACTCCTTCCGCCACGATGTAAACCTGGCTACGCCCTACTACTTTGCCGACGCCACGGTGCTCAAGTCCATCATTCGCTCCAACCCTGGCTTGCTAGTGCTCAACAATGGCACGGTGATGGCCAAGTATCACTACCACGACATTCCAGCGCTGTACCAGGTCGAAAAAGCCCTGCAATAATGGTTAACTCTTTAATGGTTAATGATTAAGGCCTTGTAGAGTTATGTGCTCTTCCTAACAGTCTCCATCATTAACCCTTACCCATTAATCGATTAACCATTAAACATGCTCTCCTTTCTGCTGCGTCGCCTGGGTCAGGGCCTGCTCGTGTTGGTGGGCGTGGCCACGGTGGTTTTTTTCTTGTTTAATGTGCTGCCCGGCGACCCCGCTGCCCTGCTGGCCGGCCAGCGCTCGGACCTTGCCACCAAGGCCGCCATTCGGGCCGACCTGGGCCTCGACCAGCCGCTGCCCGCCCGCCTCGCCAGCTACCTCAACGATGCCTCGCCGCTGGGCATTCATCGCCGCGACTCGGCGGGCGTGGCGCGCTACGGCGGCGTGGCGCTGCTGCCGCTGGGCCAGCAGCGCGCGCTGGTGCTGAAATGGCCTTACCTGCGCCGCTCGTTTCAAAGCAACCAGGATGTGCTTGCCATCCTGCTCGACCGCTTTCCGGGCACGCTGTGGCTAGCCTTGGCGGCCATGCTGCTGGCGGCGGTGCTGGGCGTGGCGCTGGGCGTGGTGGCGGCGCTGCGGCCGCAGTCGTGGCTCGACAGGGTATTAGTAACTACTTCGGTATTTGGTATTTCGGTGCCTTCGTTCGTGGCGGCCATTCTCATCGCCGTCACCTTTGGCTTTTACTGGAGCCACTGGACGGGCCTCAGCCTTACGGGCCAGCTCTACGAAACCGACCCCTTCACGGGCCAGCGCCACCTGGTGTTGCGCAATTTGCTGCTGCCGGCCGTAGCGCTGGGCGTGCGTCCGCTCGCCATTATCATGCAGCTTACGCGCTCCTCCATGCTCGATGTGCTAAGCCAGGACTACATCCGCACGGCCCGGGCCAAGGGCCTCGGCGCGGGGCGTACCGTGCGCAAGCATGCTTTGCGCAACGCGCTCAACCCGGTGGTGACGGCGGTGTCGGGCTGGCTGGCCTCGCTCATGGCCGGCGCGTTTTTTATCGAATATATCTTCAACTGGAAAGGCCTGGGCACAATGACGCTGCAAGCCGTCGAAAACCTCGATTTTCCGGTGGTGATGGGTGCCACGTTGTTCGTGGCCGCCATTTTCGTGCTCATCAATATTGCCGTCGATATGCTGTATGCGCTACTCGACCCGCGGGTGAAAATAAGCTGAGCAATCAGTAGCATTTGCGCCACTGCGTCAATACATTTGGTGCACTACGCGCTGGCTAGCCGGGATGGGCCGCGGGGCCGGGTGGGTAGTGTGTTTTTTTCATCTTCTCTCTACTTCGCACCGCATGGAACCGCTCGCTACTTCTTCCTATTCTGCCAGCCCGACTGCTTATGGCCCCGCCACTTCGCCGACGCTCACTATCGGCGACTGGCTCATTACCTACCTCATCACGGCCGTGCCGCTGGTGGGCTTCGTGATGCTGTTTGTGTGGGCCTTCGGGGCCGGCACCCCGCCTAGCAAGGCCAACTGGGCCAAGGCCACGCTCATCGTTTACGTCATCTTTGGCGCGCTTGGGTTGCTGTTTGCCGGTAGCTTTATGGCGCTGATGCTGAAATCGGGCGGCTTCAATCCCAACTCTCACTAACTTTTGCACTTATGACCGACTTGCCGTCGGCTTCGACTACGGCCAGCACTGCCCCCATCGGCGGCGCTGGCCATTTGTATTTGGTGGGCCTGCCCGGCTCGGGCAAAACCACGCTGGGCCGCCGGCTCGCCATCCACTACGGCCGCCCCTTCCTTGACCTCGACGCGGTGATTGTAGCGGCAGCGGGCCAGGATATTCCGGCCATTTTCGCGGCCGAGGGCGAGGCCGGTTTCCGGCGCCGCGAGGCCGCCGCCTTGCGCGAAGTGGCCAGCCGGCCCGAGCCCCTGGTGGTGGCCACGGGCGGCGGCACGCCTTGCTTTCATGAGAATATGGCGGTGCTGCTTGCTACCGGCTTTGCCCTGTGGCTCGACGTGTCGCTGACTACCCTGGCCCGCCGGTTAGCCGGGGGCGCTCAGGCCGGTACGCGCCCGCTGGTAGCCGCGGTGCAGGGCAATACGCCGCTCGAAACGCCAGAAAATTCGCTAAAAAGATGGTTGGGGCAAACCCTCGCGGCCCGGCGGCGGTTTTACCGCCTGGCGCCACTACGCTGCTCGGGCGTCATCGGCACCCGGCCGGCTAGTGTAGTAGCTGCGCTGGCCGAAGCCGGTTTCCGGCCGTAGGCAACGCAAATTCGCGCTAGTCGTAAATTTGCGCTTAATTGGCGTATTTCAGCAGTTTAGTTTAACTTAAAAGCGTTTGTATGGCTATCGTTTCTGACACTGAAGCCCCCGCCCCGGTTCGGCCCAAGCATAAGGGCTCGGCGCAGCTTTTTAAAAACCCGGTGCTTGAGCGGCTTTCGCACACCCACATTGCGTTGCCGGTTAGCATCTTTCTGATTACCGCCGCTATTAGTTTATACTACGGCCTCACGCACGGCTTTATAGCGGGTATTTCGGGGCTCGGTCTCTTCTTAGGTGGCTGGTTCTTGTTCTCGTTTATCGAGTATTTGGTGCACCGCTACGTGTACCACATTCCGGCTACTACGCCGGGCCGGTCCAAGTTTCAGTACACGATGCACGGTGTGCACCACGAGTACCCCAAGGATGAAACCCGGCTAGCCATGCCGCCTATCATTACGGTGTTTGTGGCGTCGCTACTCTTTTTTGTTTTCCGCTTTGCATTTGGTACGTGGGCCTTCGGCATCTTGGCGGGCTTTACGTTTGGCTACGCGCTGTACCTGTTTGTGCATTACGCCATTCATATGTATTCACCACCCAAAAATTTTTTGAAAGTGTGGTGGACGCACCACGCTCAGCATCATTATCGCCAAGATGAGGTAGCCTTTGGGGTAAGCAGCACCCTCTGGGATCACATCATCGGCACGATGCCCACTAAGCGTACTTCGTAGTGCGGCTCTAACGCAAAAAACGCGGCTCCTGCGTAGGAGCCGCGTTTTTTTATGAGATAGACCAGCTCAGGGCTAGGCGTTGCCGCTCCCGCCACCCATCTTGGTTACCAGCCACCAAATGATAGCGACCACGAAGAAAACGCCCAGAATGCCTACCCAAGCCCCAGCCTTGAAGACATCGCCGATAGCAGCGCAGCTGGTGAGGGACGTAACTAGCAGGGCCAGCATAAAAAGCGAAAGGAGACGCGAAGTAGTCATGAGAATAGTCAGAAAATGAAGGAGATGTGAAAGCCAGCCATGTAGCGACTTGCTAGCTGAACTTACTGCGATATGCGCAAAAAGGTTGGCTTTGCAGAAGGCTATCCCCCTTTTTGACGAGTACTGCCCCCGGTGTTTCGGGTTTATCTGCCACTTTTGCTTTACTTATGACTGTTTCTGCCCTCACCTCCGCTTTTCAGCAGCGCTTTGGCGCGGCCCCCGACCTTTTGTTGCGTGCGCCAGGCCGCATTAACCTCATCGGCGAGCATACCGACTACAACGACGGCCTGGTGCTGCCCGCCGCCATCGACCAAGAGATTCGCTTTGCGCTGCGCCTCAATGGCACCGACCGCATTCGGCTGGCGGCCCTCGACTTTGACGCCGAGTATGAAGTAGCGGTGGCCGACATCGCACCCATTCCGAATGGGCACTGGGCCAACTACCAGCTGGGCGTGGTGGCGAGCCTGCTCCAGCGCGGGGCCACGGTGCCGGGCTTCGACTGCGCCTTTGGGGGCGATATTCCGAGCGGGGCGGGGCTATCCTCATCGGCCGCGGCCGAGTGCGGCGTGGCCTGGGGCCTCAATAAGCTGCTCGACTTAAAGCTCGATACGATGGCACTCGCCCACGTGGCGCAGCAGGCCGAGCACGAGTATGCCAAGGTGATGTGCGGGCTCATGGACCAGTTTGCTAGCCTCTTTGGCCGGGCCGGGCACGTGGTGGAGCTCGACTGCCGCTCGCTCGAATACGCGTATTTTCCCTTCGACACTGCCGACTGCCGGCTGGTGCTCTGCAACTCGGGCGTGAAGCACGCGCTCGGCGATAGCGAGTACAATACCCGCCGCGAGGAGTGCGCCCGCGGCGTCAAGATTATGCAAAAGCGCAACTCAGCCATCAAGTCTCTGCGCGACGCCACGCTAGCCGACATCGAAGCCGATAAGGACGAGCTGGGCGAAGTCGTGGAGAAGCGCTGCCGCTACGTGGTGGAAGAAAACCAGCGCGTGCGCGACCTCACGGCCCGCCTCGCCGAGCACCAGTCGCTAGCCAAGGTGGGCGAGCTGCTCTACGCCAGCCACGCCGGCCTAAGCGACCTCTACCAAGTGAGCTGCGCCGAGCTGGATACGCTGGTGGAGCTGAGCCGCCAGGCACCTGGCTGCTACGGGGCCCGCATGATGGGCGGCGGCTTTGGCGGCTGTACCCTCAACCTGGTAGCGACCAATCAGGTAAAGGAGTTTTTGACGCACATGAAGCAGGGCTACCACAACGAGCTGGGCCTAAAGCTCGATACGTACGTAACAACTTTGGCCGACGGCGTGGGTGAGCTTCTTTCATGAAGAGTAGTAGTTGCGTTATACCACGGCGGAGATGCTGAGCCTCGCGCACATCTCCACCGCGCCGCTACCCGTTATGCAGTAGAGATGCTTCGGCAAGCTCAGCATGACCGCCTTTTATTCCCACCTACTTACGTTTCCCATGTTTGATTTCACTGAACAGCCGCACCGCCGCTTCAATCCATTAGTAGACGAGTGGGTGCTCGTGTCGCCGCATCGCGCCAAGCGCCCCTGGCAGGGCCAGCAGGAAAAGCCGCAGCCCGACGAGCGCCCCGCCTACGACCCCACCTGCTACCTGTGCCCTGGCAACCCCCGCACCAGTGGCGACGTGAACCCGAAGTACGAGCACCAGTTTGTGTTCGACAACGACTTTGCGGCGCTGCTGCCCCAGGGCGAAGCCGGCACCTACGAAGAAGGGGGCTTGCTGCGTGCCGAGGCCGAAACCGGCCACTGCCGCGTCATCTGCTTCTCGCCCCAGCACAACCTGACGCTGCCGGAGATGGCAGTAGCCGAAATCCGCCGCGTAGTGGATGTGTGGACCGATGAGTTTCGCACGCTCGGGGCCGACCCAAATATCAACTACGTGCAGATCTTTGAGAACAAAGGCTTTGTGATGGGCTGCTCGAACCCGCACCCGCACGGCCAAATCTGGAGCGAACGCACCGTACCCGACCTGCCCGCCAAGGAAGCCCGCGCGCAAAAAGCGTATTTCGACCAGAACGGCCGCACGTTGCTTAGCGATTACCTGGCCATTGAAGAGAAGACCAAAACCCGCTTCGTGGTCGAAAACGACACCTGGGTGGTGCTGGTGCCCTTCTGGGCCGTGTGGCCCTTCGAGACGCTGGTGCTGCCGCGCCGCGCCGTGCAGGACCTTACCCAGCTCAACGACCAGGAGCGCGATGGGCTAGCCGACATCCTGAGCCAGCTCACCATCAAGTACGACAACCTGTTCGAAATCAGCTTCCCCTATTCGGCCGGCTTTCACCAGCGGCCCACCGACGGGCAAGATTACCCCGAGTGGCACCTGCACCTGCACTTCCTGCCGCCGCTGCTGCGCTCGGCCACCGTCAAGAAGTTTATGGTCGGCTACGAGCTGCTGGCTAATGCCCAGCGCGACATCACGCCCGAGCAGGCCGCCGAGCGTCTGCGGGCGCTGCCCAGTGTACATTACAAACTGGCTAAAGCAGGGCAGCTAGGGCAGTAGCTTGGACTTTTTATTCCGAACGTAAGCGTAACGAGCAGGCGCCCCCCTTAGCCAGGTATGCCACCCAGCACAACTGGGACGATATCGTGGTGCTGCGCCACGCACCGGGCGGGTAGTATGGATACGCGCCAGTTGCACTCCCTCGCCGGAATGGGCGCGTACCTGCGTGCCGCCACTACGCCCGCCCTTTCTTCTCGCTCCTTGCACCGGCCTTGGAGCAAGGGTAACACGGTTATGTGCACAGCGCAATGCTAAAGTTGGCAGGCCCTGGAAGAAGCCGTGCAGGTGGCGGGGTACTGGCTACCCAAGCAGCTCCTCAATATCCTCCCGCGTCAGCGACTTGATAACTGCCTCGTCGGTCGTTATCAAGTCGCTCACTAGCTGAAGCTTGCGGCGCTGCAAAGCCAGGATTTTTTCCTCTACTGTGTTCTGGCTGATGAACTTGTACACGAACACCGGCCGCTGCTGGCCGATGCGGTGGGCGCGGTCGATGGCCTGGGCCTCCACCGCGGGGTTCCACCAAGGGTCGAGGATGAAGACGTAGTCGGCGGCCGTGAGGTTGAGGCCCACGCCGCCCGCCTTCAGGCTGATGAGAAATATCTGGAGGTCGGGGTCGCTTTGAAACCGCTCAACTTCGCCCTGGCGGTCGCGAGTGTGGCCGTCGAGGTAGGCGTAGGCGAGCTGGCGCTCGTCGAGGCCCGCCCGCACCAAGGTCAAGTGCTGCACAAATTGGCTAAATACCAAGACCTTATGGCCCTCCGAGACGACGCTCCGAAGCATGCGCAGCACTTCCCGCATCTTGCCCGACTCGCCTTCGTAGGTAGCATCGGCCAGGTGCGGGTGATTGGCAATCTGGCGCAGGCGGGTGAGGCCTTGCAGCAGCAACAGCTGGGTGCCGCCCGCCGGAGTAGGCACGTGGCCCTCCAGGCTCTCCATTATTTTATTGCGGTAGAAACTCTTGGTTTCTTCGTAAAACTGCGCCTGCTCTTCCGTGAGCGGGCAGTAGCTGAGGTGCTCGGTTTTGGCGGGTAGCTCGCTGGCTACCTGGGCTTTGTGTCGACGCAGTACGAAGGGCTTGATGAGCGCGTGCAGCTTGCGGGTGCGGCTCTCATCCTGGTTTTTCTCGATGGGCTTGACAAACTCCTTCCGGAAAAAAGCCTGGGTGCCCAGCAGCCCGGGGTTGATAAACGTCATCTGCGACCACAAGTCCATCGTACTATTTTCGACCGGCGTGCCGGTGAGAATGAGCCGGTGCCGCGCCCGGAGCTGGCGCACGGCCTGCGCCGTAGTCGAGCTGGGGTTTTTGATGGCCTGCGACTCGTCAAGTATCACGTAGTCAAACTGGTAGCTGGCTAGCAGCTCGGTGTCGAGGCGCACGATGCCGTAGCTGGTCAGTACCACGTCGTAGCCAGCAAACTGCGCCACGTTTTTGTCGCGGTAGGTGCCCGTGTATACCAGCAGCCGCAGGCTGGGCGTAAACTTGCGTGCCTCAGCCATCCAGTTGTAAACCAGCGAAGTAGGCAGCACCAGCAGCGACGCGGCGCCCTGGCTGGCCTGGCTTTCCTGGCGTTCGAGCAGCATCACCAGGGTTTGCACGCTCTTGCCGAGGCCCATATCGTCGGCCAGGCAGCCGCCGAGGTGGTAGTCCTGCACAAAGCGCAGCCAATTGTAGCCCGCCTGCTGGTAGGGCCGCAGCGTGCCGCGGAAGCCCACCGGCAACGGCCGGTCCTCCACAGCGGCAAAGTCGCGCAGCTTTTCGAGGCGGTGCGTGAGCGTCACGGTCGCCAGGTTATCATTCTCTAAGTCAGTGACTAGCGACAGGTGGTGGCGGCGCAGCGATAAGGGCTGGCCCTCGGTTTCTTCGGCAAAGGCAAACAGCTCGAGGTAGTCGGTAAACCACTCGTCGGGGATGAAGGCCACTTGGCCGTTGGGCAGGCGATACTCGCGCCGGCGCTGCAAGATGTAGGGCCGCAGCCGAATAAACGGCACCGCGTACTCGCCAAACCACACCGTGCCGCGCACGTCAAACCAGTCGCCGCGCTCCTCAATGCCCACCTCTACCCGCACCGGACCAATAAAATAATCCTGGCTAGCCGAGGCTGCGCCCTGCACCTGAAAGCCCAGCTCGCCCAGCGACGGTGCATTGTCGTGTAGCCAGCGAAAGGCTTCGGCTTTGGGCAACGACGCGTGGCCCTCGGCGTCGAGCGCCAGGCCCCGCAGCCGCAGCTCATCGGCGCGGTCATTTTCCTCTTTGGCCGACCGCAATAGGCGCCGAAAGATGTAGGAATCAGCATCTTCCTCGAGCTGTACGCTCATGGGGCGCGGCGGGGTAAGGGGCAGGTCGTAGGCGCCGTAGCGGAAAGTGAGCGAGAAAAAGAGCGGGGCTTCGTCGGTGCCCGCGCCGGGCACTACCATCGGCTTGGGCAGCGGCACGCGGCCCCGCCGGGGTGGGCCAGGCGGGCGCACCGGCACCAGCGGCACGCCACCGGGTGGCAGGGGCGGCACATCCGAAAAGGTAAGCTGCGGGCGCGCCAGGTAGCGCTCGGTCCGGATATCGAAGCCGCGGGCGTGTACGTCGAACGACTCCATGAGCGGCGCCACGAACTTCTGGAAGTAGCTTTTTTCTACCGCCCGCGGCACCACGATAAATTTCTTGTTGAGAAAAGGCAGCAGCTTGCGCCCATCCACATCGTGCCGAAAGTAATAGAGTACATTATCCAGCAAAAGCCACGCGGGCTGCTGGCACACCAAAACGGCGTTTTTAAACTGGAAATCCAGCTTTTGATTTTGGTACTGAATCGTGGGGAAGTAGTGCGTGCCTTCGTCGTTGCGCCGGAAGTGAAAGAGCACCGATGCCGGTACCGGGGCTAGCGTCAGCTCGCGCCAGGTAGGTTCGCCGTCGCGGCCCATAATGAAGGCGTGCTTGCCCTGAAGGCCCGCCAGCAGCCGGCCCAGCCGCGTTTGCACGTAGCGGCTAATGGCCTCCTGCATGGGCTTATCGCCCTTCTCCGGATTATAAGTTTTTAGGAAAAACTCGGCGGTCGTAATCTTCCGGGGCCAGAATTCCTTAATAACGGCATCTTGCTGAAGCTGGTCGCACAGCGCAATCAGCTCATAATCGTCTTTTTCGAGGCCAGCGGCAAATTCCGGCGCGTTTTTGGCCGAAATAGTTTGGTGTTGCAGCGTCAATTGCCCGCGCGGGCCAAGCTGCACTACGTGCGCCGTAAATAGGTGGCCCAGATACTCGTGCGCAAACAACGAGTAAACCAACTGAAAGGGTAACGCGGTAGAAACATTCATACGCTGAACACGAGAGCGCGCAAGTTAGCCCCGAGAAACAATAATGCGTATCGGTTCAGGTTATCAAAAAGCCGGGTAGCTTTTTTATAAATTTTCGCGGATTTCCATCCGGCCCGCGTTCAGCGCCGGGCGAATAGATACGGCCAGCGTTATCGAAATGATAGCCAACGCGATAAAGAATATATCCGAGGCTTGCATTTTAACTGGGTAAGAGTCTACGATACTCGTGGCCATGCCCATGCTCACCACGTGAAAAGTTTGTTGAATCCAGCAAATAGTCACGCCCAGTATCAGCCCCGTGAAGGCCCCAACCAGCGCCACGATGGCTCCTACCAGCAAAAAGGCCTGTCGCACCGTTTCCTCGCCCGCGCCCATTGCTAGTAGCACGGCAATGTCTTTGCGCTTGTCGATGACCAGCATCGAGAGCGAAAAAAAGATGTTGAGCGAAGCAATGAGCAGGATGAAAGCGAACGTGATAAACACAAACAGTTTCTCAATCTTGATGGCTTTGAGTAGGCTAACATGCTGCTCGTCAGAGTCAAGCACCGTAAAGCTGTTGCCCAGGCGCTCGCGTAGCTCCTCCTTTACTTTGTCGGTCTGGAAGCTGCTCCCCACGCGCACGTAGAGTGCCGTGCGCCGGGCCCCATACCCGAGCAGCCGCTGGGCAAAGCTCAGGGGCACAAACAAGTAGCTGTCGTCGAGGTGTTGCTCAATTCTAAAAAACCCGCCCGCTAAAATATCCTGCTCATTGAAGGCCTTTTCAGGGTTCATGCTTAGCATTTTGCGGCCCGGCTCTTGGCGCGGGTAGAGCAGATGCAGGGGTGCTAGCCGGTTGTCGAGGGTAATGCTTAGCTCGCGTTGCACCCCTTCGCCCACGAGGGCGTACTCGCGCTCGCCGCGGTGCAGGCGGTGGTCGCCGGCAATGAGGTTGGAATCGACGGGAATCTGACCGAAATAATTGCCAGATAAGCCCCTCATTTTCACCACCATTTGGCGGTCGTGGTATTGCAGCAGCGCGTTGTCTTCAATAACCTCGGTGAGCAGCGCCACGCCGGGCGTATTCTGCACCTTTGTAATGAGCAGCGTGTCGACTAGAAACGACTTGCCCTGCCGCGCCGCGATAACCAGGCTAGGATCCGACTTGCCGTAGAGCGAGCGTACCAGGTCTTCGAGCCCGTTGAACACCGAAAGCACGATGATAAGCGCCATCGTGCCCACTGCCACGCCCACCATCGAGATGTTGGAAATGATAGTGATGATGTTGCGCTTTTTCTTGGATAAAAAATAGCGCCGGGCAATGAGGAGAGGTACGTTCATTAGCTGCACCGCCCACAAATCAAATCGGGCGGAAGAGGTGGCAAGGGTTGTTCTACGGATCTATAGGCTACTAAAACTATCGATTGCTTAGCTAATCACCCGCGCTTTATAAAGAAGTGCCCAAGTCGCAGCTGCTACGAATCACCCTCATAATCCGATAAATCCGGCTAATCCGATAAATCCGCGGTCCAGACTACTTCCAGGCTTTTACAATCAGCCCGGTACCCGAGTCGTGTTTGGTACGGGCATCAAACCAGTTGAGCAGCAAGCAAAACGGAAAGACGACAACGTAGTAAAAGGGTAGCAGCCCAAAAAACCAGCGCGACTTGCCAAGCATCAGAATGGGGTACTTCATGCTCAGGCGCCACGATACCTGGCCGGGCTCGCCATAGCTATAGCGGGCCTCAATGCGCTCGAAGCCCGCAGTACGCAGCTTCTGCTGAATTTCGTGGATGTTGTAGCCGTCGCGCACGTGCTCCTCGATAAAGCTCGTCTCCGAGTCGGCGTGCACGTCGGAGCCGCCTTGGTCGCTGGGCGTCGAGATGAGCAGCAGGCCGCCATCTTTAAGCGAGGCGTGGATGTTGCGAAACACTTCCACGTCTTCCAAGATGTGCTCCATTACATCCACCGACAGGGCGAGGTCAAACGAATTGGGCTCTTGGTAGAGCACCAGATCTTGCACCGCAAACTGCACCTGGGGCCGGCCGATAGCGCGGAAAAAGTTATTGGAATCAGCTACCTGCTCCTCCTTTACATCGACGGCCAGGATGTGCCACAGCGCGCTTAAACTGCTGAGCCAGTAGCTATACTGGCCGTAGCCGGCGCCGGCATCCAAAATGTTGAGCGGCTCGCGGGTGCGGCCCTTGGCCCACTGCCGCAGCTCGCGGTGCACATGCCAGGTACGCAGCAGCAGCAAGTCGAGCAGGTGGTAAAACACACGCCGCAGCCACGGCGAACGGTTGAAGACGTTGCCCAGGCTGCGCTTTATCGGGTCGTAGTACAAGAGAAATTACGAATTATAAGGTATGAATCAGGAATTGCTAGTGTGCAAGTCTATTCATCGTCCTGGGGGTTGAAGAGGCGCGGGCGTGGCATTTCGGGCGCAGAATCAGCCGCTTCTTCGGGCGGCGCCGGCGGAATATCGAGCTGGCTCAGCACTTGGTCCATGTGCGAGGCGTAGGCAGCGCTGTCGTCGTGAAAGAAATTCAGCTCGGGCACCACCCGCACCTGCTTGCGAATGCGCTTGCCCAGCGCAAAGCGGATTTCCTTGGTGTGCTCCTTAATGAGGTCTACGCGCTCAGTGGCGTCGCCCCCAAGCAGCAGGCTCAGGTACACGCGCGCCACGGCAAGGTCGGGCGTCACTTTCACGGTGCTGATACTGGGCACCAGGCTGCCCCCAAAGAGGTGCGGCAAGTCGCGCTGAAGCACCTGGGCCAGCTCCTGTTGCAGCAGGCTCGCCATTTTTTGCTGTCGTTTACTTTCCATATAAGTTGTAAAGGTAATTGGTGCCTGGGTGTTGGTGCCTGGGTGTTGGTGCCTGGGTGTTGGTGCCTGGGTGTTGGAGCGGAAAGTCAATGAGCAGTTTTGATTTAACTGAAACGACCTTTGCCGCCCCACGCCCCACGCCCCAGGCACCAGGCACCAATACCCAAGCACCAATCCCCAAATGCTTCGTTTTTTTAAAAGCTCACTGCCCGCGCAGCTCGTCGTGCTACTGCTGCTGGTGCTAGCTCTGCGCTTGCCGCTGCTGTGGATTGGCCTGCCCACTTCGGCGGCCGAGCTGCGCCTGCTGCTGCTGGGCGAAGGCGCCGCCGCCGGCGCCTGGCCCTACCGCGACCTCTACGACGGCACCGCGCCGCTCGCCACGGCCTTTGGCGGGCTGCTGCAACTGGCCTGGGGCCGGCCGCTGCTGCTGTACCGCGCCCTGGCGCTGGGGCTGCTGCTCGCCCAGGCCCTGCGCCTCAACTCGGTGCTCAACCGCGCGGGCGTGCACGCCGAGCGAGGCTACCTGGCCAGCCTCACCTACCTGGTAGTGGCTAGCCTCACTACCGACCTCGATACGCTGTCGCCGCTGCTAGTGGGGCATACGTTCATTATCTTGTCGCTCAGCGCGTTGTTGCCTACCTCGCGCGAGGGGTACGACAACCGCCGGTTATTTCGGGCCGGGTTTCTGATCGGGCTAGCGGCGCTCTGCTACTTGCCGCTGGGGCTGTTTGTGGCACTGGGGCTGTTTGCGGTGCTCATCTTCGCGGCCAATTCTTTTCGGAGCGGGCTGCTGCTGGTGTGCGGCTTTTTGTCGCCCTACGCGCTGCTCGCCACCGTCTTTTTGTACGTGGGGGCGTTGCCCAATTTTGTGGCCATGCACCTCGAGCGGGGCCTGCTGCCGGACGTAGCGCACCTCGATGGCCTGCCGCCCGCCGTAGCCTGGCCGCTGCTGGCGGTGCCCGCGCTGCTGCTGCTGCTAGGCCTGCTGCGGGCAGGTGGCCTCGCGCTGGGGCTGGTCATCCAAGCCAAGTTTCGGCAGCTAATGCTCGTATGGCTGATAGTGGCACTGGCGGTGCTGGCCGTGGGGCGAGGGCTGGCCCCCGGCTCGCTGGTGCTGCTGCTGCCGCCGCTCACGTATTTCAGCTTGTTTTTGTGGCAAAAAGTGCCGGGTAGCCTGGGCTGGCTGCCCGAGCTGCTATTCCTGCTGCTACTGGGGAGCGTCGTTACGTTGCGCTACCGGGCGCAGCTGCCGGGCCTGCCGACCCTGCTGCACTTGCCCGCCGAGGCCGCGCTGGCCCCGCAGCCGGCGCGGCGCTACACGGGCCTCGGGCCCGGCCGGGCCGTGCTGGTGCTGGGCCCCGACCGCCGGCCCTACCTCGACCACCCGGCCGCTTGGCCCTACATCGATTGGATCCTCGCCCAAACTGATTTTGACCATCTTACCGAATACGCGGCGGTAGTGCGGGTAGCTCGTAACCTGGCTCCGCACCCACCCGCCTACCTCATCGACCAAGCCCACCTGCTGCCGCGCCTGCGCTACCTGCTGCCCGGCGTGTTTGGCCGGTACCAGGCGGTGGCCGGCCGGCCGGGCGTGTATGAGCTGCGATGAACAGTTGGCTAAAGCACAAAAAGACCCTCTATCAGCTCGATAGAGGGTCTTTTGATTGTGTTTAGTCGGCTGGCTAGGCTACCGGGTTGGCTTGGTTGCGGGCTAGCTCGGCATTCAGCGCAGCGGTGCGGTCGCGGCGCACGCCGTGGGCGATGTAGATGCTGAGCTCGTAGAGCAGCAAAATCGGGATGGTCACGATAATCTGCGCCGTGACGTCGGGCGGGGTGATGATGGCCGCAATAATCAGGATAACCACAATTGCGTGCTTGCGATAGAGCCGCATAATTTCGGGCGTAACCAAGCCGGCTTTTGCCAGAAAAAACACGATCATGGGCAGCTCAAAGACGAAAGCGCACGAGAGCGTCATCGTTGTAAGCGTGCTCAAATAGCTTTGCAAATCGATCTGGTTTTCGATGCTAGCATCGACAGTGTACGACTGCAAAAAATTAATGCTCAGCGGCGCGGCGATGTAGTAGCCAAACAGCAGCCCCAGAATAAACAGTATCGACACGAAGAACACGGCGCCCTGCGAATTCTTGCGCTCGTGCGGGTACAGGCCGGGCTTGATAAAGCGCCACAATTCCCAGAATAAATAAGGGAAAGTGAGGCAGATACCCGCCATGAAGGACGTGCTGATGTGCATGGCCAGCTGCCCGCTCATCTCCCGGTTCTGGATGATAAAATTGACCTGGTTGGTGCAGGCATCAGTCGAGCCCACCAAAGTGCCCAGCTTGCAGAGCATGCGGTAGGTCCAGAAGTCGGAGCGCGAAGGACCCAGAATCAGCGTGTGAAACAGAAACTCCTTGGAAAAGAAGGCAACGAGCGAAAAAACTACCACCGCAATGGCGGCTCGGATAATGTGCCAGCGCAGCGCCTCCAAGTGGTCAATAAAAGACATCTCCGCTTCGCCTTCGGCGGCGGCGCGGTTCTGCTGAAACTGTTGAGTGGGGGTAGCCAACTGAGAGTAAGTGAAGAAGTGAAGGGGTGAGTAACTGGCAGCCGGAACGCGCGAAGGATTAACTAAGCCCTCCCGCGTTCACCTAGGCGCTCACTTACCCCTGAAATAATGGGTAGTCTTGCAGCCACTCATTTACCTGGTGGCGCACGCCAGTGAGGCGGCTGGTATCGGCGTGGTGGGTGAGGGCTTCGTCGATGAGCGCCACGATCCGCGCCATGTCGGTTTCGACCAGGCCGCGGGTAGTTACGGCGGCCGAGCCGATGCGGATGCCGCTCGTGACGAAAGGCGACTTATCGTCGAAGGGCACCATGTTTTTGTTGATGGTGATGTCGGCCTGCACCAAGGTATTCTCGGCGAGCTTGCCGGTGAGGCCTTTCGAGCGCAGGTCGATGAGCATCAGATGGTTGTCGGTGCCGCCCGAAATGATGTCGTAGCCGCGGCTCAAAAATTCCTTAGCCAGCGCCTGCGCGTTCTTTTGCACCTGGTGGGCGTAGCGGGTGTAGCCATCGCCCAGCGCCTCGCCAAAGGCCACGGCCTTGGCCGCAATCACGTGCTCCAACGGCCCGCCCTGCGTGCCGGGGAATACGGCCGAGTCGAGCAGCGCCGACATCGGGCGCGTTTCGCCCTTAGGCGTCTTCAGGCCAAAAGGGTTATCGAAGTCCTGGCCCAGCAAAATGAGGCCGCCGCGCGGGCCGCGCAGAGTTTTGTGGGTGGTAGTCGTGACGATGTGGCAGTGCTCAAACGGATTATTAAGCAAGCCCTTGGCAATGAGTCCCGAGGGGTGCGAAATATCGGCGAGCAGCAGGGCGCCCACCTCATCGGCAGCGCGGCGCAGGGCGGCGTAATCCCAATCGCGCGAGTAGGCCGAAGCCCCGCAGATGATGAGCTTGGGCCGCTCGCGGCGAGCGGTATCCACCACTTTATCCCAGTCGATAAGGCCGGTTTCCTTCTCTACTCCATAAAAGCTGGGCTGGTAGAGCTTACCCGAAAAGTTGACCGGCGAGCCGTGCGTAAGGTGGCCGCCGTGGCTCAGGTCAAAGCCCAGGATTTTGTCGCCGGGGTTGAGGCAGGCGAGCATCACGGCCGCGTTGGCCTGCGCGCCGGAGTGGGGCTGCACGTTGGCCCAGGCCACACCAAACAGCTCCTTAACGCGGTCGATGGCTAGCTGCTCTACTTGGTCAACTACTTCGCAGCCACCGTAGTAGCGCTTGCCGGGCAAGCCCTCGGCGTACTTGTTGGTGAGTACCGAGCCCTGCGCCGCCATCACTTGGTCGGAGACGTAGTTTTCGGAGGCAATGAGTTCGAGGCCGTGGGTTTGGCGCTGGCGCTCCTGCTCGATGAGGGCAAAAATGGTGGCGTCGTGCAGGGCGGCGGGGGCGGCGGTTGGGGCAGTAGCTTGCATGACCCCAAAAGTACGACCAAGCGGTTCAGCGCTTCGCAATAGGGTAGGGCGCTTCGCGGTTTTCAACTAAATGCAGCTCCCAGGTATCCAAATTGAGGGCGGCCAGGTGGCGCAGCTCGGGATTGTGCCGGTACACGCCCCCCGCGTCGAGGCCGATGGCGCCGGCGTGGGCCGCCACCGTAGCGCGCACTTCGGCCACCGGCGTGGGCACGTGGCCGTGCAGCAGGCGCTTGCCGGCCAGCCGGGAAGGGTCAAAAACAAAGCTCTTGGTATACAGCATGCTGTGCGAGTCGTGGCGCATAGCGGCCGGCGGCAACGCAAAGTCATACCCGGCGTGCACCAGCACAAAGTCAGCTAGTTCCAGCTCCAGGGGCAGCGCTTCCATCCAGGCGACGTAGCGGGCCGCAATATCGGCGGGCCGCGTTACGCCGAAGCTGGCCAGCGTTATCTCCCGCTCGGCTTCGGCCTTCCACATGTTGTTGGCGTTGGTAGCGCCGCGGATGGTGGCGAGTAGCTCGTGCTCGTGGTTGCCGCGCAGGCAATGCAGGTGGTAGCCAGCTGCCTGTAGCTGCATGAGGTAGTCGAGCATACCGCCGCTGTCGGGGCCTTTATTGACGTAGTCGCCCAGCAGGTACAGCGTATCGGGGGTAGTTAGCCGCAGCTCTTCCTCTACCAGGTAGCGGAAGGTGCGCAGGCAACCGTGCAAGTCAGTGGCAGCAAAGCGACGGGGCATAACGGATAAATTGGCTAAGCAGGTTTAAAAAAATGCTTACGAAAAAGCCCCGGCTGAGGGCCCAGCGCTCGACGAAGGAGCTGGGCAGTACGGGGGCGCTGCAACCAGCAGCGGCGGGCAGCGCAACGCAAACCTTGGGCGGTGGTTCCGGCCGGGAGCGGCGGGGGTGCTACGCATGTTGTTCGTTTCGGCGAGGTTAGCTAAAAAAAAGAGCTTTTTTTAGCATTGCCGGGGCCGCGCTAAAAGCTATACCTTTAGGCATCCAGAGCTTAGTGCTCTACTTCTGCATCACTTAATCCCACCCAAATAGTATGAAGATTCTCTTGTGTAGCTGCCTGGCCCTGGCCAGTTTCAGCCAGGCAGCTTTTACCCCCAAACAACCCGCCAAGGATAAGCCCCAAGCCTTATTTGATGGCAAAACCACCAAGGGTTGGCACACCTACCTCAAGCCAACGGCCGAGCCGGCCTGGGAAGTAGTAGATGGCACGTTGCAGCTAAACCCGAAGGCGCCTGGGCAAGGCGATTTGGTGACGGACGGGGAGTACGAAAATTACGAGCTTACCTTGGAGTGGAAAATATCGCCGGGCGGCAATAGCGGCATCATTTTCGGCGTGCACGAAGACCCGGCCTTCCACGCTACCTACGAAACGGGCATCGAGATGCAGGTGCTGGACAACAAAGGCGCCGAAGACAACAAGAAGGCCAACCACCTGGCCGGATCGCTATACGACATGCAGGCTCCGGCCAAAGATGTGGCCAAGCCGGCCGGGGAATGGAACCTGGTGAAGCTCCGCAAGCAGAACGGACACCTCACGTTCTGGCTGAATACGGTCAAAACAGTAGACGTCCAGATGGGTAGCCCCGAATGGAAAGCGTTGGTGGAGAACAGCAAATTCAAAACCTGGAAAAACTTTGCCGCCTACCCCAAGGGCCACATTGCCTTGCAAGACCACGACCACGTGGTGGCCTTTCGGGCCATTCAAATTGAACAGCTTTAGCGGGAAATACTAGCTATGAGCGCTTTTCAAATCAAGAAATCGGGGACGGTCTACGATGCCATTGTGGTAGGCTCGGGGGCCGGGGGCGGCATGGCGGGCTACGTGCTGGCGCACGCCGGCCTCAAGGTGCTGATGCTGGAAGCCGGGCCGTTTTTCGACCCGCTCAAGGACGCGCAGCAGCTGAAGTTTTCGTACGAGTCGCCGCGCCGGGGCGCTTCGACTACCCGGCCCTTCGGCGACTTCGACGCCGCTTTTGGCGGTTGGGAGCTGGACGGGGAGCCGTACACGACCAAGGATAAGACCGAGTTTAACTGGTTTCGGGCCCGGATGCTGGGCGGCCGCACCAACCACTGGGGGCGCATTTCGCTGCGCATGGGCCCCCAAGACTTTAAAAGTCACCACCTCGACGGCCTGACCGACGACTGGCCGATCACGTACGACGACGTGAAGCCGTTTTACGATAAGGTGGACCGCCTGATTGGGATATACGGCACGGTAGAAGGCCTGGAAAACGAGCCCGATGGTATCTATCTGCCGCCGCCCAAGCCGCGGCTCAACGAGTTGTTTATCAAGCAAGGCGCTGCCAAAGCTGGCGTAAAAGTGATTCCCGGCCGGGGCTCGGTGCTGACGGAAGCCTTGCCGGGCAACAAAGACCGGGGAGCCTGCTTTTTCTGCGGCCAGTGCGGGCGCAGCTGCAAGGTGTACGGCGATTTTTCGGCCTCGTCGTGCCTGGTCATTCCGGCGCTCAAAACCGGGAACCTCAAGGTCATCCCCAACGCCATGGTGCGCGAGGTGCTGACCGGGGCTAATGGGCTAGCCACTGGCGTGTCGTACGTGGATAAACAGGACTTGCAGGAGTACGAGGTGAAAGCTAAAATCGTGATTCTGGGGGCTAGCGCCGGCGAGTCGGCGCGGCTGCTACTCAACTCCAAGTCTACCAGCCACCCCAATGGCTTGGCCAATAGCAGCGGCGTAGTCGGCAAGTACTTGCACGATTCGACCGGAGCCAGTCTGAGCGGATTTTTGCCGCAGCTCATGGACCGCAAGCGGTATAACGAAGACGGGGTGGGCAGCGTGCACATCTACACGCCGTGGTGGCTGGATAACAAAAAGCTGGACTTCCCGCGTGGCTACCACATCGAGTATGGGGGCGGCATGCACATGCCGGCCTACGGGTTTGGCAATGGCATCCAAAACCTGAACGGCCTAGTGCCCGGCCGCGACGGCAAAATGAAGGAAGCCGGGGGCTTTGGCGCTTCCCTAAAGGACGACTACCGCCGCTTCTACGGCACGCAAGTAGGTATGGCCGGCCGAGGCACCGCCATCGCCAGGGAAGATAACTACTGCGAGATTGACCCCGATGTGGTTGATAAATACGGTATTCCGGTGCTGCGCTTCCACTACAAGTGGACCGATGCCGAAATCAAGCAGGCCAAGCACATGCAGGAGACTTTTCAGTCCATCATGCACGAGATGGGGGCCATTATCACTTCCAAGATTCCCGGCGCGGATACGAACTACGGCCTGGAAGCTCCCGGGCGCATTATCCACGAGGTGGGTACGGTACGCATGGGCGACGACCCCAAAAAGTCGGCCCTCAACAAGTGGTGCCAGGCCCACGACTGCCGCAATCTCTTTGTGGTGGATGCGTCGCCCTTTGTGCAGCAAGGCGACAAAAACGCGACCTGGACCATCCTGGCCCTTTCGATGCGCACCAGCGAGTACATCCTCGACCAGCGCAAACGCCTCATCCTCTCGTAGCGCATTCCCGATTTCACTCCCATGAAAAGACGCGAATCATTAAAAGCCATCGGCTTAGCTACTCTCTCGACCGGCTTGCTGCTGGACAGCTGTAGCCCGGATAAGGCCAAGGTGCCGCTAGCGCCAGTCGCCAGCCAGCCGCCGGCGCCCGCCGACGAGGTCGGCCGGCAGGCCTATGAAATAGCCCGGGATAAGGAGCTGCACGCCGCCACGTTCTTCACGCCCCACGAAATGGCCACGCTAACGGTTTTGGCGGATATCATCATCCCTAAAGACGAGCACTCGGGCAGTGCTTCCGATGCCAAAGTTCCTGATTTTATTGAGTTTATCGTCAAAGACATCCCCGAGCACCAGTTGCCCTTGCGCGGCGGGCTGCGCTGGCTGGACTTGCAATGCGCGACGCGGTATGGCCAGCCGTTTGTGGCGTGCACGTCGGCGCAGCAACTGGAGCTGGTGACCAAAATAGCCTACCCCAAGCGGGCCACCCGCGACATGCTAGCGGGCGTCGCCTTCTTCAACCGGATGCGTGACCTCACGGCCACGGGCTTTTTTACCAGTAAAATGGGGATAGCCGATATCGGCTACGTCGGCAACACGCCCAACCGCTGGACCGGCGTGCCCGCCGATGTGCTGAAACAGTACGGTATGGAGCACGTCTAGCGGCGGGGAGCACAGCGTTGGTTCTGATAGGTAGCTCGGTGTTGCGCGCTTTCCTTGTTCGATAAACGAGAGGAGCGGCAACTCATCTTTGTCGGCTTCCTTGACTGCTGCGGGCCCCAAAAGAAAGCAGGCAGCCCAGCGCGTGCGCCAAGCTGCCTGCTTTCTTTTGGCTAAATAAGCTTATAGCTGCGGAGCTACCTGGCCGCTCTGCTCGCGGCAATAGGTGATGAAGTCGGAATTGACCGGCTCAAGGCCGGCCTCGCGCAGCTTGGTGGCTACCTGGCCGCGGTGGTAGCTGGCGTGCACCACGCAGTGGGTCAGGATGTCGCTCACCTGCGAGTCGAAGGCGTCGCCCTGTGAGTTGCTGTACTGAATGTGGCGGTTTAGCTCGGTGTCGTCGGCGTTGGCGCATAAGTCGGCAAAGCGCTGGGAAGTCTGCTCGTGCCAGTGGTGCAGGCTGGCAAGGTCGTGCTCCTGCCACACTTTGAGCGGGCTGGCGGTGCCGCTGAGGCGCGCAATCCAGATGGCCTGGGCATTGATAACGTGGCTAAAAATGCGTAGCGCGGGCTGGGGCGCCTCCTGGCCGGCAGCCACCGACGAGTCGAGGCGGCGCAGCAGGGTCTCGTTGGCCCACACATTGAAGGCGCCGAGCTTGGCAATGGTATTGATCATGAGCGAAAGGCAAAAGTTAACATTGAGGCTGCAAAGAAAAGGACGTCACGCCGAGTTAGCGAGGCAACTCGGCGCGACGTCCTTGGTAGATTTTTCAATTGCTCAGCGAGGATCCTGCCACACGAGCTGCTCGTTGGTTTTGCGCTTGTCGAAGTTGGCACACTCGCCATCGCCCTTGCCCGTGAGGCCGCCCTCGGGGTGGCAGAGCACGTTGCCCTTAGTGTCGTAGACCGTCGATTGCTGGTCGCAGCACGGCGCCGACTCATAATATACCGGTTGCCCCTGGTATTGGTAGCGCATGATGCGAATAATGGGGTTGCGCTTGCGCGTAGCCAAGATGCGCTGAATGCGGTTGCGCAGCCACTGCGGGCGGGCCAGAGTGTCTTCGCGCATGTCGCGGACGGGTACGGCATCCACGGTGTTGGTACTGGTGGGAGCAGGCGTATCGGGCTCGCTCACAAAGCCTTCAGAGGGCTGGGTAGTGGGAGTAGTCACCACTACGTCTTGTTGGCAAGCACTTAACAGCAGGGCTAGCGCGGCAAAAGGAATAAACGAACGACGCATAGCAGCGGAGGGAAAAAGCACGAGTAGAAAAGTGCTTACCACTTACGCCAAACGACCCCTAATAGTTAGCCTAGTTAGCGCGGCAGTAAAGCCCAGATTTTGGGGCCAAATACCAGCCCGCCTACGGCCAGCGCGCCCAGCGCCGCCAGCAGCACGGCGCCGGCGGCCACGTCTTTGGCCCGGCCGGCTAGCGGGTGGTAGCCGGGTGAGACCAGGTTGGTCAGCGCCTCGAAGGCCGTATTGAACAGCTCGGCGGCCCACACGCTGGCTACGGCCAGCGCCACCAGCGCCCACTCGGTAACGGTTAACCCGCAGTAAAAACCCAAGCCGACCACTACCACCGTAGCCCCGGCGTGCAACTGCAAGTGTAGCTCGGAGCGGAGCGCCGCGCCCACTCCCCGAAAGGCGTGCCCAAAGCTAGCCGCCCGGCGGCGCAGCAGGCTCGTTGAGGTGGCGCCGGGTGGCACGTAGGGCGCTTGGTTATCAGCCCCGGGCGTCATATTCTTGAAAAATGGATTGCCGCAGCGTTTCCCACTCGGGCCGGATGATGCTGAAAATGACGGTGTCGCGCCGGTAGCCGCCCTGCGTGAGGCGATGCCGGCGCAGGGTGCCTTCTTCGGTGGCGCCCATGCGGCGCATGGCCGTCTGCGACTGCAAGTTGCGGGAGTCAGTTTCCAGCTCCACGCGCTCGTAGTGCAGCCCGTCGAAGGCGTAGCTCAGCAGCAAGTGCTTGGCCGCGCGGTTGAGGCCCGTGCGCTGAAACTCGCGGCCTATCCAGGTGTAGCCGATGCTCAGGCGCTGGTCGGTGGGCGCGATGTTGTAATAGCTAGTGCTGCCAGCTAGCTGGCCGGTGGCCAGGTCTACGATGGCAAAGGCGTAGCGCAGCTCGGCCTGCCGGTCGTGCACTGCCGCGGCCACGTAGTCGGCCAGGCTCACCGCATCGTCGGCGCGCGTGGTCGTAAACTGCCACACCTCGGGGTCGAAGGCCGCCGGCTTTAGGGCTTCAAAATCAGCCGCTTCGAGGGGCCGCAGGCGCACGCGGCTGTTTTCCAGCACCAGCTGGCGAGTGAAATCGAAACTCATGAGCAAGGAAGGAAAGCGAGCCGCAAAGATGCTACTAACTAGAAAAGCCGCCCGCCACGAGGGCCGGGCGGCTTTTGCCAGTAAAAACAGCTGAGCTTAAAACGAATACGTGTAGCCGGGGATGGAGACGGGCTTCAACTCAATCAGCTCACTCCCATCCGCCAATACATGGATTGCCGCAATGCGGTCAGGCGTAATTGCGCGATTGGCCGCTTTGCGAGCTTCGCGTACAGCCTGGCGGGGGTCGGTTTTATTAGAACGTTGCGCGGAAAATGCGGTCATAACGGTCGATGAGTTGTAGTAGGGCTCCCGGCTGCGCGGCAAGGGCAACCAAAAATATGGAGCTATTTACGCTTGATGCCTCTACTTTATAGCGAGTTGGGTCAATTTTAAGTTCCAGCATTTTTGTGTAAAGCTGAAAACGTCGCGTACTCGTATCCGACGTTTCATCCAGCATTGCCGCGGCAATAAAGCCGAAACACGCATTGGGGTCACTGCGGATAGTATCCGCAATAATAGCTAGTACCGTCGCGCCAAGTTTACCTGCCGCGTGCTGGTTGGTACGTAGCCTGTACCGAAAGGTACTTTTAATTTTAGCGTAAAAATCCACCGTATAGAAGTGGCCAGGATACTCCCGCACTTCTACCAGATACTTACGCCGCGAGTCGGGCGAGTGAAGAACTTGTAAATCGATTCCGATAGCCAGCTCTCCCGCCCACCCGTCTGGTTGCGATTACGTTGCACAAAGCGGTAGAGTAGAACAGTATTGAACACTGCGTACTGGTAGACAGCCAGCGAATAACGACGTGAATTTACGTGCTAATCGTTGGCTATCACCTGGTAATGGCGAGCGCCTTATATGTTCACCTCGCCCACCATGTCCTCCGGCTTCAGCCACTGGTCGAAGTCTTCGGCCGTGACGTAGCCGAGCTGAATGGCCGTTTCCTTCAGGGTCGAGCCGTTTTTGTGGGCCGTCTGGGCAATTTCAGCGGCCTTGTAGTAGCCGATGTGCGGGTTGAGGGCCGTCACGAGCATCAGCGATGAGTCGACGTGCTTCTTGATGTTGGGCAAAATGGGTTCGATGCCCACCGCGCACTTGTCCGTAAACGACGAGCAGGCGTCGCCAATCAGCCGGGCCGAGTGCAGGAAGTTGTAGATCATCAAGGGCTTGAACACGTTCAGCTCGAAGTGGCCCAGCGAGCCGCCGATGGTGATGGCCACGTCGTTGCCCATCACCTGGGCGGCCACCATCGTGAGGGCTTCGCACTGCGTGGGGTTCACCTTGCCGGGCATGATGCTGGAGCCGGGCTCGTTGTCGGGAATGTGGATTTCGCCGATGCCCGCGCGCGGGCCGCTGCTGAGCATACGAATGTCGTTGGCGATTTTCATCAGGCTCACGGCCACGGTCTTGAGCGCCCCGTGGGCTTCCACGATGGCGTCGTGCGCGGCGAGCGCCTCAAACTTGTTTTCGGCCGTGATGAAGGGCAGGCCCGTGAGGTCGGCAAGGTGCTGGGCCACGTTTTCGGAGTAGCCGGCGGGCGTGTTGATGCCGGTGCCCACGGCGGTGCCGCCCAGGGCCAGCTCGCTCAGGTGGGCCAGCGTGTGGTGGATGGCGCGCAGGCCGTGGTCGAGCTGCGACACGTAGCCCGAAAACTCCTGGCCCAGCGTCAGCGGCGTGGCATCCATGAAGTGGGTGCGCCCGATTTTTACCACTTCCTTAAACGCTTCAGACTTAGCCTTCAAGGCGTCGCGCAGCTTGGTGATGCCCGGTATTGTGGTCTCCACCAAGATCTTATAGGCCGCGATGTGCATGGCCGTCGGAAAGGTGTCGTTGCTGCTCTGCGACTTATTTACGTCGTCGTTTGGGGCCAGAAACTTCTTCTCGTCGCTCAGCAAGCCGCCGTGCAGCACGTGGCCGCGGTAGGCGATTACCTCGTTCATGTTCATGTTCGACTGCGTGCCCGAGCCGGTTTGCCACACCACCAGCGGAAACTGGTCGGCCAGCTTACCGGCCAAAATCTCGTCGGCTACCTGGCCAATGAGGTCGGCCTTCTCAGCGTCGAGCACGCCCGCGTCGCGGTTGGTGAGCGCCGCCGCTTTTTTAAGATAAGCAAAGGCTTTGATAATTTCCTTTGGCATCTTGTTGATATCCTGCGCGATAGGAAAGTTCTCGATGCTGCGCTGGGTTTGGGCGCCCCAGTAGGCATCGGCGGGCACTTGTACCTGGCCCATGGTATCTTTTTCGGTGCGAAAAGTAGACATCGTGTCGGATGTGCTCCTACGAGCTGGAAATGAGGTTTTGAAGATTATCCAACGCAATGGCACGGCGGGCGGCTGCCATCCCCATTACGCCACTGGCAAAAGTAGCCACTTTACCCGCTCTTTCGGGGTGAAGGCCGCGCCCGCGGGCGCGGGCCCAAAAGCCGACCAGGTGAGCCGCCGCAACTGGGAACCCCTAGCATTAAATGGGCTAACAGCCGACTAGATATACATGCAGCAGCACTACTTTTACTGATTCTACGAAGAGATTTATACTCGTCGCGAAGAGGATTGCGAAAGAGTTGGCTGAAAAGTGCTAAACTTGCGGCATGAACGTGGGCTTGAGTGATTCGGAGCGAAACCAGTTGCGGCAGTGGCAAAAGCAGCGGCGTG
>Ga0160429_1000261_pt1 | contig 60423 bp, 52 predicted proteins | sample SolpanmetagenomR_FD_108199 | JGI IMG/M metagenome (GOLD analysis project Ga0160429, IMG submission 108199) | Solar panel surface microbial communities from Lawrence Berkeley National Laboratory, California, USA - R | ecosystem: Engineered > Built environment > Solar panel > Unclassified ... | reverse complement strand
CGGCGCCATGGAAACCATGTACCAGCGCGGCAAAATCCAGGAGGAAAGCCTGCACTACGAGATGCTGAAGCACACCGGCGAATACCCGATTATCGGCGTCAATACCTTCCTCTCGTCCAAGGGCTCGCCCACGGTCATCCCGGCCGAAGTCATCCGCGCCACGGAGGAGGAAAAACAGTACCAGATTACGATGCTCGAAGCCCTGCACGCCCGCAACACCGCCGCTACCCCCGCCGCCCTGAAGCGCTTGCAGCAAATCGCCGTGCAGAATGGCAACCTCTTCGCGGAGCTAATGGAAACGGTGAAAACCTGCTCCCTAGGTCAGATTACGAACGCGCTGTTTGAGGTCGGCGGGCAGTACCGGCGAAATATGTAGGCTAGTCGCAATCAGATTTAATCCTTAAGATATAAAGCAAAATGAAAATTTCTCAGGTCAGTTTAATTGATTTTAAAAGATTTTCTGACTTAACTATAAGGAATATCCCTGCTAGTTCGAAAGTTGTAATTATTGTAGGACCAAATGGAAGCGGCAAATCCTCTATTTTTGATGCCTTTTTACACTGGTACAAATTGAATTTCAAGAATACGTATAATTCTTCTCAAGAGGACTATTACTTTAAAAAAGGAGGTATTATTAATGATTTTCGCAATTATGTAAATATTTCTTTTCACAATTTTGCTAGCCCCTCTCAAGCTAACCTAAAGGGTAAATTCTATTTTAGAACCGCATACAGAAATGATGCTGATTTTACCGTTACGACCCTTGCTCGTCAAGATGACCCAACAGAGAATATTCAAGTTCAAAATTTTATTCAAAATGATGCTGTCGTCAAAGACAATTACCAACGTTTAATTTCATTAACGCTTAAAGGCGTTTATGATGAACAAAATAATGACAAAACAGTCGGTTCCTTAAAAGAAGAATTGATTGGAAAAATAAGAGACTCTCTACGAAATGTTTTTGAAGATTTAAATCTTTCCTCTATTGGTGACCCATTGCGAAATGGAAGTTTTTACTTTGAAAAGGGTATATCAAAAGACTTCCACTATAAGAATCTTTCAGCAGGAGAGAAATCAGCATTTGATTTAATATTAGACTTGATTATCAAGTCCTCCTATTACACAGATTCTATAATATGCATTGATGAGCCTGAGACTCATATGCATACAAGGCTTCAATCAAGACTTTTTGCATAATTATATAGGTTAATACCCGAGCAAAGTCAATTATGGATTAATACTCACTCACTCGGAATGCTTAAGCAAGCCAGAGTTATAGACAATCTATATCCTTCTTCAATCACATTTCTTGATTTTTCTAATATAGATTTCGATACTGTTAGTGTGATTGAACCAACAAAAATTGATAAGGCAATATGGGAGAGGTTTGTAGAGGTCACGTTAGATGACTTTTCTAATCTGATTTCTCCTAGCAGGATTGTTTTTTGTGAAGGAAACCAATCTGGAAGAAAATATAAAAACTTTGACGCTCAAGTATTTGGCAAAATATTTAACAGCTCTTATCCTGATGTATTGTTTATATCAATGGGCTCATCAACAGAGTTAGAAAAGCCCGATAACATTGCGTTTAAAGTAATTTCAGACATTCTAACAGGAGCTCAATTTATCAAAGTAGTGGATAGAGATGATAAAAATAAGGAAGAGATACAAGAGCTTTTATCGAAAGGTATTAAAACACTCAGCCTAAGGCATATAGAAAGTTATTTACTAGATGATGAAATAATAACAAAACTATGCATCGCGACCAATAATGCTGATAAAATAACATTAGCTTTAGAACTCAAGCATACAGAATTAAAAAAGAGTATCGACAGAGGTAATCCAGTGGATGATATTAAATCTGCATCCGGAGATATTTATGTCGGGTTGAAGAAAGAATTAAAACTCACTGCTTGTGGCAACACTAAAGATGCCTTCTTCCGTGATATGCTCTGCCCATTAATTACGCCTGAAACCACAGTATTTCAAAAACTAAAATCTGAAGTATTAGAATAATTACCAAGTTGGCACGAGTTTAAATGAAACTGTAACTTGTACTAGGCTATTAGGTAGAGTTTGCACCTCCGCTGTCGCGTCAGTGACACGCGACGGTAGAAGAGACCAGCGGAGACTACTTGTGAAACAAGCGTTACCTGCCGCGTTGCGGAAATAGAATCTGAGTCAACGCACGTTTGAAACCCAGTACCTACCCAGCTTGTATGGTTCAGGTACGTTGTTGCCGGGTTGGATAGTCTGTGCTTGATTCCGGCTTCTGTTCACTGCCCTTGCTTTATGATAGACCATTTCACCGAATTAGATAGAAACAAGCTTTTTCTGCTGTATCATCTCAATCCGGTGCACCCCAAAGCTCCGCCAGTTCCCAAAGGGCCTTTGCTCCAGATTGTTATTATCCGGCACGGCGAAAAGCCTACCGAGGGCGACAACCTTTCCGCCAAAGGCTTCGAACGGGCGCTGGCCTTGCCTGATGTACTCAACAAATTGCTACCCCGGCCACCCCATTTCACTTACGTGCCGTGCATCGGCACCGATAAGGACCAGACCACCCGGGTACGAATGATGCAAACCGTGCTGCCCTACGCCGTGCAACACAACCTGACCATCAACAGCGACTACGCTCCCGATGAAATCAAGGGTCTCGTGAAAGAGCTTCGGCACCACCGCGGCACCGTGCTGCTGGTGTGGGAGCACCACAACATTGTGAAGATTGCCGCGGCCCTGGGCATAGCAGAACCCCAGGAATGGCCCGACGATGACTACGACAGCATCTGGACCATCACGTTCAAGAAAGGCCGGGCCAAGGGCCAAGCCCGGCAGCCGGTGCTGACCATAAACAAGGAAGGCATTCAGCCGGCGACCTCCCCAGGCGCGGGAGCCTAATCGGTGCGCTACAAGGCTTGCATTGTTAAGCTGGAAAGTGACCTGAAAGATGTTCGGCTAGCCACCTTGCAGCGCATTACTACGGATGAGCTAGGCAGGTGTTTCGAATGCTCGATTACGCTTTAGCTGGGGTGAAAATAAGCCAAGGCATAGCTCCTCCTAGTATCTTGCCGAGCCTTCTTAGCTACTAGTACGTTGAAAAAACTCCTACTCGCCGCCGCCCTAATTGGCTCCTATGCTGCCCAGGCGCAAAAGCTCACCGCTACCGAACGCAAGCTCGTTGCCTCGGTGCAGCAGCGCATGCCGCAGACTGAAAAGCTGCTGGAACAAGTAGTGAACATCAATAGCGGCACGCTCAACGTGCAGGGCGTGCGTGAGGTAGGCACGGTATTTCAAAAGGAGTTTGATGCCCTAGGGTTTAAAACGGAGTGGGTGGCTATGCCCGCCAGCATGCAGCGGGCGGGCCACCTAGTGGCGCAGCACAAAGGCAAAAAGGGCAAACGGCTTTTCCTGATTGGGCACCTCGACACGGTGTTTGAGCTGGATATGCCCTTTACCAAGTTTACCCGGCTAAACGACTCGACGGCCACCGGCCAGGGCGTGAATGACATGAAGGGCGGCGACGTGGTGATACTGGCGGCGCTTCAGGCGCTGCAAGCCAATGGGTTGCTCAAGGATGCCAGCATCACAGCCTACTTTACCGGCGACGAGGAGCGCGGCGGCGAGGGCCCGGAAGCCCGGGCCGACTTCATTGCCAAAGCGAAAGAGGCGCAGGTCGGCCTTGCCTTTGAGAATGCCATCGACCGGCACACGGTGGCCACCGCCCGGCGCGGCAGCAGCAATTGGCAGTTGAAAACCTTCGGCACGGCGGCCCATTCCTCCACCATTTTTAAGCCCACGGTGGGGTACGGCGCTATTTACGAGGCGGCGCGCATCCTCAACTCCTTCCGCGAAACGCTGAGCCAGGAGCAGTACTTGACCTTCAACCCCGGCCTTATCGTGGGCGGCTCCGAAGTGAACTACGACGAGGCCAAAGCCCACGGCGAAGTGGTCGGCAAAACCAATATCATTGCGCCCAGCGCCGCCGTGACCGGCGACTTGCGCTTCTTGACCGAGCAGCAAAAGGAAGCGGCCCGCGCTAAAATGCGCGCCATTGTGGCCCAGCACCTCGCTGGCACCACCGCCGAAATCACCTTCGCCTATGGCCTGCCCGGCATGCCCCCTACCCCCGGCAACCAACGCTTGGCCGCCGTGGCCGACCAGGCTAGCCGCGACCTGGGCTTTGGGCCAGTGGTGGCCGGCGACCCTGGTGCCCGCGGCGCCGGCGACGCATCCATCGTGGCGCAGTACCTCGACTGCCTCGATGGCCTAGGTGCGCCCGGCAAGGGTGCCCACGCGCCCGGCGAAACCATCAATTTGAAGGAGTTTCCAAAGCTGGTCGAGCGCGCGGCGCTCATGATTTACCGGCTTACCCGGTAGGCCGTAAATCGCGGGGCCGAAGACTAGGAGTTTGCGTCTAAGTTTGTGGTATGCGCTTCCTTTCCCACCTTACCCTAGCCGCCGCTTTTCTGCTAGCTGGCCCCGCCGCTTTTGCCCAAACCACTAGCGTGTGGAACAACAAGCAGTGCGCCGTGGTGCTGACCTACGACGACGCCATCGATGTGGACCTCGACAACGCGATTCCGGCCCTTGACTCGGCCAAGCTGCGCGGCACGTTTTACCTCATTGGCTCGTCGCCGGTGCTAGCCAAGCGGCTGCCCGAGTGGCGGCGGGCGGCCCAGCGCGGGCACGAGCTAGGCAACCACGCCCTGATGCACCCCTGCGACGGCAGCCTGCCCGGCCGCGGCTTCGTGACGCCCGACAACGACCTGAGCAAGTACACCGTGAGCCGGGCCGTGACCGAAATCAGGGCCAACAACACGCTACTTACAGCTATTGATGGCAAAACGGCGCGCACCTTCGCCTACCCCTGCGGCGACCGGCAAATTGGCGGCGTCAACTTCTACGACCAATTAAAGAACGACTTTGTGGCGGCCCGCGGCGTAACCGGCGGCTTGCAAACGGCCAGTCAGGTAAAGCTGGATGATATTGACTGCTACAGCATCAACGGCCAGGATGGCAAGTACCTGGTTGACCTGGTGAAGCAGGCACAGCAGTCGCACACGCTGCTGGTATTTCTGTTTCACGGGGTAGGCGGCGGGCACTCGCTGAATGTGAGCCTGGCCGCGCACCGCCAGCTGCTGCGCTACCTCAAGGCCCACGAAAAAGACATTTACATTGCGCCGATGGTAGAAGTGGCCGAAAGAATCCGGGTGGCCCAGCAGGGCGGCGCGGCGCGCAAGTAGCGCCCTACCCCCTCGCCACCGACTAAAAAGCGCAAAAAAGTGCAGCCAGCCAACCCGGCTACTTGGCTGGGCTGGCAATTTGGCTAGGACAGGACACTGACTTCAAAGTATCCGCACGATACTGACTCCTTGGTTTTCAGAAGGTCACGTGGGGCGTGGTGTAGGCCCAGCCTAGGGCCTTGAGCATGGCGTCGGGCTTGCCGGTGAGGTGCGTGGCGCGGTCGATGACGACGGTATGCAGGTCGAGGCCGGTGTACTTGCGCGTTTGTAGCAGCTGCGCGAGGCGCTGGTAGGGCTCCTTTTGGCCGGCCGTTTCGAGCGCGCCTACTTCCAGAAATACGTGCACCGGCAGGTCGTGGTGCGCGGCGTGGTAGGCTTGCTCGATGCTGAATATCTGGCTGTTGCTGTACCCCAGGGCGGGGCTGCCCAGCAGGATGTTCTTGAACAAGGTGGGCTTCTGAAACAAGACGTAGGTGCCAAACAAGCCGCCCATGGAGTAGCCGTAGTAGGTGCGCTGCGCGGGGTCGGCCCGGTAGGCCGTCTCTATCATGGGCAGTAATTCTTGCTCGATAAAGCCGAGAAATGCGGGCGCGCCGCCGCTTTCGGGCATGGCGGCGGTAGCGGTGGGCGTGAAGTCGCGGTTGCGCTTGTTGCCGGGCGCGCCGATGGGGCCGCCGTCGCCGATGGCCACCACAATGGGCTCCGGAATGTGGTATTCGGCCATGAGCAGGCCCAGGTATTCGAGGGTCGGGGCAAAGTCGTTGTCGCCATCCACCACGTAGAGCACCGGGTATTTTTGAGTGGCTGTAGCGTAGCCGGCCGGCAGGTGCACGTACACGTCGTAGGGGTGGCCCGCGACTTTGGACTGGATAACGCGGTGCTCAGAGTTAGGCACCGTGACGGGGGTAGGCTGCTGGGCGTGGGCTGGGGTTAGCCAGCTACTTACCCCGTAGGCGGCTAGTAGCGCCGCTGGCCTAAGCCAGCGCAAAGCGGAATATCGAAAAAGCATGGGTGGGAAATTGAGCGTCAAAGCGAGCAAGTTAGGCGGCTCACTTCGGCTTTCGGGCACGGTGGCTTGCACAGCAACTATCACAAACGTTTGTGCTAGGCATTATTTAAGCTGGGTATACTTCAGGTATTCAGTAATGTGGTAGGCCGACATGCGCATCTGCCGTCCGCTTGTCGGAACTCCTTGGTGGCTTGGTTAGGGTTACTACATTTCTGAAGTTCTACCTGCGAGCGTAAGACTATTGTAGCCTACCCTTGTTTCACTGCCAACTCTCCCTACCCCCCTGCTCGCATGACTATTACCATTGCCCCAAATTCGGCCCAGCCGCTCACCGTTAATCGCCTCGGCTACGGCACCATGCGCCTCACCGGCCCCCAGATTTGGGGCGAGCCCGCTGACCGGCCACAGGCGCTCGAAATCCTGAAAACGGCCGTGGATAACGGCGTTAATTTTCTGGACACGGCCGATTATTACGGCGACGACGTGACGAACCGCCTGATTGTGGAGGCGCTGCATCCGTATACGAAAGATCTGGTTATCTGCACCAAAGTGGGCGCCACGCGCCGGGCCGATGCCAGCTGGGTGCCCTTCAACACGCCCGCCAACCTGCGCACCAGCATCGAAAACAACCTGCGTACCCTGCGCCAAGAGCAGGTGCAGCTCGTGCACCTGCGGCTGATGGGCCACAGCGCCGTGCCGCTCGACGAGCAGCTCGGCGCCATGTTTGAAATGCAGCAGGAAGGTAAAATCCAGCACGTGGGCCTCAGCAATGTGAGCGCCACCGACCTGGAAACCGGCCTGCGAATGGGCGAAATCGCCACCGTCGAGAACATGTATGGCTACGCCCAGCGCACCACCCTGCACGACGGCCACAGCGAAACCCAGGGCGGCGAAGAAGTGCTGGCGTTGTGCGAGCAGCACGGCATTCCGCTCATCCCGTTCTTCTCGCTTATCCACGGCCTACCCAAGGCCGGCGATAAAATGGCCGAGCTAGCCCGCCAGCGCGGCGTGTCGGAGGCCCAGCTCAACATTGCCTGGCTGCTGCACAAGTCGCCGCTGCTACTGCCGATACCGGGCACGTCGTCGCTGGCGCACCTGCGCGAAAACCTGGCCGCCGCCGATATCCAGCTCAGCGCCGAAGACATGGCATATCTGGGCTAGCGGCTAACCCAGTGGCGGCCGGTGGCCGGGTTTATTCAAGTAGTAGGCAGGGGTAGGGTACGAGGCTTGCCCCCGGCCGGCGTTGCACGATAACCGGGAAGCTCGTTCAACGCCGGGCGGGGGCAAGCCTCGCGCCCTACTTCTTTTACTCGCGCCCTACTTCTTTTAGCAGTCTAGCTGGCTTCGGGTTGACATTCGAATTATGGAACGCCAGGAAATCCTCATTCGCTTTGCCGACTTGCGCCGGTTGGCTTGCTCAATGCCTGCTTACATCGTCGAACGTGTCGGTGTCGATGAGCAGTTGCCCTCATTGAATGCTCGGATTGAAGACGACCTGGGCTGCATGGGAGCTGATATGCTAGAGCTACTGGAGGAATTCTCCGAAAGCTTTCACGTCGATGTTGCCAACTTCGATTTTACCGGTTTAATCAGTCCTGAAGGGCTGGATTCTCTAGGCTGCTTGCTAGCCTTACCACTAGCCGCCTATTTCCTCATTGGCTGGCTGCTCAAGACCGTGGCGGGCCTGCTGTGCTGGCCGTTTGATAAGCCAATTAGCCAGGCGCATTTGGCAGCAGCAGGTGCCAGCATTTTGGCAGGCGGCGGCTTCGCAATCTCAGCCCAAGCCGCTCAACATCGGTGACTTTGTGGCTTCGGCGGCGGTAGGGCAGTTTGTGCGGCGCGAGCAGGTGTACTTCCGATTGGTGCGTTAGCGTTAGAGGGCTTTCGCAGGAATGCGGCGACCAACGTAGGCGCTAATTCTGGGCGGACACCTATTTTTAGCGCATGAAACGGAGCTTTTGGTTTGGCATTAGCGGTCTGCTGTTGGCAGGGCCGCTGCACGCGCAATCGTTGACCGGGGCGTGGCAGGGAGTAGAGGCCGAAAAGGGCGACCCGCGCTACTGGCCGGCCGTGCTGCGGGTGCAGAAAGGCAAAGGCGAAACGTTGTTTGGCACCTTGTACCAGGAGGCGGGCGGCCAGCCCGGCGTGTCGGTTATATTTCAGATGCAGGGCACGCGCACGGGCACGCGCCTGCGGCTCGACCACGTGCGCAAGCTGCAGGAAACCGGGGGCTCGCTCCGCAGCTACTGGTGCGATGGCACCATTACCTTCACCTACGACGCGGCGCTGGAAAAGCTGACCGGCCACGCCACCTACGAGCCGGTGGGCGACTGCGACACGGGCGAGTTCACGTTTTACCGCGTCAAGCTGAAGTCGGCGGCCACGGTGCCGGCCGGCGTGGCCGCCAACCTGCGCGTGTCGGGCCGCGACGTGCGCTGGTTTGCCGATGCGGAGCTGAAACAGCCCGTGGCCACCGGCAATATTTTTCGCACCACGCTGCGCCGGGCCACCACGTTTTACCTCACCCAGGGCTACTACCCCACCCCCGAGAGCCCGGTAGTGCCCATCACCATTCAAGTAAGCGGGGCCAAGCCAACGCCCCGCCCGGCCCGGCCCGCCGCCCCCCCGGTGGCTGCGCCGCCCGTGGCGGCCCGCCCCGCGCCCACCGCCGACTCGCTGGCCCTATCCCCTTCAGCGGCTCCCAAAACGCCGGACCCAGGGCCTGCGCCCGCGCCGGTGGTGCTGCCCACGGTGCTGTTTAAGAAAGGCCAGGCCGAGCTGCTGCCCGAGGCCAGCCCGGCCCTGAATGAGCTGGCGGCCACGCTGCGAGCCCGGCCGGGCCTGCGCCTGCGCGTGGCGGGCCACACCGACCGCATCGGCGAGCCTGGCAAAAACCAGGTGCTGTCGGAGCAGCGCGCCGCGGCCGTAACGGCGTATTTGGTCAAAGCCGGCGTGGCGCCCGCGCGCCTCGAAGCCGTGGGCTACGGCGATACGCGGCCGCTTTACCCCTCGCCCGACGTGCGCAACCGGCGCGTGGAAGTGAGCGAGCTGCCCTAGCAGCGCGCACTACCCCCGCCCGGCAGCCCAGCTTTATCTTTGCCGGCCACACTTGCTGCATGACGCTTCCTCACCTTTTTCTTTTGCCTACCCGCGGGGCGGCCGCCACGGGCTGGCTCACGGTGGCCGAAGCCGCTGATTTGCCCTTCGCCGTGAAGCGCGCCTACTGGATAACGGCGGTGCCCACTGGGCAGGCCCGCGGCCGCCACACCCACCGCACGCTCGAACAGCTGTTTGTGGCCATCCACGGCACGCTGCGCATTACGGTAGAGGCACCGGGCTTTGCGCGCCACACCTTCGAGCTAAGCCACGCGGGCCAGGCCCTGTACGTGCCGCCCGGCTCGTGGCGCGAGGTGCACTTTGGACCAGGTGCAGTGCTGCTGTGCCTGGCTTCGCAAGAATACGACGAGGCCGACTACGTGCGCGAATAAGTTGACTAACTAGCACTTACGCCTTGGCGCCAGGCCAGTAGCGCAGCAGCGCCAGCAGGCGGTCGGGCAAGCCGGGCGGGCGGGTTTGGGCCAGCAGCTGCGCCAGCTCGCGGGCTTCGGGTAGCTGGCGGCGGCGCAGGGCGTGGCGCAGCTCGTAGCGCAGACGTACGCGCAGAGCGGCCAACTCGGGCGCGGTGCGGCACAGCGCCAGGGCTTTGTGGCAAATGCGGATGGTAGAGGCCAGGTAAGGGTCGCGGTGGGCCGTTACCTGGGCGCTTTTGCTGCGCGGGTGTTTGTGCTTGCGGGTCGTTACGGCATCCTGGTAATGGAATTGCCAGTCGCGGCTAGCCCGCACCCAAAAGTCGAAGTCCTCGTAGCTCAGCGCCTCATCGTAGCCGCCCAGCGCCAGCAGCGTAGCGCGCCGCATGAGCATAGTGGGCGCGCTGATGAAGTAGCGCGCCAGCACGTCGGCAAAGACCCAGCCCGAGGCCGGGCGCGGGTGCAGCTGGCCGGGACGGCGTGGGTCGGGCCGCTGGTGTAGGCCCAGCGACTGGCCGGCTTCGCTCATCAGCTCGCAATTGGAGTACACCACACCGTAGCTGGGGGGTAGGGCCTCAAACAGCGCCACCTGCTGGCTGATGCGCTGGGGCAGCAGCTCATCATCGGTCGCAAAATCGATGATAAACTCGCCTTGGCTTTGAAAAAAAGCCTGGTTAAAGGCCCGGCAGTTGCCCACGTTGGCAGGTAGCAGCAGCAGGTGCCAGCTGGGGTACGCCCGAGCATACTCGCGCAAAATAGCCGGGCTGCCATCGTGGCTGGCATCGTCCACCAGCCGCACTTCCAGGTGCGGGTAGTCCTGGGCCAGAATAGAATCCAGGGCCGCCCGCAAAAACCGGGCGTGGTTGTGGCACAGCGCAATGATGGAAACGAGGGGTTTCATACGCCCACTGGGGGGGTAGGGAGCGGCAGCACCGACTGCTGGCTGCCGCCACCCAGGCCCCGGCCGTAGAACCAGCCAGCGCACGCTAGTAGCAGCAAGCAGCCGTGCACTGCGTAGGCATCGACCACACCAGGCAAGCCCAGGGTGGGTATGAATAGTGCTAATAGGCTAGCATATAGTACCGAAGCGCCACCTTGCAAAGCCAAATAGGGCCCGGGGCGGCCCCGCGCTAATAAGATGTACTGAAACAACCAACTTAGAAACCGGGCCCAATCGCCGACCAATTGCGGGGCCAGCAGCGAGGCTGCCGCCGCCAAATGCGGCGTAAAAAGTAGCGTTAATACCCGAATTCGAAACAGATAAAGAACCCCCAGCCCCAACGCCAGCCCCACGGCCAGCAGCCCCGCCACCGCGCTGATGTAGCGCCGCTGCTCGGCAGGCCGGGGCGCGAGCGCAGCCAGCCGCGGGTAAAAAACGGTGCTCAAGATGGTGGCTACCACCATGGCATAGTTGCCAGAGAGCTTATCGACCGTCTGCCACAAGTCGGTGGCAGCGGGGGGGTAGTGCCGGATGAGGTAGGTACGCAGCGCATAGCCCACGGCCTGCCCAAAGAGCTGCGTACCAACGGCCATCAGCACAAATTTCAGCAAGCCCTGCACGGCTACGCGGCTCGGCTTGCGGCACTGTCGCCACCCGCGCAGCAGCCCAGCCCGGCGGGCCAGCACCAGCGCCAGCCCACACGTGAGGGCCTGCCCAGCGGCGTAGCCCAGCAGCACCTGCGGCAGCGGCCGGCCTAGCGCTAGCAGGCCCGCCACCGCGCCCAAGCCCAGCAGGCTGATAACCACGGCCAGCAGCACGTAGTCGCCGCGCCGGCCCGCCACCAGCAGCACCGCGCTCAGCAGCGTTTGCACGCACACCAGTAGCATGGCGCCCGTAAAAATCGCGGTGCGCCCCAGCGTCCAGGTGGCCCCGCCGAAGAGCAGTAGCAGCAGCCCCCCTATCCCTATTAGCAGCGCCGTAAGCCAGGCGGCCGCCCCCAGCCACAAGCGGTAGCGGGGCCAGCCGGGCCGCAGCGGGGCCAGGTAAGAAGTAGCGCCTGCCTGCACACCATTGGCGGGCAAGGCTCCAAACAAGCTCATCAGGCTCTGAAACTGCCCGAGCTGCGAGAGGCTACCGGGGCCCCCGTGCAGCACCAGCAGCTTATTGAGCAGCACCGAGCCCACGGCCCGCACGGCCAGGGCTACCCCGGTGCCAGCCGAGCCCCGCACAAAGGTGCGCAGGTGGGCAGTTATGTTGGGGCGCACAAAGGGCAGACGAGACCAGTTCAGAAAACGAGCGGTTAGCAGAGAGTAAGAAAGCTGCAAAAGTCGGAAAGAATCACAGCATTTTGTGCCAGGTCAGCTTGAGGCTGGCCACGCCGCCCAGGTGGCGCTTGAAGCGCAGCAGCGACTCGTGGGGCTCGTGGCCATTCAGGGTGGAGCGGCCCAGGTCCAGCACCTGCAGGCCCAGGTCGCGCCCCAGCTGGTGCAGGCCGCCCGTGAGCAGCACGGCGGGGCTCAGCTGGTTAAACGCCAGCGGGCTGGCCGGGTAAAAATTGTGTAGTACCCGGTCGCTGGCCTGGATGGCCACCGTGAGCGCCGCCCACTGCCCACTGCCCGGCGCGCGCACCGACAGCAAAAAGTGCTGCCGCGGAAACTGCCGAAACAGCTCTTGCAGGCGCTCGAGCGGCAGCGACAGTGGGGGCTGCCCACGCTCGGCTCGGCAAGCGGCTAAAAACTCGTAGGCCAGCGGCAACAGCAGCGGCGGCTCTTGCTCCAGCACTAGGCCGGCGCGCTGGGCAGCGCGCAGCCGTCGCCGCGCCGAAGGGTGCAAGTGGGCTTCGTAGTCGCGGGCTAGGTCGAGGTAGTAGTTTTCTTCGGCCAGAGCCACCTGGTAGTCGCGCTGACGCAGGGCCTCGCTTAGCAAGGCGGCTCCGGCTGGGTCGTAGCAGGTGGGGTAGCCCCTGATTTCGAGTGTGTGCTGGCCGTGGGCACGCAGGGTGCTCTCGGCCTGGTCGAGCAGGTCGTGCAACTGGCCCAACGTGACCCCGGCCGCCAGCTGCACGCCGCCAAAGGTGGCCTGCGCCGGCGAGCGTGCCGCCCCTGGGCCAGCCGCGTCGGGCACCACGTAGAGCTGCGCCGTGGTTTGCTGCCGCGCTTCGTCTTCTAAAAAAAACGCCAGTACCGGGCCAGCCAGCCGCTGCAATGCCTGGTGAGCGGGCTGCAAGTACAGAAACGAGGCAAATGCCAGCGGCAGGGCGGGCGCGGCAGGGGCCTGCCCTGCGGCCGTTTCGCAAACGAGGACCCGGCCGCGGGCCGCTTCGCTGGGGTAAACTGGTGTCACGTAGTCGGGGGCGGCGCCTGGGTAGCTGCTCCGGCAAAGTACGGTAGTAGCCGGCGGTCGGCACTTTTAGTTGCACCTTAGTACCCGCTTTCCTCGTCTTTGCTTTTTGCTCATGAGTCGCGCCCATTCGACTTCAGCCTCTACCCCCCCGCCGCTGCCCGAGCTCGACGCTAGCGCGGCAAGCGCGGCAGCTACCGCCCCGCCCCGCACCAGCTTACCCTCCGACCAAGACCGCGAGGCCCGGCGCCAGGCATTGTACCAGAACGTGGGCCTGCGCCCCGGTACGCTGCGCGTGCAGCCGGGCGCGCTCAAGCCGCGCCTGTTTCTGATTTCGTACAACGATCAAGCCAGCCAGGAGGCCGAATACACCGACCGCTTCGACGAGCTTACGGCCTTTCTGCGCGCCCACCCCGAGCTCAAGCACTGGATAGATGTGCGCGGCTACGGCGACCTCGACCTGATGGAGCGCATTATGCAAGAGTTTGGCCTGCACCCGCTGCAAATGGAAGATGTGCTCGGCGACTACCAGCGGGCCAAGGTGGAGGTATTTGACGACAACCGACTGTTCTTGGTATCGCGCATGACCGAGTTCACGGCCCAGCTGAAGGTACACGACGACCAGCTCTCCATCTTCACGGGCCCCAACTATGTGCTCTCGTTTCAGGATGACTACGACGATTGCCTCGAATCTTTGCGCAACCGCATTCGGGCCAACTTCAGTCAGCTGCGGCGCAAGTCGGTGGGCTACCTAGCCTACGCCCTCACCGATGTGGTGCTCGACCACTACTACCCCACTATGGCCGCCATTGGCGACTATATCGAGGAACTGGAAATGCGCATTTTTAGCGACCAGCGCGAGCGGCGGCTTCTCAACCGCATCCTCGATGTGAAGAAGGACGTGGTACGCTTTCGGCGGCTAGTGTACCCCGAGCGCGACAAGATGTCGGAAATTTTGCGCCTGCCCGAAGAAGTGGTGCCCGAAGAAATGAAGGTATACTACCGCGATGCCTACGACCACGCCATCCAGGCCCTGGACCTAGCCGAAAGCTACCGCGACAATATCTCGTCCTTGGCCGACCTTTTCCTGGCTGACCAAAGCAACCGCATGAACGAGGTAATGAAGGTGCTCACCATTATCAGCTCCATCTTCATTCCGCTCAGCTTCGTGGTAGGCCTCTACGGCATGAACTTTCAGCACGAAGACGTGCACGGCCACGTGCTACCGCTCAACATGCCCGAGCTGTATTCGCCACTCGGCTATCCTATTTTGCTGGCAGTGCTGGTCTTCATCGTGAGCATTCAGCTATACTACTTCTGGCGCAAAGGCTGGCTCAGCGGCGACTAACAGGTCAGCTACCAAATGTATAAACCAAATGAGTAATCACGTGCAAGAGCTAAATAGCTCATGAAAAGTGATTACTCATTTGGTTTATACATTTGGTAAACTACTGGGCTGCAGGGCCGTAATCAACACTATTCAGCGGCTGCGGGGGGGTAGGGGCTGCTTGGTCGCTGGGCAGCGCCACCTGCCAGGCCTGAGCTAGTTCGCCGAGGACGCGGTAGTTGGTGAGGTCGAATTGACAGGGCACTACCGACACGTAGCCGGCGGCCAGCGCGGCCTCGTCGGTGTCGCCGCCTAGGTCCAGGTTCACAAACTCACCAAGCAGCCAATAGTAGGGGCGCTTGTAGGGGTCGTGGCGCTGCTCGAAACTTTCCTGCCACTTGGCACGGGCCTGGCGGGCCAGCCTGATGCCCTGGATGGGCCCGCTGGCTCGCTTCGGAATATTGACGTTGAGGGCCGTGCCCGCCGGAATACCGTGGGCCAGTGCCTGGCGGCACACCTCCAGTACCCAAGGCCCCACGTGCGAAAAATCGGCGTCGTCGCCGTATTCGCAGAGCGAAAAGCCAATGGCAGGTAGCCCTTCGATGGCCGCCTCGATAGCCGCCGACATGGTACCTGAGTACAGCACGTTTACCGACGAGTTGGAACCGTGGTTGATGCCCGACACTACCAGGTCGGGCCGGCGGTCCTGCAGAATATAGTGCTTGGCGATTTTGACGCAGTCGGCTGGGGTGCCCGAGCAGGCGTAGGCCTCCACTTCGGGGCCAAAAAGGTCGGACTTGTCGAGCCGCAGCGGGTGGCCAATGGTGATGGCGTGGCCCATGCCCGACTGTGGGCTGGCGGGAGCTACTACTACTACTTCGGCGCTCAGCTCCTGCATAAGGCGCACCAAGTGCGCAATGCCGGGAGCCACGAGGCTATCGTCGTTGGAAATAAGAATGAGGGGGCGAGCTGACATAACCAAATGGGTAAACGTTTAAAACTGCCCATCGTGCCGAAAGAATAAAAGCATGACGGGCCGGCAGGGTTTGTATTGGTGGCGAAGGTACTTTCGCCCCATGTACGTTGCCCCGCTCCTTCTCGCCGCCTCACTGCTGGCGCACCCGCTGCCCCCTGCCCCCCGGCCCGCCGCCAACCCGCCGCTCACTACACCTTTCGAGCGCGACCCGCAGCACAATACCACGGCCACTTATGCTGAGTGCATCGGGTTTTATAAGGAGCTGGCGGCGGCCTACCCTGCTACCATACGCCTGCGCACGGCCGGCCCCACCGATAGCGGCCAGCCGCTGCACGAAGTAGTGCTCTCGGCCGATGACACGTTTGAGCCGGGCGCCAGCCGGGCCAAGGGGCGTCCCATTCTATTTATCCAAAACGGCATTCACCCCGGCGAGCCCGAGGGCATCGACGCTAGCATGGCGCTGGCCCGCGACCTACTGCGCAACCGTAAGCTCCTACCCCTGCTGCAACGGGTAACGGTGGTTATCATTCCGGCCTACAATATCGACGGCATGCTGAACCGCAACAGCACCACCCGCGTGAACCAAAACGGGCCGCAGGCCTACGGCTTTCGGGGCAATGCGCGCCACCTGGATTTGAACCGCGATTTTGTGAAGCAGGACTCGCGCAATGCGCGCTCGTTTGCGGCGCTGTTTCAGCAGTGGCGGCCCGAGGTTTTTGTGGACACCCATACTTCCAACGGCGCCGACTATCAATACACCATCACGCTCATTCCGACGCAGCCCGACAAGCTGGGGCCGGTGCTGGGCCAGTACCTGCAAGCCAAGCTCCTACCCGCCCTCTACGCCGGTATGGCCCAGAAGCACTGGCCAATGACGCCCTACGTCGATTTTGAGGGCGAAACGCCCGAGAGCGGCCTGCGCGCTTTTCTGGAGAGCCCGCGCTACTCGACCGGCTACGCGGCGCTGTTCAACAGCATTGGCTTCATGCCCGAAACGCACATGCTCAAGGCCTTTGGGCCGCGCGTGCAGGCCACCTACGACCTGCTGCTGACTTACGTGCAAACCCTGGCGGCGCAGGCCCCTACCCTACTCGCTGCCCGCGCCGCCGCCGACCAGGCGCTGGCCGCGCAGCACGACTTTCCGCTGGCCTGGGCAATTAATGAGCAGCCCAGCGGCACGGTGCAGTTTCGGGGCTACGAGGCGGGGCACCGGCCCAGCGCCGTGAGTGGCCAGCCACGCCTCTACTACGACCGCGCCCGGCCCTACGTGCGGCCCGTACCGTTTTACAACGCGGCCCACGCCACGGCGCACGCTGCTGCGCCGGTGGCCTACGCCATTCCGGCCGCCTGGGGCGAGGTGCTGGACAACCTGCGCCGCAACGGCGTGGTGCTGCGCGAATTGACGCAGCCGCTAACCGGCCCGGCCGAAACGTATAAAATCGACAACTACAAAACTGGTCCCCGGCCCTACGAAGGCCACTTTCTGCACAGCCAAACCCAGCTGACTGCCAGCAGGCCGCAGCCCGCCACCCTACCCCCCGGCACCTACCTGGCCGTGCTGGCCGAGCAGGGCCCGGCCGCCCGCTACCTCGTGGAGGCGCTGGAGCCGCAAGCCAGCGACTCGTTTTTTGCCTGGGGGTTTTTCGACAGCATGTTGCAGCAAAAGGAGCATTACTCCGACTATGTATTCGAGGATTTGGCCGCTGATTTTCTGACCCAAAACCCCGCCGTGCGCCAGCAGCTGGACGCCGCCAAAGCAGCCGACCCGGCGCTGGCCGCCAGTGGCCCCGCCCAGCTGGAGTGGGTGTACCAGCACTCGCCCTACGCCGAAGCCGGCTACCGCCGCTACCCGGTGCTGCGCTGGCTGGGCGCGGTGCCGCCGCGGTAAGCAAGCTTATTTTTCGTCTTCTTCGTCCTTAGCCAGGGGGGTAGCAAAATCGGCCAAGAAGCGGCGCAGCTGCTCGGGAGCGTGCACGGCCAGGCCGGGCGGGCGCTGGTGGGCCGGCCCGTCTACGAGCGGAAAATAGCCCGTGACGGTGCGTAAATCTTCGGTTTGGGCGGCGGCAAAGCCCATGCGCCAGTCCGGAAACATGCGGCTATCGGCCGAGCCCTCGTGCAGCACAAAGGCGTGCTTGTGGCGCGGGTCGTGGGCAATGCGCCCGTATAAGTCTATCACCTCCGCATGCGGGCCTTCGAGCACCTGCACAAACTCGTGGGTGCCGGCCGCATACAGCAGCAGGCCCGTGAGACGGTGGCTCTGGTTGTAGGCTCGCGCCTGGCGTAGCAGGCTGGTCAGGGCCGCGGGGCTCATGCCCCCCTCGGTGGCGAGGCTATGATAAATAATGTGGTATAACGGCAGCGGCGTTGGCATACAAGCAGGCAATTGGAAGTGCCTGCCTGTACGTGAGGTGCGCTAGTGAGTTGGCTTTGAGCTAAAAACCCAAGGTATTTCTGCCATGACGAGGGGGGTAGGGCGGCTCTGACCCAGCAGGTCTAGCTGCTTTTCACGAAGTGCCCCGCGCTGAACTTTAGGCGCAGTGTTTTGGTGGCCGACTTGCGGTGCGGCGCCATCGGCGGATACGTGCGCTGAAATAGGGTGAGGGGCCGCGCGGGAAACTTGCCATGATAGCCCCACTGTGCCAATAGTTTATCGTCCTCCGCGCTGGCGTCATGGTCTGCCAAGTCTATCGTTAGTACCTGCTTGGGCTCGTCAAACGACAGCTCTACGTTGCTCAGTTGCAGGGGCGAGTTTTTCCCGAACACTTCTTTATCAAGCAGCAAGTAGTTGCCCTTGAGCTCGACTACGAGGGCCTCGCTGATGCTAGTGTTCGTGTCGCCCTCCTCTTGGCCCAGCAGGAGATAGCGCGTGCGGCCGGGGCTGGCTAGTTTATAAATAGCAGTAAACTCACACTCCTCCGGCAGGGCGTAGGCGAATTGCTGGCCGGCTGCGTTTTGCCACTGCAACACGGGCCGGTGCACCGTGCCCCGCGTGCCACCCGAGGGGTAGGAATACGTGAATACCTTGAGGTGAGCCACATCGGCTGACTCGGCCGACAGGTCAACTCCTAGGTTGGCCGTCGTTGCCGGCCGGCCTTTGAGGTAGGTCACCAGCCGGCGAGACATTATATCAACGCTATCAAAAATACTGCCTTCGCCCTCATTAGTCTCGGAGAGGCGGCTAAAAAAAGACTCCAATTCGACGGCAGTGGGCGCAGGTTTGGCGGGCGTTTGAGCCAGGGCCACAGTGGATAGGCCGCCCAGCAGGACCAGACTTAGTAGGTATTGCTTCATCAGAAACCAAAGTAACGGCAGCGAAAAGGCTACCTGGTTAAGGTAGCCTTTTCGGGGTAACACGGGTCACGTCTACGCGGCCGTGTCGGGCTTCATTTGCTGCAAAATGTCGTGGCCCATCTTGTCACGCTTGGTAGTGAGGTAGCTCTGGTTGTGCTTGTTGGGCGCGATTTCGATGGGCACCGTGTCTACGATTTCGAGGCCGTAGGCGCTGAGGCCGGTGCGCTTGCGGGGGTTGTTGGTGAGCAGGCGCAGCTGGAGCAGGCCCAGGTCGCGGATGATGGCCGCGCCTACGCCGTAGTCGCGCTCGTCGCCCCGAAAGCCCAGGTCCTCGTTGGCCTGCACGGTGTCGCGGCCCGCCTCTTGCAGCTTGTAGGCCTTCAGCTTGTTGAGCAGGCCAATGCCCCTGCCCTCCTGGTTCATGTAAATAACTACGCCGCGGCCTTCGCGGTCGATTTGCTCCATGGCCTGGTGCAGCTGGGGGCCGCAGTCGCAACGGCACGAGCCGAAGATGTCGCCGGTCACGCACGAGCTGTGCACGCGGATGAGCACGGGCTCATCGCCCGAGATATCGCCCTTTACCAGGGCCAGGTGCTGGGCGCCGTTCGAGCGCTGGGTGTAGGCGTAGAGGTCAAAGTCACCGTGGACGGTGGGCATCTTCACCGTTATTTCGCGCTGAATGAGGCTCTCCTGGGCCAGGCGGTACTTAATGAGGTCCTGCACCGAAATTAGCTTGAGGCCCCACTGCTTAGCCACTTTTTCGAGGTCGGGCAGGCGTGCCATCTCGCCGTCTTCCTTCAAGATTTCGACCAGCACGCCGGCCGGCTCGAAGCCTGCCAAGCGGGCCAGGTCCACGGCCGCCTCGGTGTGGCCGGCGCGGCGCAGCACGCCTTCCTTACGCGCCTTCAACGGGAAAATGTGGCCGGGCTTGCCCAGGTCCTCGGGCTTGGTAGCGGGGTCCACGAGGGCCAGAATGGTCTTGGAACGGTCGGAGGCCGAGATGCCGGTGGTCACGCCATTGGTCAGCAAATCGATGCTCACCGTGAAGGGGGTAGCGTGCAGGGCCGTGTTGCGGCCTACCATCAGGTCGAGGCCCAGCTCGTCGCAGCGGTCGGCCGTGATGGGCGCGCACACCAGCCCGCGCCCGTGGGTGGCCATAAAGTTGATCACCTCGGGCGTGGCCGAGCGGGCGGCGCAGATAAAGTCGCCTTCGTTTTCGCGGTCTTCGTCATCTACAACGATAACGACTTTGCCAGCGCGAATGTCTTCGATGGCGGATTCGATGGAGTCAAGCATGGGTTTTTCTAATTATTCTTACTTATCAGTTGCCTGCCAAGCCCCGGTCATGGCAAGTGCAGCGCGGCAGTCGCAGCAGCGCGACTCGTTTGGGTTTCGTTCTGGGCTGATTGCCGCGTTGCGCTCGCCATGACCGGCGCTTGGCGGGCGATTAGCAAGTGATTTTGTTGTCATTAACAATTATCCAGAAACAAGTTTTCCAGGCGCGCCGTGGCGGCGGCCCAGGCATAGGTTTCGGCCACAAAGGTGCGGCCGGCGGCGGCGAGGCGGGCGGCCCCGCCGGGGTCGGCCAGCAAGTCGGCCAGCGCGTCGGCCAGGGCGGGCGCACTATCGGCCACCAGCAGGTGCTGGCCGGGCACGCCGCCCAAGGCATTGTGCGCCAGCGGAGTCGTGACGCAGGGCAGCTGCATGGCCATGGCCTCCAACAGCTTGTTTTGCAAGCCAGTACCCACACGCATGGGCGCCACGAATACCCGCGCCCCGGCGTAGGCAGTGCGGATGTCGGGCAGCCAGCCACTCACCACTACCCCCGGCCGGCGGGCCAGCGCCAGCACTTTGGGGCTGGGCGTGGTGCCGGCCACTAGCAGCCGCGCGCCGGGGTGGCGGCGCTGCACCAGGGGCAAGATTTCTTCGGCCAGCCAGCAGGCGGCGTCCACGTTGGGGTGGTAGCCCATGTTGCCGCAAAAGAGCAGGTCGTGGGTGGGGGCTACGTCGGGCTGGGGCTGAAAGTAGGTGAAGTCGATGCCGTTGGGCACAATGGTAATGCGCTCGTTTGCTGCGTGCTGAATAAGCTGGCGGTCCTGGTCGCTGATGATGGTATGGTGCCGGAACCAGCCCCAGGCCGCCGCCTCGTAGGCGGCCAAGCGGCGGGCCTCCAGGGCCAGCACGGGGCGCTGCCAGGCTGGGGCAGTGGCTGCCCGGCGCGCCATGCCGGCCGAAAACACGTCCATGTAGTCGAGCGTCATGGGCCAGCGGCCGGCGTGGGGGCGCAGGTACTCGGCCATGCGAATGAGCTGGCAATAGACGTGGTCGGGCCGAAACTCGGCCAGCAGCTTATCGACCAGGCGCTGGGCCAGGGCTTCGTAGAAATAGCCCACTTGCAGAGGCCGGCCGGCGGTGGCCAGCGCCCGCGCCAGGCCCCTACCCCGCCCCAGCCGGCCCAGCTGGTACAGGTGCAACCCGCCGCGGCACAGCGGGCGCACGGCCGCCAGGGCCGCCGCGGGCACCGGCTCATCGCTGAGGGCCAGCAGGCACACCTCGTGGCCGCGCCCGGCCAGGTAGCGCAGCTGGTGGTAGGCCCGCAGCTTATCGCCTTTGTCGAGGGGGTAGGGAAAGCGGGACAGTAGGACCAGCAGTTTCATGGGCCCACAAAGGTAACAGCGCGGGTGCCGGGCGCCGGGTTGGGCGGCCTACCCCTACTTTTGGGAGTAGGTTTGGGGCTAGCCGCGCCGGCTGCTGACCCCCATTGAGCCGTTCGTTGATGAAAGAGTTTCTCAAAAAAGTAGTTAAAAGCCTCCCCTTCGCCTTTACCCAAAACCAGCGCTACGACCACCAGACGCTGCAGGTGTTGCGCCGGGTGCTAGGGCCGCAGTCTAACTGCGTAGACGTGGGCTGCCACAAGGGCGAGGTGCTGGAGCAAATGCTGCAGTACGCACCCCAGGGCCAGCATTTTGGCTTCGAGCCCATTCCGGCGCTCTACCAAAATCTGACGGTCAACTTTGCCAACCGACCCAATTGCCACTTCTACCAGCTGGGGCTGGGCGAAGCGCCGGGCGAGGTGTCGTTCAACTACGTGGTGAGCAACCCGGCCTACAGCGGCTTTGTGAAGCGCAAGTACGACCGGCCCAATGAGCAGGACACGCTCATTACGGTGCAGCGGGCGCGGCTCGACGATGTGCTACCCCCCGGCACGCGCATCGATTTACTGAAAATCGACGTGGAAGGCGGCGAGCTGCAAGTGCTGCAGGGCGCGCAGGCGCTGCTGGCGGCAAGCCGGCCGGTTATCATTTTTGAGCACGGCATTGGCGGTTCGGACTATTACGGCACGCGGCCCGAGCAGGTGTACGACCTGCTGTGCGGCCCGGCCATCGGCCTGCGCATCTCCACGATGGCGCGCTGGCTGGCCGGCCAGCCGCACTTTAGCCGCGCCGAACTGGTGCAGCAGTTTGATAAAAAGCTGAATTACTACTTCATCGCCTACCCCCCTCAGTAGCACCCAGTAGCGCGAACTTTGTAGTTCGCGTCCCCGCGCCATAAGGACTAACGCGAACGGCGCGAGGACGCGAACTACAAAGTTCGCGCTACTGCGGGCCGGCGCCGAGCCGCTGGTACAGCGCTTCGAAACGCTCGGTGACGCGGGCATTGGCGTACACGGCGGTAGCGGTGGCGGCGGCGGCGGCCCCAATAGTAGCCACCGGCAGGCGGCCGTGGTAGTAGTCACGCAAGACTTGCTGCCAGGCGGCCACCTCATCGCGCACCACGATATCTGTCCCGTCCGTCACTTCGATGCCCTCGGCGCCAATGCCGGTGCTCAGAATGGCCTTGCCCAGGGCCATGCCCTCGATGATTTTGACGCGCATGCCGCCGCCGCTCAGCAGGGGCACCAGCATCAGGTCGTACTGGCGCATAAAGGCGGCAGCCGACTCTACAAAGCCATGAATAAACACGTTGTCGGTGCGCGGCACCAGCAGGTGGGCGGGCGGCGCCACGCCGGCCACGTGCAGCTCTAGGTCGGGCAGCTCGGCGTGCAGGGCGGGCCACACCTCGCGCAGCAGCCACTCCAGGCCTTCGAGGTTGGGCAGCCAGTTGAGCGAGCCAATCATGAAGATGGTGCGCGGCTGGGGCTGCACGGCTGGGTCGGGCTGGAAGGAGTGCATTTCGACGGCGGCCGGCACCAGGGAAATCGGCTCGGGGCAGCCCAGCTCTTTGAGGCGCGCGATGTCTTGCTCCGTGATAGCCGCTACGGCGTCGAAGTGCGGCAGGTAGGCTTGCTCAAAGCTGCGCAACCGGGTGGCCAAGTGGCCCAAATACCAGCGCCGCAGCGGGTTGCGTTCGCCTTTGGCCAGCCGCTCCCAGATGACGTACTCGATATTATGGGCGCGCAGCACGCGCACGGTGCCCGCCGGCACCAGCCGCTGCTCCAGTAGCCAGGTGTTGTACCAAGCCATGTAGGTGCCTTCAAACTGCACCACGTCGGGCTTTTCGGCTTGCAGCAGGGGACCGAGGGCAGCCGTAACGGCGCCGTCGATAAATCGCTCAATATTGTAGGGGCGGCTCGAAAACAGCAGGTTTTGCAGCGCCTTCAGGGGCTTGGCAGTGGTGTCTACGTCCACCGTCACGAGCCGGAAGTTGGGCCCCAGGTGGTCGAGCACGCTGGCCGGCTGGTGGTGCTTGGGTGTGTTTACGGCCAGCATCGTGACGCGGTGCCCGGCCGCCAGTAGCCCCGCCGTGATGTTGTAAATCCCAATTGCGCCCCCGTCGTGCAGGGGAAACGGCACGCGTAGGCTTACTTGTAAAATGTGCATTTTTTATTAAGCTGTCGAGGCTGCTTGGGAAGCAGAAAGAACGTCATGCTTCGGCAAGCGAACGCTAGATGAGCAGGACGTTCCAAGAAATTAACGACTTCCCAAAACAGCTTCGCTGGCTGCTACTACTTCCAAAAACTACTTAAACTGCTTGTGCAGCGACTGAATCTGGGCTTCGTTGCCGAGCACGAGCAGCACATCGCCGGCGGCAGTGCGGTAGTCGGCAGCGGGGCTCACTTCGAGTTCGCCGCCCTGGCCGCGGCGCAGCGCGATGATGGTAGCGCCGGTGCGCGAGCGCACGTCGAGCTCCCGAATGCTTTGGCCGCGCAGCGTGGGCTTTAGCTCGTTAAAGGGCAATTCTTCGAGGCGCAGCTTGTTGGGGTCGAGGCCCGAAATCATGTCCAGAAACCGGATAACCTCGGGGCGAATAATGAGGTTGGCCATGTGCGAGCCACCGATTTCGTCGGGCATCACCACCGAGTTGGCCCCGGCCGAAAGCAGCTTGCTAACGCTGCTGCGGGCGCTGGCGCGGGCAATGATAACGAGGTTCGGGTTGAGCTCGCGGGCCGTGAGGGCCACAAATACGTTGTCGGCGTCTTTGGGCAGGGCCGTGATGAGGGCGCGCGCGTGCTCGACGCCGGCCTGGCGCAGGGTGCTGTCGAGGGTGGCGTCGCCAAACACGGCCGGCACCTGGTGACCCAGGGCGTCGTTGGCGGCGGCTAGCAGGCCCTGGCTCTGCTCTACCACCACTACCTGGGTGCCACTGTGGCGCAGCTCGTCGTAGGCCTTGTAGCCGTTGCGCCCGAAGCCGCACACAATGACGTGGTCGCGAAAGCTCTTAATTTCCTGGTCGGCGCGAATCATGCGAAAAAGATGGCGCAACTCGCCGTCAAAAATGTACGTGGTGAGCACCGACACAAGGTAGGCCACCACCAGCAGGTTGAATAAGATATAAAACGACACGAAGATGCGGCCGCTATCCGACAGCGGGTGCACTTCGCCGAAGCCCACCGTCGAGGCCGTTATCACCGTCATGTAGAAGGCGTCGATGAAGGAGTACTTTTCCAGCAGCATAAAGCCGCCTACCCCCGTCGCGAAGCTAAAGACTAGCAGGCCCAGCGCCAGCCACAAACGCGAAAGATTGAGTTGTTTAAGCATGTAACAAGCAAGTCAGGTGCTACGCACCACCAAAGTCCAAAGAACGTCATGCTGAACCTAGGGAAGCATGACGTTCTTCTTTCCGACAACATCCTACGCGCCGCGCGCCACCACGGTGCCCAGCAGCTGGGCCAGCTGGTTGTCGAGCTTGGTAAGCTCGTTGTAGCGCAGCAGCGAATTTAGCTTTTCATTGTCGTCGAGGCGGTGGTCGTTGAGCTGGGCCAGGCACTGCTGGCGCTCGCGCTGCACGTGGCACTTATTGAGGCGCAAAATAGCATTATCGCAGGCCAACTGGATGAGGTTCAGCTCGGTGGGCACGTAAATGTCTTTGATGCGCCAGTTGGGGCTCAGGTCGTAGCGCTCGGTGGCAAAGTCGGCCAGCAGCCCCCGGATGGCCGCGTCCTCGTGGTGGGCCAGCAGGCGCATATCGGGCAGCTGCCCCTGCAAAAACTGCGCGCGTCACTCGCCCCACAGCTGCGCGTAGAGCGGCGTGCGCAGCGGCGTGCCGTCGAGCTGGCTCAGCAGGTAGTGCGCCACCGATACCTCGGGCTGCACCTCGTGGGGCCCGTACAGCACCAGCAGGCGCAGCACGGCCAACTCGCACTGCTGCAGCACGTCGAGCGGCGCGTCGGCTTCGGCGGGTTCGGCCGTGGCTGGGGCGGGGCTACTCCCTACCCCCCCTCCGGCCTCCGAACCGCTCGTGGCGCCGTACATCGCCTCCTCGGCTTCCTCCTCGGGCGTGAGGGCGCGGCGCGGCGCGGCGGGGGGGGTAGGGCTGGCGGCCCGGTCGGCGCGGCTCTCGTCGGGGCGGGCTTTGGCCGGGGTGCTGGTTTTGAGTAGCTTGTTGTATTCGGTGATAATCACCTGCTCCTCGAAGCCAAACACGCTGGCCGTTTGCTGCAAAAACACCTGGCGCTTGAGGCCGTCGGGCACCTTGGCAATGCTTTGGAGCACCTCCCGAATGGCCTCGGCCTTTTTCACCGGGTCGTGGCTGGCCTCGCGGGCTACCAGCGTGGTTTTGAAGGCGATAAAGTCCTGACTCTGGCCTTCGATATAGTCCGTGAAGCGCTGGTCACCCACCTTGCGGATGTAGCTGTCGGGGTCGTCGCCGTCGGGGAAGAGCACCACGCGCACGTTCAGGCCACCTTCGAGCAGCAGGTCGATGCCGCGCAGCGAGGCCTTGATGCTTGCCGCGTCGCCGTCGTAGAGCACCGTCACGTTGTCGGTGTAGCGCTTGATGAGCCGGATTTGGCCTTCCGTGAGCGAAGTGCCCGACGAGGCTACCACGTTGCGGATGCCACCTTGGTGCAGGCTTAGCACATCGAGGTAGCCCTCCACGAGGTAGCACAGCTCCTGGCTGCGAATGGGCTGCCGGGCCTGAAACAGCCCGTAGAGCACGTCCGACTTGTGGTAAATCTCCGACTCGGGCGAGTTGAGATACTTCGCCATCTTGTCGTCGCGCTTCAGCGTGCGCGCCCCAAAGCCCACCACGCGGCCGCTCACGTTGTGAATCGGGAACATCACGCGGCCCCGAAAGCGGTCGTAGCGCCGGCCGGTGTCGTGGCCCTGCTCGTCTTCGCGCTTGATGACGAGGCCGGTTTTTTCGAGGTATTTGAGCTGGTAGCCCGCCGCGGTGGCCGACTTCATCAGGTCGTCCCACTGGTCGAGCGAGTAGCCGAGCTCAAAGGTTTGGATGGTCGTCAGGTTCACGCCGCGCTCCTTCAGGTACGCGTAGCCTACCCCCATGCCTTCCTCCGTATTTTGCAGCAGGCGGTGGTAATGGTCTTTGGCCCAGTTGGATACGATGTACTGCGAGTCGCGCTCGTTTTGGGCCAGCTGTTCTTCGGGGGTGCGCTCCTCTTCTTCGGGCACGGCCACGCCGTACTTTTTAGCCAGCGCGCGTAGGGCTTCGGGGTAGCTGCTGCCTTCCACATCCATCACAAACTGGATGACGCCGCCCGCCTTGCCGCAGCCAAAGCACTTGTAGAGCCCCTTGCTCGGATTTACCGAAAAAGACGGCGACTTTTCGTTGTGAAACGGGCAGCAGGCCCAGTAATTCTGGCCCTGACGCTTGAGCTGCACGTAGTCGCCCACCACCTCCAGGATGTCGGCGGTGTGGATAATCTGGTCAACGGTTTCTTTGGGGATGCGGGCCATATGCGGGCGGGGTAGCAGGCCCCGCCGGGCAAAGTTCGCCCCGCCAGAACTTACGCGGGCCCCTACCCCTCAAATTGCGCGCAACGCCCTTCTACCCTACCGCACGCTCGCCGACCTGGTGCCGGCGTAGTAGTACAGCTCGGCGCGTGATTTCTCGTAGCTTGCCCGCAGGCTTTCTTGCTTGATTCTGAGGTCGATGAGCTTGCTTTCGCGGGCATTGATGAGGAAGATGGTGCTCTCGCCCAGCTCAAACTTGGCCAGCTCGGCGCGCAGCAGCAGGCGCTGGTTGGCAATCGTTTGGGATTGGAGGGCGAGCTGGCGCTCGTAGGCTTTGAGGGTGTTGTACACGCTGTTTACCTGCGTGCCGATGGTGCGTTGGCTCTGCTGCTGCTCCAAGGCGTTTTCCAGAAGCTGGATGCGGGCGTATTGGAGCTTGCCGCGCTCGACGCGCAGGAAGAGGGGGAAGGCAAAATCGACGCCGACCTTGTGGTTGTCCCAGCCCAGGCCGTAGTAGCTGGGCACCTCGCTTTGGTAAAAATTGCCCTGCGTGATGAGCGTGCCGCTCACGTTGATTTTGGGCTTGAGCAGCTCGCGGCGGTAGCGCTCCTCGATGCCGAGCTGCACGTTTTTGGCGCTCAGCTTCAGCAGCGTGGGATGGTTGCGGGCGGCCTGCTCGGCCAGGCGCTGGTACTCGGCGCGGCTCACCGTGTCGCGGGCCGGAACCTGGGGGGCGGCGTAGGTGGGCAGCTCCACGGGCTGGCCGTTCTTACTCCAGAGGTGGTTGGAGAGTACCAGGCGGGCGTTTTGGAGGTCTACGCCCAGCTGCTCGCCTTGCACCAGGCGGTCCTGCACGGTTATTTGGGCTTCCACTGAGTCGATGGGGGCTTGGTCGCCAATCTGGGCTCGGCGGGCGGTGGCCTGGAAGCGCCGGTTGGCCAGCGCTACCCCCTCCCGGATGAGCTGGTTTTGCTGGTACGAATAGTACCAGTTCCAGTAGTCTTTGGCGGCTTGCAGCCACACCTCGTTTATCTGTTTCACACGGTCGGCTTCGGCGGCGGCCTGCATAGCCTTGGCTTGGCGCAGGGTGCTGCGCCGCGCATCAATAAGCAGGCCCTGGCCGAGGGGAATCGACACGCCTACCCCCGCTAGCCCGTTGAGCGGCGTGCGACTTTCAGGGTTGACGTAGGTACCCACGGCGCGGTCGTAGCTGGCTTTCAGGTCGATGCCGCCAGGCCAGAGGGGCACTTTGAGCTCGTTGCCCCAGTTGTTATAATACTCGGTGCCGCCAAACTGCTTGCGGTGAAAGTCAGACCCTAGCTTGGGGTCGAAGCCGCCGCGGGCTTGCAGTATCTGACTGCGGGCCTCGTCGCTGAGCAGCGCCGCCTGCTTCACGATGGGGTGATTGGCAAACACCAGGTCGGCCAGGTCTTGCAGCGAAAACACCTTGGCCGTGTCGGCGGGCTGCACCTCGGCTAGCTGCTCGGTTTGGAGCGGCGCCCGCTCCAGACCCGACTTGCGGGCCGGCAATTGCGGGTCCTGGGCCAAGGCGGGGTAGGCGAGGCTGGTGAGCAGCGCCAGCACGAGCAGCCAGCGGCGCACCGATTCGGGCGCCGCCTGGCGCAGCTTGTTTACTAAAAACGTGATTGAATACATAGGTTACTTGCCTTTCGCCTTGTCTTCTTTCACGGGGGTAGCGTCGCCGCCGGGCTCGGTGCTGAGGGCGGGCGGGAAGCCGTTGAGCTGCCGCCAGATTTCGTACCACACGGGCACCGAGTCGAGGATAACCCAGCCCTGCACGCCCGAGCCCAGGCGCAATTGCTTGGGCCAGACCTGGTCGCCTTCCCGGGGCTGGGTGGGGCGCACCAGCAGGCGGTACTTGCCGCCGGGGCTGTTTACCACGTCAATCACCGTGACCATGCCGCCAAACGTGCCCACCGCCGCCGAGGGCCAGCCTGAAAACTGAATAGCCGGCCAGCCATCAAACTGTAAGCGCACCGTGCGCCCGCGCTGAATGAGCGGCACATCCATAGCCCGCACGTACATCTCGGCCGCCAGTAACGGCGCCTCAGGTTGGAGCGTGGCAATGGATTCGCCTTCCTTAATTGTTTCGCCAATACCCGCCTTGAGGGCGCGCACGATGTAGCCCGTTTGGGGGGCGCGCACCACGTAGAGGCTGCGGCGCACCTGCACGTTGCTGATTTTGTTGCGGGTGGCAGCTACCTCCCCTTCGTAGCTCGCGCGGCTCGACACAGCTGAGCTACGGTCTGAGTTAGCCTTGGCCAGGTCCTGCGCGAACTTAGCGCGCAGGTTGGCCAGCTCAATGCGGGCATTAGCCAGGGCCTGCTCGCTGCTGGCTACTTTGTTGCGTTGCGAGGTTACTTTGGCCAGGTCCTCCTGCAGCTTGAGGCGGCGCGTTTCGATGTCAGTGAGCGAAAACAGACCGTTTTTGTAGCCCTCCTCGTAGCGCGCCAGCCGGGCGCGCGACGTTTCGTAGAACCGCGTGATGGCCACTAGGTCGGCGCGGTCGCTGCTGAGGTAGTTTTGAGCCTGCTCCACCTTGTTGGCTGCCGATTCGAGCTGCACGTCCAGCGTGGCGCGCAGGGCGGCAATTTGCTGGTCGGTGGCGCTGATTTTGGCTTGGGAGGCTACTATATTGGCGCGCTTGGCGGCCAGCTGCTCGCCCAGGCGCTCGGGCAGGTTGGGGTCAAAGTACTCGTCTTTTACCTCGGAGAGCATGAGCAGCGTGTCGCCGCGGTGCACGAGCTGGCCCTCGCGCACGTTCCAGTGCTCGATGCGGCCCGCTATCTGGTTCTGAACGTTTTGGGGCCGGTCTTGCGGCGTGAGGGCCGTGAGGCTACCCGTACCATAAATAGTCTGGCGCCAGGGCAAAAACAGGATAATGAGGAACACGATGCCCACCACCGCCAGGATGCGGCCCAGCTTGCGGCTGGCGTAGGTGCGCAGCAGCTCGGGGCGCGACTACCCGGGCACGCGTTCCCACACCTCCTCGGCCACGCTATGGTTGGAGAGATTAAGCATTAGCGTAGGCGATAGAATTCTTGCGCTCGTCTAGGGGCAGGTCGGTCACGGCCGCTACTTTCTCCACCCCCGTTAGCACGTCAAAAATGGTGTTGATGCTCGTCATAAGCTTTTCTATCGAGCTGCTAATCATCACGATGATTACCTCAGCGGCCACAAACTGGCCCAGCGTCATCTGGCGCGACACCACGAAGAGTGTGCCCGCAATGAGCAGGCCCGCCGTGAGAATGGAGCGCAGCCCTACCCCGTAGGCGTAGTACGACTTTAGCACCCGGAAGTGCGCGTTGCGGGCGTGCAGGTATTCGGAGGTCAGCTCGTCGGTGCGGGCCAGCGTTTTGTGCTCCTGGGCATCGTCGCCGCGCACCTCGTCGAGGCGGCCAGCCACATTTTCGAGCCAGGCCACCAGCTCGTATTTGTAGGCCGATTCGTCGATGCTCGTGCGCAGCGCCTGCCGGTAATTGAGCATATACACAAATACCAAGGCCAGGATGGTGAACAAGCCAAACCCAATGAAAATGGGGTGGTAGAACGCCAGGACAATCACGCCCATCAAGATTTGCAGCACGGCAAACATGACATCTACCAGCAGCTTAGTCAAGCCTTTCTGGATGGTCAGGATGTCAAAAAAGCGGTTGACCAGCTCCCTAGGGTCCTGCCCGGCCAGCGCCTCGGCCTTGATGCGCGGCAGCCGGTAGGCATACTCAATAGCCGCCTTGGCAAAAATGCGCTGCTCGATGGCTTCTACCAAGGTAATCTGGCCTACCAGCAAGATGCCGCCTAACAGCACGCCGCCCACTACCACGGCCACCAAGATGTAGGTGGAGCTAAATACAGCCCCCGTCGAAACTAGGTTAAATACTGCTTGCGTGCCCAGCGGCAGCGACAGGCTGATGAGGCCCGTGATGATGGCATAAAAAATAATGTAGCGAATAGTGCTGCGTTCGGTGTCGAGCATGCGCGCGAGGCGCTGCCAGGGAGTAGGCGGCGGTAAGCCAACCGTAGCGTGTGAAGCCATAGGTACTTGATAATCATAAAGCAGCCGGCGATAGCAGGGTGCTAGCGTCGGCCAGAACAGTAGAGAACTACCCCTATTATGAACAATTAGTGAATTTTGTTGCGCACCGGCCGCGCTTTTTCGCTGAACAGGAGGTTTCACTAGCTCAACAGCAGGGGGTAGACTGCCGCGCAGTCAGCAGCGCGTTAGGTGCCGTGGGGCCTGCTACGGCGAGTTCCGTTTGCACCTTACCTAGTTTTAAGGCAAGAAGCCCGGCCAACTGCTTGGCCGGGCTTCTTTGCTGTTTAGGACGGGGTAGGGCGCACCTTGTTAAGCACAGCCCAGATGCCTTAGGGACGGCGCACCGAGTCGGGACGACTCACGGCGTCGAGGGCCTGGGCAGGCGTAAATTCTTTTTCCACTTCCGAGTAGCCGGGAGGTGAAATACGCTTGCCGCTGCTCGTAATGAACGTAGGCTTCAGCTTGAGGGTGAAGCGCAGGGGCTGACGGTCGCGGTCGGTGAGGCCGAGGGCAAAGCTGGCCAGGCTTTCGCCCGACTGTTTGCCCAACACCTTGCTCAGGTCACTTTGTACTTCTATCGGGGCGGTTACGAGGCCGCCGTTGGCGGGCACCTCGATACGCTGGTTGGTGTGGCCCTTGGCTACTTCCTTATCGTCGATAAGGGCGATGTAGTCAAACTCGTTGAGGGCAGCAGTTTCGGAGTTGGGGTTGCGAAACTCCAGGTTCAGGCGCATCCGTAGGGGTAGGTTGCCGGTAGTGGCAGCCACGGCCAGCAGCGCCCGCTCGGCGGTGCCGAGGTCGCCCGCTTGGCGCATGTTCAGCACGTTCACGCCGCCCACGGTGGCCTGGTCTACGGAGGCTAGGCGCACGTCAACATTTTTGAAGGCCTTAGCCTGCTGCACTTGCTCCTGGATGCCGCACTGGCTGAGGCTAGCTATGGCCAGTAGGCCAACAGCTGCCTGCATTGCCAGACGGGGCTTGGGTAGGAAAGAAAAGAACATAGCAAGCCGAAATTGGAAGGTGAAAAGATAATGAATAACAGTTTTTTACTGCTATTCAATCAAATAGTTGCGCTAGTTGACACTTTTCCTTATTTCCCTTTTCACTAGGCGACGCACAGCCTTAGCTAGTACCACTACGCTTCCGCTTTAGTCACTGTTTGGGCATCCGGCTGGGCCTTAGCTTTTGGAGAAGAGGTGTTGCGCACGAGCGTCTTTTTTAGTTTTCAGCCGCGGGGGTGCGCACGTCTTCAGCTGGCCTACCCCTTCAGCTAGCCCCAACTTTTATGGTGTCGGCTTGGTTATAGAGCTTCCTATTCCTCGTGATTGATTATGGCAAATTCTCCCAAGCAGGTCGCCTTTTCCGTGTTGGATTTGGCCCCTATTCTCGCGGGCGCTACTCCTACCGACACCTTCCGCAACAGCCTGCACCTGGCCCAAGAAGTGGAGAAGCTGGGCTACACCCGCTTCTGGCTTTCTGAGCACCACAACATGGCCAGCGTGGCCAGCTCCTCGCCGGTAGTGCTCATTGGCTACATCGCGGGTGGCACCACTACACTGCGCGTGGGCTCGGGTGGCATTATGCTGCCCAACCATGCCCCGCTGGTAGTGGCCGAGCAAATCGGCACGCTCGCCTCGCTCTACCCCGGCCGCATCGACCTGGGCCTGGGCCGCGCTCCCGGCTCCGACCAGCGCACAGCGCAGGCCATTCGGGGCAGCCGCATGGGCGGCGCGCAAGATTTTCCGCGCGAAATTCAGCAGTTGCAAACCTACTTCTCGGCCGATAACAGCACGGCCGCCGTGCGCGCTATTCCGGGCGAAGGGCTCGACATTCCAATTTACATCCTGGGTTCTAGCACCGATAGCGCTTATTTGGCCGCGGCCATGGGCCTGCCCTACGCCTTCGCCAGCCACTTCGCGCCGGGCCAGCTGCTACCCGCGCTGGAAATTTATCGGCAGAATTTCCGCCCCTCGGCCACGCTGGCCAAGCCCTACGTTATTGCGTGCGTAAATGTGATTGCTGCCGATACCGACGAGCGCGCCGCCTACCTTTCCACCTCGCTCCAGCAGTTTATGCAGAGCGTTGTTACGGGCCGGCCGGCGCCGCTGCAGCCACCCGTCGAATCGATGCGCCCGCTTTGGGTGCCCGGCGGGCAGCAGGCCGTGCAGCAAATGTTGGCCTATTCATTTATCGGCAGCCCCGACACGGTGCAGCAAGATTTGCAGGAGTTTATCGCCCAAACGCAGGTGGATGAGCTGATGGCCACTTCCAACATCTTCGACCAGGAAGCCCGAATTTATTCGTACCAGCTACTGGCCGAAGCGCTGCGGGCCCTAGCCACCCAGCTAACCAGCGAATTGGTAGCGCACTAACCGCAAACAATCACTTTCTCCCTCGCTTTTGAAGGGTAGGAGAAGGAAAATACTTATTGCGAAGCCCGTGGCCAGCCAGCCACGGGCTTCGCTTGTTTGGGCCGAAGTTGCCTGGTGGTGCCGTGGCGGCGGTAGAAATTGCGCGCCCAGCATTTAGCCGTAGGCCCGCACCGTGCCGCAGATGTAGCGCGGACTTTCAGTCCGCAACGAGCGTAGCGAGTAGCTGGCGCAAAAGCGGAGTAGGCAAGGATATTCACGACCCTTGCGGGCGGACTAAAAGTCCGCGCTACTGCTTTCGTAACTTTGCGCGATTCAACCAGCCAAGAAAATGCCCGCGTACCGTCCTCAAGAGCTCGAAAAAAAGTGGCAAGACCACTGGCAGCAGCACAACACCTTCCGCGCCGACAACAAATCCGACAAGCCCAAGTATTACGTGCTCGACATGTTTCCCTACCCCTCCGGGGCGGGCCTGCACGTAGGGCACCCGCTGGGTTATATTGCCTCCGACATTGTGGCGCGCTACCAGCGCTTGCAAGGCCGCAACGTGCTGCACCCCATGGGTTTCGACTCCTTTGGCCTACCCGCCGAGCAGTACGCCATCCAGACCGGCCAGCACCCGGCCGTGACCACCGAGAAGAACATCGAAACCTACATCCGGCAGCTCCAGCAGCTTGGCTTTAGCTACGATTGGGAGCGCGAGGTACGCACCTCCGACCCCGACTACTACAAATGGACGCAGTGGATTTTCTTGCAGCTTTTCAATAGCTGGTACAACCTCGACACCAACCGGGCCGAGCACATCCGCACCCTGCAAGCCAAGTTTGCGGAGGGGGGTAGTGAAGGCATTCGCGCCGCGGGCGACGAGGAAGACCGCCAGGTGTTCAGCGCCGGCCAGTGGCAGCTGATGAACGAGAAGCAGAAGCTCGCCGCCATCCTCCCCTACCGCCTCGCTTACCAGCAAGACACGTACGTGAACTGGTGCGCGGCCCTGGGCACTGTGCTCTCAAATGACGAAGTAAAAGATGGTCTCTCGGAGCGCGGCGGCTACCCCGTCGAGCGCCGCCTCATGCCGCAGTGGAACCTGCGCATCACCGCCTACGCCGACCGCCTGCTGCAAGGCCTCGATACCCTCGACTGGCCCGACGCTGTGAAGGAGATGCAGCGCAACTGGATTGGCAAGAGCATCGGCGCTGAGGTCACCTTCCCGGTGCAGGACCACCAAAACACGGTTATCAAGGTATATACGACGCGTGTTGATACCATCTACGGCGCGACGTTCCTGGTATTAGCGCCTGAGCACGAGCTGGTTGACCAGCTTACTACCCCTGCCCAGCGCGCCGCCGTAGACGAGTACATTGCCGCTACTAAGCGCCGCTCGGAGCGCGACCGTATGTCGGATGTAAAAACCGTGTCGGGCGTGTTTACCGGTGCCTATGCCCAGAACCCGGTCGATGGCACGCCCGTGCCCATCTGGCTGGCCGACTACGTACTGGCGGGTTACGGCACCGGCGCCGTAATGGCCGTGCCCAGCGGCGACCAGCGCGACTACCTCTTCGCCAAGCACTTCGACCTGCCCATCCCAGCTATTTCCGACGCGCAGAAAGACCTCGACCAGCAAGCCGACCCCACTAAGGAAGGCCGCTACATCAACTCGGGCATCGTCAACGGCCTCGGTTACAAAGAGGCTACCGCCACGCTCATCGCCTTCCTCGAAGAGAAGGGCCTCGGCAAAGGCAAGGTAAATTTCCGCCTGCGCGACGCCATTTTTGGCCGCCAGCGTTACTGGGGCGAGCCCATCCCAATTTACTACAAGGACGGCACCGCCTACGGCGTGGCCGAAGCCGACCTACCCCTAGTCCTGCCTGAAATCGACGAGTACAAGCCCACCGAAACCGGCGAGCCGCCCCTCGGCCGCGCCAAAGACTGGAAGTACAAAGGTCAGTACGAGTTCGAGTTGAGCACCATGCCCGGTTGGGCCGGCTCTAGCTGGTACTACCTCCGCTACATGGACCCACACAACGCCGACCGCTTCGTATCGGAAGAAGCCGAGCAGTACTGGAGCCAGGTAGACCTCTACATGGGCGGCGCCGAGCACGCCACCGGCCACTTGCTCTACTCACGCTTCTGGTACCTGTTTTTGAAGGACCTAGGTCTGGTAACGGCCAATGAGCCCTTCCAGAAGCTGATAAACCAGGGGATGATTTTGGGCCGGTCGAACTTTGTGTATCGCATCAACGGCACCAACCAGTTCGTAACCCTTTCTAAAAAAGGCGATTACGAAACCACTGCGCTGCACGTCGATGTCAGCTACACTGATAACGACGTACTCGACATTGCTGCTTTCAAAAATTGGCGGGAAGAATACGCTGACGCAGAATTTATTCTCGAAGAGAACGGCTCTTACATCTGCGGCACTGAAGTCGAGAAGATGTCGAAGTCAAAATACAACGTCGTGAACCCCGACGTGTTGATTGACAAATACGGCGCCGACGCCCTGCGCCTCTACGAAATGTTCCTCGGCCCGTTGGAGCAGTTCAAGCCCTGGAATACCAACGGTATCAGCGGTGTAGCCACCTTCCTCAAGAAGTTCTGGCGGCTCTTCCACCCCGAAGACGGCGCGCTGGCCGTGACCGACGAGGCCCCTACCCCCCCCGAATTGAAGGCTTTGCACAAGGTTATCCAGAAGGTGGCCCAGGATATTGAGAAGTTCAGCTTCAACACCAGCGTCAGCACCTTCATGATTGCCGTGAATGAGCTGACCGCCCTCGGCACCCACAAGCGCGCCATCCTGGAGCCGCTCGCACTGCTGCTCTCGCCCTTTGCTCCTCACCTCGCTGAAGAGCTGTGGGAAGAACTGGGCCACGAGTCGGGCAGTATCAGCCACGCCGCCTACCCCGAGTTCCGCGAGGAATACTTGGTAGAAGCCAACGTAACCTACCCCGTGGCTATCAACGGCAAGGTGCGCGAGCAGCGTCAGTTTGCCGCCACTGCCACTGCCGCCGAAATTGAAACCGCGATTCTGGAATCAGATTTCTTGAGCCGCTTTGGCGATGGGAAAACGGCTAAGAAAGTGGTCGTAGTGCCCGGCCGCATGGTAAACGTGGTGGTGTAAAACAGAGTCCCTACCCCCGCTAGTCATTGCCAAAAGGCGAAGAAACAAAAAACCCCGCTGAATTTCAGTGGGGTTTTTTGTTTTAACTGCTTGCCGCAATCACGGCATATTTATATTGCCTATATTTTCAATAATTCCTATCCTATAAGATGTTCAAACCTGCTACACTTCGAGTTTCTGCCATTGTTGCAATGGTTCTTTCTGCACTGGGCCTGGTCTTGGGCGCTGCGCTGACCCCGCAGTCTCCCAGCTTTGCGTTGTCTGTGCTCTCCTGGTCCTTGCTTTTATGGGCGAGCTACCTAGGCTTTCAGCTGGCAGGCTACACGCTTTATGCAGATGAATACAAGAAGGTAGGCATGCGTATTTACCTAATAATCGTTGCCTTTGCGGCCTTTATGTTTGTAGGCATAACGGTTGGGCTCATGCTCTCGGTTGTACTGCTTAGCACGTTGTGGGGCCTGTAGAAGAATTATGATGAGTGGCAGCCTAGCCGAATGAGTGAAGAAACGGAAGCCATTAAATAGTTAAGAACGGATAACCCGTTACCGCCCGCGCTGCGCCCGAATGGCTGCCAGCCGCAACTGGAAGTAATCGTATTTCTCGCGCAGGTGGTCAAACAAATCGCGCAGGGCGGGCGCGCCACCAAGCTGCGCGCGGGCCGCCGCGATTTCGGCTAGCTGCGAGGCAGACAGAAAATCTTGCAGGCGCAGGTCGAGGCCTTTGGCGTAGGCGCGCTCCAGGTGGGCACGCACGGTGCCCACTACCAAGCCGCGCTGCTCGGCAATCTGCTCGGGATTTAGGCCTTGGCGGTGCAGCTGAAAGGTGGTGTCCTCCGTGCCGTTTACGTCGCGGTCGGCTGCTTTTTGAGGTGCTGAACGGGGGGTAGGGCTAAAGTCCTCGGCCTCCTCGGCATTGGGCACGGGGCGGGGTGGGCCGTGCTGCACAATGGCTTCGATAAACGCCTCGCCGTAGGTCTCGAATTTCTTCATACCCACGCCCGAAACCGAAAGCATGGCCACACGGCTGGTGGGCTGCTCGCGGGCCATTTCCTGAAGCGTAGTGTCGGTGAAGACCACGTAGGGCGGCACGCCTTGCTCGTCGGCAATTTGCTTGCGCAGCTGGCGCAGGCGCTCGAAGAGGCGCGCCTCGGGGGTACCGGCGCCAGCCGCAGCGGCATCGGCGGCGGCCTTTTTGCTGGCACGGGTGCCTTTTTCGGCCTTCTCAGCTACCTGGAATTTCTTGAGCGAAACCGGCAGCTGGCCTTTCAGTACTTGCTGGCCGCGCTCGGTTATTTTGAGGGCGTAGCCTTCCTCGTAGGCAATGTAAAACAGGCCATCGTTCAGCATTTGGTGCACGTAGCTGTACCAGTCGAGGTAGGGCAAATCCTGGCCCGCGCCGTAGGTTTTGAGCTGGTCGTAGCCGTGTTGCAGCACGGCTTGGTTACGCATGCCGCGCAGGATGTCGATGAGCAGTGTGATAGCCACGCGCTGCTGCGTGCGTGCGCTGGCCGAAAGAGCTTTTTGGGCCAGCAGCGTGCCATCGAACGTGATGGGCGGGTTGCGGCAAATGTCGCAGTTGCCGCAGTCGTGGCCGAGGTCTTCGGAGAAATAGTGCAGCAGAATGCGGCGGCGGCAGCTGGCGGCTTCCGCAAACTGCTGCATGCGCTCCAGCTTGGCTTGGTTGAGCTGAGCCTGGCGCTGGGGCACGTCTTTGGTCACCATGTCGCGCATCGACATGACGTCGGCGAAACTGTAGAAAAGCAGCGCCGTAGCGTCGGTGCCATCGCGGCCGGCGCGGCCGATTTCCTGGTAGTACCCCTCAATATTTTTGGGCAGGTTGTAGTGCATCACCCAGCGCACATTGCTCTTGTCGATGCCCATGCCGAAGGCGATGGTAGCCACGATGACCTGCAAGTCGTCCTGCAAAAACGCCTCCTGCACGCTGCCGCGCTGGTTGGGCGTCATGCCGGCGTGGTAGTGGCCCGCCTTAATGCCTTTTTGCTGAAGCTTTTGGGCCACCGTTTCGCAGGTTTTGTGCGATAGGCAGTAGATGATGCCCGCATCGCCGGGGTGGCGGGTGATGAAGTCAAGAATCTGCCCGAGGCGGTCTTGGCCGGGGCGCACCACGAGGTTGATGTTGGGCCGGTCGAAGCTGGACAGGAAAACCTTGGGCTCGTGCAGGTTGAGCTGGGTTTTGATGTCGCGCTGTGTGAGGCGGTCGGCCGTGGCCGTGAGGGCGATGATGGGCGTGCTCGGAAACTGCGTGCGCAGCACGCCCAACTGCGTATACTCGGGCCGAAAATCGTGGCCCCAGCTCGAAATACAGTGCGCCTCATCAATGGCAAACATGCTGACGTTGACCCGCGTCAGGAACTGCAAAAAGCCGTCGCTCAAGAGCTTTTCGGGGCTTACGTAGAGCAGCTTGAGGTGCCCGCTGAGGGCGGCGCGCGTGATGTCGGTGGCCTCGCTCTGGCCCACGCTGCTGTTGATGTAGGCCGCCACGATGCCGTTGGCTTTCAGGGCCTCCACCTGGTCTTTCATGAGGGCGATGAGCGGCGACACCACCACGCACACGCCCTCGCTTACCACGGCCGGAATCTGAAAACACACCGACTTGCCGCCACCGGTAGGCATAAGCACCACGGTATCCTGGCCGCTCAGAATGCTTTGGATAATGTCGCCCTGCATAGGGCGAAAATTATCGTAGCCGTAGTAGCGCTTGAGGGCTTGGCGGGCGGCGGTGAGAGCAGGGGCAGAGGCGGTAACGGCAGACATAAGGCACTTCGGTCGAAAGATTAAAATAACAATCGCCTCCACGAAGTTCCAAAGAATTTAGCCAACGTAAGCCCGACCGGACGCTCACACCGCCCCCAGCAGCCAATGCACCCTCAGAAGCAGCCTTCTACTCAGCGAAAAAGCTTCTCCTAAATATTATTGCCGGCCGCTTGCGCAGGTTCCTATTGCCGCCGCTGCTTATCTTCGCGATGCACCGTTTCTTCGCTAACTCACAGTTAGCAAGTCTTTTCACCCCGCTACACGTATGCAGCCGGTTCCTCGCGCTTCTGCCCAGGCACACCTGGCCCTCGTGGCCGCCTGCCTGTTGCTCGCCACCTACCTCCCCACTTGGTACAAGCTGTGGTTTGTGGCCGAAAGTGGCCATTATGGGGGCGGCACCGTTTGGGTGTGGCTGCTGCTACTCGGCTTGTATCGGCGCTGGCGGCTGGCCCGGACGCTCACCTACGTGTACGTGCTGCTGCAGCTTCTCCTGGCAGGCTATATTCTGCCGTACAACGCCACCACGGGTGGCCCTATCCTCGGCTTTGCGCTCACCAGCAGCCTCAATCTAGTTGGGCTACTCGTCCTTTATTTTTCGCGCGCCATCCGGCGCTATCTGGACGACCCGCTGCCTACCCCCCCTTGCTTGAAGCAAGTTTCTCATAAAGTGCTCGCGCTTGCTTAAAACGGCCATTTTTGGCACGCCTACTTAACTGCTTGCTACCTGGGCGGCACCAAAAAAGGCGGCATCCTTTCGGATGCCGCCTTTCTGAATTACTTGAAACGAGCTGCTTATTTCAGCGCGCTCTTCAAGCCTTCTACAGCGAAGGCTTGCGCCTGTTTGGCTTCGGGTACTACGGCAGCCATGCCGAAGAACTCGTGGGTTACGCCCTCGTAGTTCTTGTACTGCACCGTTACGCCGGCCTTCTTCAGATTGTCGGCCAGCATTTTGCCTTCGCTCATCAACGGGTCATACTGGTCAGTGATGACGGTAGCGGCGGGCAGGCCCTTGAGGTTGGCGTGCACGAGGTCAATCAGCGGGCTCTTACCATCGGCAGGCGTGCGCAGGTAGTACTTGAAGAACCAGGCCATCAAGTCTTTGTTGAGCGGCTTGGTCTGAGTGTTGGCCAGGTACGAAGGCGTATTCAGGTCGTATCCTGCAATGGGGTACACGATGAGCTGGTACTTGGGGAGGGCCACTTTCTTGTCGCGGGCCATCATGCTCACAGCGCAGGCCAAGTTGCCGCCGGCGCTCTCACCAGCTACGGCAATCTTGTTAGGGTCGCCTTTGATGCTAGCAGTGTTTTTCACTACCCACTGGTAAGCAGCAAAGCTGTCGTTGTGGGCGGTCGGAAATTTAAACTCCGGCCCCTGGCGATAAGCCACCGACACGACCACGGCGCCCGTCTGCTCGCTGAGCGAACGCACCGAAGCATCGTAGGTATCGAGGTTGGCAATTACCCAGCCGCCACCGTGGTAATACACGATAACCGGGAAGGGCGCCGTGCCCGACTTAGGCGTGTACACCCGCACCTTCACACCAGGAGCCACCGTGCGGCTCATGGTATCGGCCGTGGCGGGGGGGGTAGGGATGTTGAATTTCTTCATCGTGGCCATGGCGGCATCGGCGGCGCTAGGAGCCTTGCGGGCTTCCTGGGGCGTCATTTTAGCCATCGGCTTGGCGGTGGGGCCACCGCTCAGCGAGTCGAGCGACTCGATAACGTCTTGCATCTCGGGGTGGATGCCGGGCGCCCAGGTAGGCTTGGGCTTGCTCGGCGCCACGGGCTTGGCCTGGCTAGTAGCTACGCTGTCGGTAGTAGGCTTCGCGGCCGTAGCCGTCGAGTCGCCGGTGGCGGTCGAAGTGGTGGTTTCGGTGGTTTGGCTGCTGCTGCACGAGGCAAGCAGACCCAGGGCAGCTACCGGCGCAGCCCAACGCGCCGAGGCGCTTTTCCAGGATTGGAACATGAAGAGAAGAGTGTAATCGTGATGAGGAATCCATTACGAAACATCTCTTAAAAAAGCTACAAAAAAGCTGAAAATAAGCCAAATGCTCCCTAGCTTTCAACTAAAACAGATAGTTGAAAGCTAGGGAGCATTTGGCTAGGCCTGGGGCTACTCCGCTGCCGGGGCGGGGGCACGGCGCGAGCCACGGTACAGCTCGTACTTCAGCAGGCGGCAGTCTATCGGCCCGTTGAAGAGCGGAATGCGCCGCGATACTTTCAGCCCGATTGCCTTAGCTGCTTCTAGGTTACCGGTAAAAATAAACGCCTCAAAGCCCTGAAAATTCGTTTTCAGCGCGTCGCCGATCGTTTTATACAATGCGTCCATCTGGGCTTCCTCCCCTATGCGCTCGCCGTAGGGCGGGTTGGTGATGACGAGGCCGGGGGCCTGGCCCTGGGGTGGCTGGGCGTCGCGCACGTCGCGCACACTCAGCCGGATGCACTCGTCGAGGCCAGCGGCTTCGATGTTGGCGGCGGCTTGGTCGATTACGCGCGGGTCGAGGTCGGAGCCCGCCAGGTAGGCTTGCGGCTCTTCAATGCGCTGGGCTTCGGCTTCCTGGCGCACCTGCGCCCAGAGCTGAGCGTCGAAGTCGGGCCAGTTTTCGAAGCCAAACTTGCCTTGGTGAAACAAGCCCGGCGCAATGCGCTGCGCGATAAGGCCAGCCTCGGTGAGGATGGTAGCCGAGCCGCACATCGGGTCGATGAGCGTAGACTTGCCGTCCCAGCCACTGAGCAGAATCAGGCCCGCCGCCAATACCTCGTTCAGCGGGGCCTCGTTGGTGCCCTGGCGGTAGCCGCGGCGGTGTAGCGAGTCGCCGGCCGCGTCGAGGCTCAGAATCACGTCGTTTTCGAGCATGCGCAGGTGAATGCGAATGTCTGGGTTGCGGGTGTCGATGCTGGGGCGCTCGCCGGTGCGCTCGCGAAACTGGTCTACAATGGCGTCTTTGGTGAGCTGGGCCACGTAGAGCGAGTGCTCGAAGCTCGACTTATTGACCACGGCCGTGATGGCAAACGTTTGGCCTGTTGCGATATAGCGACTCCAGTCGATGGCATACACCTCGTCGTAGAGGGCGCGCTCGTCGCGGGCGTAGAAGTCGGCGAAGGGGCGCAGCAGGCGCATAGCCGTGCGGCTCCAGAGAATGCTGTTGTAGAGCAGCTTTTTGTCGCCGCTGAACTCGACGGCGCGGCTGCCGACGTAGTCGATGGTGGCGCCGAGCTGGCTCAATTCCTCAGCCAGGATTTCTTCGAGGCCAAACTGGGTGGTGGCGGTAAGGTACATGGGGGCAAAGGTCGGGCCTGGCGGGCAGCCCACCTACCTGAGCGCGGGCGGCCCCGGCCCACCGCGGCCTCAGCCGGGTCCCTACCCCCCTGTTTTCGGGCAATGCTGCCTAGGCTTGAAAAAAATCTTTAGCTCCTCCCAAACGACCGCGTTCGTCGTTCTACCCAACTACTTGCCCTCCCCGCTGCGGGGCCAGCTGGCAAGCTAACAACCACCGGCACAAGCTCGCAACTATATCTTTTTCAGGCCAAAACTAGTAAACGGAGCTGACAAAGCTGCTGACGGAGAATGCGAGCAAGCCCAGCTGGGCAGGAAGCAAAACCTGCCGCCATTTCAGCTGCTCCCTTCCGGGGCTTACTGCGCGCTTTGCCTCCCTACCCCCTCACTGTATTTTAATGGCTGATTTACAAGCTATCATTTTTGACTTGGATGGTGTTATCGTGGATAACACGCCCATTCAGGCCCACGCGTTCCAACTGCTATTTCGCGACATTGACCTGAAAGCCGATGCCAACGACCTGCTGCGCCGCTTCAACGGCATGCCCGCCACTGAGATTCTGGAGCAGCTATTCGACGAGCCCAAGCCCAAGGAAGAGCTAAAGAAGTACGCCGACCAGCGCGAATTTCTATACCGCACCCTGTACTGGGACGACCGCAAGGCAGCCCCCGGCCTAGTCGAGTTTTTGGAAGCGGCCCGCGCCGCTGGCCTCAAAATCGGCCTGGGCAGCGGCTCGGCCAACGATACGCTGAGCTATATTCTGGACTACCTTGACCTGCGCCATTTCTTCGACGTGGTGGTGGGTGCCGACGATGTGGACGCTGGCAAGCCTCACCCCGAAACCTACGCCACGGTGGCCGAAAAACTGGGGGTAGCCTCCGCCAACTGCATGGTGTTTGAGGACGCCATCTTGGGCGAGCATGCTGCCTACAAGGCCGGTATGCACTGCGTAGCCGTGCTGACTAACCTGGCTGCAACTGATTTCCAAGCCCCTTTGCTGGCTATCAAAGACTTTACAGAAGTAACACCCGAGCACCTGCGTGAGCTGTTCGGCCAAGTAGGCGAGGCACCGAAGGCCGACGATGAAGTAGCCAAAGGCCAGGACTTGCAGCCCGTCGAGGAAGACAAAAAATAGCGCCCTACTCGTTCTGAAGCCTCGCCTCAATGGCCGGCCACTTACCTATCTGGCTCCTATGCCCGCTGCTCCCTCACTGGCCATCGTTTTTCTGCACGGCTACCTCGAAAGCCCGGCTATTTGGCCCGCTTTCATCGGCGAGGCCTTTGCCGACTGCCAGGTGCTCATGCCTGCCCTACCCGGCTACGACCCTACCAAAGCGGCTAGCGATTATAGCCTGGAGGCTGGCGTCGAAGCGGTGCACGCCGAGCTAGCCGCGGCGGGAGTGGGCCGCGCCGTGCTGGTAGGCCACAGCATGGGCGGCTACGTAGCGCTCGCCTTTGCCGAGAAATACCCTGGCCTAGTAGCGGGCCTGGGCTTATTTCACTCTTCAGCCCTGCCTGATAACGAGCAGGATGCCGAGCGCCGGGCCCGTACACGCTCTTTCTTAGAAAAGCATGGGGTAGCAGCATTTGCCGACGAGTTTTTGCAGCCGCAGCTTTCGCCTACCCACCGCGAATCGATGAACGACTCGGTGGCCCAGTTGAAGGCGCTGGCGGCAGCCGTACCGCTGGCCGTGGCCTTGGGCAACCTCGATGCCATGGCTCAGCGCCCCGACCGGCGCGCCGTGCTCGAAAAAGCGACTTATCCTGTTTTGTTTATCGCGGGCAAAGACGACCACGCCGTGCTACCCGAAAAGACGCACGAAGAAAGCCTGCTGCCCGATTACTGCACCGTGCTGTGGCTAGCCGGCGTGGGGCACCTGGGCTTCATCGAGCGGCCCACCGACACGCGCCGGGCCGTGCGCCAACTACTAGAAACTGCTTTTGCCCACTAGCCGAGCGCCAACGCATCGTGTAGCGAGCTTCCGTATCTAGCTTAACTTATTTCTAATCAAATTTTTAATTATTACCTCATCATGGAAGAAGAAAATAAATTCAGCCGTCGTAAGCTTATTGGTGGCTTGAGCGCCGGCCTCGCGGCTGCAGCCGTATCGCCCGTACTTGCCGCTTCGGAAACGGCTGGCTCGGCAGCAGTGCCACCAGTGCCTTTGCAAGACCCCACCACCAAGTACCCCCGGCCGCCCTTCAAGGGCCAGTCGCAGCCTTGGCCCGGCCTGGCTAGCCAGATGGACCCGCGCCCCGACCACGGCGAAACCAGCTATAAAGGCTCGGGCCGCCTGGCCGGGCGCAAAGCCCTGATTACGGGCGGCGACTCGGGCATGGGCCGGGCTGCGGCCATTGCTTACGCCCGCGAAGGCGCCGACGTGGCCATCAACTACCTGCCCGCTGAAGAAGCTGACGCCAAAGAAGTTATTGCCCTCATCAAGAAGGAAGGCCGCAAAGGCATTGCCATTCCGGGCGACTTGCGCGACGAGGCATTCTGCAAGAAGCTGGTCGATGAGGCCGTGCGCCAGCTTGGCGGGCTCGACATTGTGGTTAGCAACGCGGGCCGGCAGCAGGCCCACGCGTCGATTCTGGACATCTCGACCGAGCAGTTTGACTGGACGATGAAGACCAACATCTACGCGCCGTTCTGGATTATCAAGGCGGCGCTGCCGCACCTGCCGCCCGGCTCGACCATTATCGGTACTACCTCGGAGCAGGCCACCGACCCGTCGGAAGACCTGTATGACTACGCCCAGACCAAGGCTGCTACTACCAACTACGTGCGCTCGCTGGCCAAGCAATTGGCTCCCAAGGGCATCCGGGTCAATGGCGTGGCTCCTGGCCCTATCTGGACGCCGCTGCAAGTAAGCGGCGGCGCTACCCAGGAAAAGCTCAAGCAGTTTGGCGGCGATACGCCCATGAAGCGTCCCGGCCAACCCGTCGAGCTAGCCTCCATCTATGTGCAGCTAGCTGCTAGCGATGCCAGCTACACCACCGGTCATATTTACGGAGCAGCCGGCGGCAAAGGCATGCCGTAAGGCTAGCCATTGCACCAATAAAAAAGGAGAGCCTGCGCGTTGCGGCTCTCCTTTTTTGTTGGGCTAATCAGCTTACGCCTAATATAGCATAAGCTACGAGCTGCACGACAACGTAGCGCTACCGGGCTTGTCGCGGGCCCAGTCGGGCCGCTTGGCGGCCAGCTCCTCGTGCGCCGGGTGCTCGGCAAAAGGCGTTTTGAGCACCTCGAAGAGGGTATTCAATAGGTCCAAGTTGCCAGTTTCGGCGGCCTCGATGGCACGCTGGGCCAGGTAGTTGCGCAGTACGTACTTAGGATTAGCCGCTAGCATCCCAGCCTGGATAGCATCGGGCGCAGCTGTTTCTTGCCGCAGGCGCTGCGCGTAGGTGTGCAGCCACGCTAGTAGCGCCTGGTCGTTGTTGCCTGGTTCAGAATAAGCGGCTTGCGCTAGCAGGTTGCGAAATAGCTCGTCGGCGTTGCTGTCGGCGGCAAGCAGCGCGGGCGCCAGGTGCGAGAGCTGCCGGAAGAAAATCGTCATATCGACGCCAGCTTCAGCCAGGGCGGGGGGTAGGGCTTCGGTGAGGGCGTGGTCTGCTTTGAGCTCGGCGGGCGTGAGGCCGAGCTTGCGCAGCCACAGCGTGTGCTGGGTGGCGGCCAGGGTTTCGGCGTAGTCGTCGAGGCCGGCGCGCAGGGCTTGCGGGTCGGCCACCAGGGGCCCGAGTGCCTGGGCCAGGGCCATGAGGTTCCACATACCGATGCGGGGCTGCTGGCCAAAAGCGTAGCGCCGCCCGCCAAAATCAGTGGTGTTGGGCGTCCAATCGAGGTCGTAGGGCTCCAGCCAGCCGTAGGGGCCGTAGTCAATGGTAAGGCCCAGGATGGACATATTATCGGTATTGAGCACGCCGTGCACGAAGCCCACGGTCATCCAGTGCGCTACCATGACGGCCGTGCGCCGTGCTATTTCCCGGAACCACTGCACGTACACTTCGGGTGAGGGTGCGCCCAGCTCGGGGTAGTGGTAGCGGATAACGTAGTCGGCCAGGGCCTGCAGATTATCCATTTCGCCACTGGCCGCCAGCAGCTGGAAGTTGCCAAACCGCACAAACGTGGGCGCTACCCGCGCCACAATGGCCCCCGGCTCAGGCGCGGCGTTGCCGTTGTAGAACATGTCGCGCACCACCGCGTCGCCGGTGGCGACCAGGCTCAGGGCGCGCGTGGTGGGCACGCCGAGGTAGTGCATAGCCTCGCTGCACAAGAACTCGCGCAGCGACGAGCGCAGTACCGCCCGGCCATCGCCTCGCCGCGAGTAGGGGGTAGGGCCCGCGCCCTTGAGTTGGATTTCCCAGCGCGAGCCATCCACAGCCGCCACCTGGCCCAGCGAAATGGCCCGGCCATCGCCAAGCTGCCCCGCCCAGTTGCCAAACTGGTGCCCGCCGTAGCGCGCCGCAAACGGCTTCATACTGCCCGTGACCAAGTTGCCGGCCAGCGCCGCTACGGCGGGGCCGCGCTCGGCGGGGCGGGCCAGGCCCAGAAAATCGCCTAGTTCGTCGGCCCAGGCCAGCAGGTGCGGATCGGCCACGGGCGTAGGGGCCACCCGCGAGTAGTGGTAGCCGGGCACTTGCCGCGAACCTCTGTTGCCGGATACTTCGCCGCGCAGCTCGTCTACAAACACGTTTTCAAACGCAGCCTGGTCAAGCTGCGGGGCATTGCTAGTACTCATAAGATAGGATAGTTAAGTCAGCGTAAGGGGGTAGGAAATGTCTTCTTAGGCCCCCTTGCAAACGAGCTTGGGAAGTTGCTCGTTCAATGAAAGTAGCCTTGGAAGCAGGCCAAAACTTTGCTAAAAACCGAAAAAGACCGTCATGCTGCGCTTGCCGAAACAGCTCTGCCATGCCCTTGGGTTAGTAACACAATGAAACGGTAGAGCTGCTTCGGCAAGCACAGCATGACGTTGATTTAGCATTCCTGCCGTTCTATAACCAGCTGCCTATAAGGCATTAGCTACTAAGTAGCGCCTGCATCTGGCGGGCGTTGTGCACGCCCACGCCGCCGATACCGTTGTTGAAATACAGGTACACGTGCTGCACGTGTTTCAGCGCTTTTACTTCGGCGGCAATGCGCGCCAGAAACTCGGGACTGTAGGACGACTTGTATAAGTCGGGCACGCCGTGAAAGCGATAGTACAGCACCGCGGTGTTGGCCACTACCTCGTCGGGCAGCTCTAGCGGCGGTGGGTAGCTCTGGCCTACGAAGGCAATGCCGTGGCGCGTGAGCAGGCGCTGCGGCTCGGCGGCCCACCAGCTTGGGTGGCGAAACTCGACCACGTTGGTAAAGGCGGGGTCGAGGCTCTCGACCAAGCGCTGGGCCAACTCGTCGGTGTATTCGGCTTTGGGCGGCAGCTGAAAAAGCACTGGCCCGAGCTTTTCGCGCAGCCCTTCGCGCACGGTGCCGTAAAAATCGGCCAGAATGGGCTGCGCCTCGGCGTTGAATTTCTTGTAATGCGTGACCTGGCGCGGGGCTTTTACGGCAAAGCGGTAGTCTGCCGGGCTTTGGTCGTACCAGGTTTCGAAGGCCTTGGGCGTCGGCATTCGGTAAAAGGTCACGTTCAGCTCCAGGCTATTGAACTGCGTGCAGTAGTAGGCCAGCCACTTGCGCGGCGGCAAGTCGGGCGGGTAAAACACACCTTTCCAATCGCGAAACGAGAAGCCGGAGCAGCCGATGTAGATAGCAGGAGGCATGGCAAAAGAAGTGGATTACTGCCCGGCCGCTACAGGTACCGCGGGCTCTACGGGCTGCTGCGACACCCGCGCCAGCACGTAGGCAAAGCCAGCCCCGACCAGCGCCAGCCCTACCCCCACCAGCGCGGGCGAAGTATAGCCGTAGCCCATGGCAATGGGCAACCCACCCAAAAATGCCCCCAACGCATTGCCCATGTTGAAGGCTGCTTGTGTGATGGAGGCGCCCAGCATCTCGGCGCCTTTCGACGACTGAATCATTAGAATTTGAATAGGTGCGGCCAGAGCCAGCGAGAAGCTGCCGGCCAAGAACGTGAGCCCTAGCGACAGCACCTGGTTGCCAGAGGCAAAGTAGATAGCTAGCAGCGTGCCGCCCATGGCCAGCAGCAGCGTGGTAGCGGCCGTGAGAGGCGAAAAGCGGTCGGCGAGCTTGCCGCCCACCACATTGCCCACAAACATGCCCAGCCCCACGAGCATCATAATGTAGGGCACGTAGAATGCGGGGAAGTGCGAAACCTCCGTCATGAGCGGGGCGATGTAGCTGACCCAGCAAAACATGCCGCCCGTGCCGATGGCCGTGAGCAGGATGATAAGCCAGGTTTCGAGGCGCTTAAACAAGGCCAGCTCGCTCTGCCAGTTGCCGGCTTGCTGCACGGGCAGAGCCGGCAAGAGGAAGTGAATGGCAGCCAGCGTGAGCAACCCTACCCCCCCTACGCCGCCCAGCGCGTAGCGCCACGAGTAGTGCTGGCCCAGGTAAGTGCCTAGCGGCACAGTGAGCAAGTTGGCAATGGTGAGGCCTGCAAACATGGTCGAAATGGCCTGCGCCTGCTTGCCCTTCTCGGCCAGCCGGCTCGCTACCACCGACCCCACTCCGAAGAAGGCGCCGTGCGGCAAACCAGCTAGCAGCCGGGTGCAAAACAGCACGGTATTATTGGGCGCGAAAGCCGAGAGCGTATTAAAGACCGTGAAGAGTACCATCAGAAGCACCAGCAGCCGCTTGGGCGCCAGGTTGCGCCCAAGCACTGTGAGCAGCGGCGCCCCAATGACAACCCCAAGCGCGTAGGCCGAAATAACGTAGCCTACCTCTGGAATGGTAACGCGAAAATCTTGGGAAATGCTGGGCAGCAGGCCCATCATCACAAATTCAGTAGTGCCAATGGCTAAGCCGCCCAAGGCGAGCGGCAATAATTTAGTATTCACTATAGGGTAAGGAATTGTGGAAAAGGAAATAGGCTGGCCGACCGCTGGGCCGAAGCCAGCACCACTACACTAGCGGGGCGCGGCGGTGCACAAAGCGCTGCTTCAACCAGATAAATGGCACGCCGAGGCCCACGATAAAGCCCCAGTCGGCGCCAAAGCGCTCCAGTCCTTCGAGGGCCAGGTCGAAGCGCCCCACCGCGGGCCCGGCCCCGATGAGCGCCGCCGCCGGAATGAAAGCCATGGCGATAAGCGGCCCCGCCTGAAAGCTGCGCCGGAAGGCAGCCAACGTCACCAAGCCCGCGAGGGCACCAGCTGCGCCTATCAGCAGTTCGGGTAGGCCGGGGTGCGCGAGGTGCTGCACTTCGGGGTTGGTGGCTAGGGCGTGCGCGCTACTGTCGCCGTGGGCTACCAGGGCGGCCATGGTGCCAGCGGCGGCTACTACTAGCACGGCGTAGCCTGCCAGCACCGACTGTAGCCCGTGCCACACCAGCCGCCAGCGCCGTAAGGCTAAGCCAAGCGGCACCTTGGTCATGGGGTCGAAGCCCGGCGCAATGACCGCGGAGGCGACAAAAGCCAGTGCCTGCGGCACGGGCTCGGCCACCAGCCCCAGCGCGCAGATGACGCCACCCAAGCCCATCAGCAGCAAATAATTGGTAGTGATGCGGCCCTGGTGGCGTAGGCCGCTTTCCATCTCTTCCCAAATGGCTTCGTCGCGGTCGTCGTCCACGGCGTGGTGGTCGGCGGGTGAGATGAAGCTGATGGCCTCGCTGGTCACGACGCTGAGCGCTTTGGCATCGGGCACGGCGGCCGCGGCGCGGCGCAGCACCTCATCGGCCCCGCGGTTGAGCACGTGCACGGTGAGCACGTCGCCGGCTGGCTTTTTGGAGGCGCCTAGCTGCACCGACAGCCCAATGACTTCGTCGAGCGCCACTAGCTCGCGCTGGAGGGCATCGGTGACGGCGGGCGGTACGGTAAGTTCGAGCGTGCGGTGCATCGTAGCAAAAAAAAGAAGCGCTACAAGCTGCAACGTGGGGCTACTTACGCAGGCTCGCGGCGGGCGTTGGCCCCAAAAAATAACCCGCAACGCGCTACCTGCTGGCCTAATGGCATTTAGCTACCTGATAAAGTGGAGCAAGAAAAAGAATGTCGGCTACCGGCTCAACCCCCTGGGTCGCAACCCCGTTGCTGAGAAAGCAAGCGACTGATTACCTGCCACCTACTTGCCCTCTGCAACTTCTATTTATCGCTGAGCTGGGCTATTACCGGCCGCTAGCCGGTTGGTAACGAGCCTTTCTGGCCTACCCTCTACCGCTGCCTGGCTGGCAGCTTTCCGCATTCGTATGAAAACAAGTGAAGCCGCCCTGTGGGGCCTGGTAGCCGGCGCCGCCGGAGTAGCCGCCATGACCCTGGCCGAAAAAGTGGAGCAGCATTTTACCCACCGGCCCGACTCGTACGTGCCCGCCCACACGCTAGCGCGCCTGCTCGGGCTGCCGCCCCGGCCCGATGCCCAGCGCCTGGGTTTGAACTGGACCATGCACTGGGGCACCGGCATTTTGGTGGGAGCCGCGCGCGGTGTGATGGCTGCCAAGGGCGGGCGTGGCGCAGTTGGCTCCTTCCTGTTTATGAACTTGCGGCTGCTGAACGACCAAGTCTTGGAGAATGCCACTGGCGCCGGTTCGCCACCCTGGACGTGGCCCCGCGATGAACAAGTTATCGACTTGGTGCACAAGGGTATTTACGCGTTCGTGACGGGCGCCCTGGCCGACCGGCTCGTGCCTGGGCCACCGCGCCCGCCCGTGCCCCGCCCCGGCTGGACGCTGGGCCAGCCAGCCTGATACATTCCGGCGCTTTGCGCAACAACCAGGCTGGCCCCTACCCCCCTCTTCTATGTTAACTACCTGCTGTTAGGCGGTAGGCAGTAGCGCGAACTTTGTAGTTCGCGTCCCCGCGCCGTTCGCGTTAGTCCTTATGGCGCGGGTAGCGCGAACTACAAAGTTCGCGCTACTGCCTACTGCGCAACGTCAGTTAACTAAGAAGGAATAAAGTGCGGGGCTGGTTGCCGCCGGCATCTCGCACAAAACCGCCTAAGCCGGGCGGAGAAAGAAGCTGCTCCCTACCCCCTTTGCCCAAGGTAATACCCATCCCTTACTTGATTATGCGCTACGCTACGCTTCGGCTAGTTGCCTTGGCCGCAGGGCTACTCGGGCTTTTTTGGCCCGCCATGGCCCAGACCGTAACTGGCCCCCGGGGCGAAGTTTTTGCCCGGCGCGTGGTGGCCCGGCAGCTCAGCGACCCCTGGGAACTGACCTATGGCCCCGACGGCTACCTGTGGGTGACCGAGGGCAAGGGCTACCGCGTGAGCCGCCTCGACCCCGCTACCGGCACCAAAACCGTGCTGCTCGACCTCAGCCCCGAGCGGCAGTTTCCGCGCTACGATAAGGTGCCCGACCAGGTAGATGGCGGCAAGCCCTGGCCCCAAGGCGGGCTAATGGGCATGGCGCTGCACCCGCAGCTGCTGCAAGGCCAGCCCTACGTGTATTTGGCGTATCTCTACCGCTTTGCCGGGGCCAACCAGCCGGGCAAAGGTGGGGCGCCCAACTACGGCGGCTTCTTTTTCACGACCCGCCTGGTGCGCTACGAGTACCAGCCGCAGGCCCAAAAGCTGGTGAACCCGGTGGTGCTCTGCGATACCATTCCGGGCAGCAGCGACCACAACGGCGGGCGGCTGCTCATTGCGCCGGTGGGTGGGCAAGACTACCTTTTTTACAGCATCGGCGACCTTGGAGCCGGGCAGTTTGACAACGGCGGGCGCTCCAACCACGCCCAACAGCCCACGCACTACGAGGGCAAAGTACTGCGCTTCAACCTGAAACCCGATGCCGACGCTAGCCCCACCGACCAGTGGTTGCCCAACGATAATCCCTTCGCCACCGCCGCCCGCCAAAACGCGGTGTGGACCTACGGCAACCGCAACCCGCAAGGCCTGGCCTACGCCGTAGTGGGCGGCGCCGGCCACCTGTATGAGAGCGAGCACGGCCCATTTTCTGACGACGAAATCAACGTGCTCGAAGCGGGCAAGAACTACGGGCACCCACTCATCATTGGCTACAACGATAATAATTATAACGGCCTAGCGGCTGGCGTGTCGGACCGCGCTTCGCTGCCAGGCCCGTGGCACACGACCTACCCCCTCATCGGCAGCGAAAACGCCAATGCGGCGGCCATCGGCGCCGCCACGTACCGCGACCCCATCAAGACGCTGTACCCAAACTCAAATGCGTTTTTGCGCGGCTTATTTGCCAAAAGCAGCACCAGCGACCACGGCCCCGAGTGGGCCTCCGAAGCGCCCAGCAGTTTGGCTGCATACACGGCCACCACTATTCCGGGCTGGCAAAACTCGCTGCTATTGCCTACGCTCAAGCATGGCAAGCTCATTCGGCTGCAACTGAATGCCGCCGGCACCGGCGTGGTGGGCGATACGCTAACGTACTTTAAGGCGCCCGTGCGCTACCGCGACCTGGCGCTCTCGCCCGATGGCCCCCGCATTTTCCTGGCTACCGACAGCGCGTCCGTTACCTCGGGCCCATCGAAGGAGGACCCGAAAGGTACCAGCTGCAAGGGCTGCATTCTGGAGTTTACTTACCAGCGCGGCGGGCAAGCAGGCCCCGCCCCGCGGCCGGCCACTGACCCGGCCAACGCGGGTAAGGCTCGCCGACCCAGCTCGCCGGCGGGCCGCCGACCCAAGCCTTAGCGCGGCAGCTATCGCGGGGTTCCTTCACCGACGGCGATGAGCGGGGCAAGCTCCGCTCCCTACCCCCCCTTCGCAGGCCAATTTGCGACGCGTATACTTGCTGCCATGACGACCGTTTTACTTGTACCCGGACTCGGCAACTCGGGGCCCCAGCACTGGCAAACGTTTTGGGCGCAGCGCTACCACTACCCTCGCGTGGAGCAGGCCGACTGGCAGCACCCAGTGGGGCCCACCTGGGTGCAGGCCCTCGACGACGCTATTGGGCAGGTGGCGGGGCCAGTGTTGCTGGTGGCCCACAGCCTGGGGTGCGCCACGGTGGCGCACTGGGCGCAGCAGTTTGGGGCGTCGGCAGTAGTGGGTGCGCTGCTGGTAGCCCCGGCCGATGTGGACCGGCCCGACTTTCCGGCTGAGGTAACGGGCTTTGCGCCCATGCCACTGCAGGCGCTGCCGTTTCCGAGTATCGTGGTGGCGTCTACCACCGACGAGTTTGTGAGCCTGCCCCAGGCCATGACCTTTGCGGCAGCCTGGGGCAGCGAGCTGGTGAATGTGGGCGCGCAGGGCCACCTCAATGCGGCGTCGGCCCTGGGCGACTGGCCCGCCGGCCACCACCTACTAGCTCGGCTTAGGTAGCTGCATGAGGAAATTATGGTAACCAGGTAATAGCTGAGCTAGCAGGCGCACCCCTACTCCCGCTGTCCACTTCATTTTGCGAAAGCGATGGGCAGACGGCCGCAAGTGCGCTGTTTTTTGTTGCTTAGCTCGCACACCTGCTTCACTTTTCCTTTTCTGACATTGCCTACCCCTCCCTCCAGGCGGAAAACGACGCGCTGCGGGAGGAACTCCGTCAGCTCCGCGCACAGCCTGCTCCAAGACGTGCTCTACAAAAAGGCGGACTGCCCTGCACGCCTACCTCACCAACCAGCTGAGCCTGCACGAGCTCAATGCCAAGGAAAAAGGCATTGAGCTTGTACTAGACTTGCCTAAGGAGCCCCGGTATGCGCGCCTGAACGCCGAAAAATTTGGGCGCGTGCTAGACAACCTGTTGAATAACGCCCTGAAGTTCACCCCCTGCGGCGGCACCATATACGCTGGGCGTTCGCGAGCGAGCCAGCCAGCTTCTGTTTGTGGTGCAAGACACGGGCATCGGCATTCCGGGCAAGCTACACGCGTAGCTGTTTAATAAGTTTAACCCGACTCGCCGCGCGGGCTTGCAGGGCGAAACCACCACGGGCCTGGGCCTTTTCATAGCCCGCCAGATAGTGGAGCTCCACGGCGGGGCCATTTGGCTGGAAAGCCAGGAGGGGGATGGCACCACCTTCTTTATCGAGCTGCCCTAGCACCGGGCCCTACCCCCTCACACAGTACCCATTCGGCACGCTTGCGAAGCCAAACAGTTGCTCCCCAGCTCGACGCAGCGTATTGATGATCAATAATTTGTTTTTTGGTGGCGCAGAGGGGGTAGGGCGCGGCACCAGTAGCCCGAAACACAGCGGTAGTATGAGCAGGCTGCTCTTGGGCGCGGCCGCGAGCCAAAAAAGCGAAGCGAATGGCGGCAACCCGGCAAAGCGTGACCGTCACGCCAAAAATAAATAAATCGCTAGGCAACTGATAGTTAGAAAAGCAACTCGTTTTTACGGTGGAGCTGCCTTTTTTATTCGCGCAAAACAGCCGCATTGCTTCCCCTAGCCTGCGTATGACTAAGCGAAGGGCAGTTACTGGCCTCCTGCAACGCAACCTTCTTGAGCTTGGCAAATTTCTGAAAATTAATTTTTTCGTCTTTTACCTGTCTTTCTCCTTTTCCAACTTCCGTGATACTTTGCCTCGACGAATTGGCCCTCGACCTGCCAATACCTAAGCGCCCTTTGGCCAACGACGCCGCTGCCACTCAGGAACTACTGGGAGGCAAGGTTGGGGAGATGAGCACGCTGCTGAACTACACGTTCCATTCGTTCAACTTCCGAGGCCGCAACCGCCTGCGCCCCTTCTACGCGCTTACGTCGGCCATTGCAGCCGAGGAACACTCGCACATTGAGGCCGTAAGCTACGCCATCAACCTGTTGCTGACGGGTGTGACGGAGCGCGGCACCGACTCCAAGCCCAGTCCCTTATCGGACGCCGTGAATGCCCGCAACCCATACCACTTCCTGGCCAGCAGCCAGACGGCGGTGCCCTTCGACTCGATGGGCAACCCCTGGACCGGCTGGCACGTGAACTCGTCGGGCAACTTGCGCCTTGACTTGCTGCACAACTTCTTCCTGGAGTGCGGCGCACGGGCCAATAAAATCCGGGCTTACGAAATAGTGACTGCCCCCTGGGCTTGCACCATGATTGGCTGTGCAGGGCGCCAGCAAGGGCGGGCCCTACCCCGTGCTCGAAGAGGAGCCGCAGTTCAGCTCGCCCGGCAAGGTAGACTTCGACCCCGAAATATTCAAGGACATTGCCAAGAAGCTCGGCCTCTCCGACGAGTGAAAGCAGCGCCACGGCTAGGCACCTAGCTTTTCTTATTTGTTACTGCTGGGGTAGGGGCGACTTACTGAGGCCCCTACCCCGGCTACTTAGGGGCAATTTGCTTGCCTTTCCATCTTACAGCACCTACTAGTATGCTCGCCATGAATTACCGGGGCCCTTACCGGGTCCGCGTTGCCAACAAGCCCCATCCCGAAATTTTGCATCCGCAAGATGCCATTGTGCGTGTGACGCGCTCCTGCATCTGCGGCTCCGACTTGCACCTCTACCACGGCTTGGTGCCCGACACACGCGTGGGCTCCACGTTTGGCCACGAGTTTGTGGGCATTGTGGAAGAAATCGGCCCCGACGTCACCAAGATTAAAGTAGGTGACCAAGTGCTGGTGCCTTTCAATATTGCCTGCGGCGAGTGCGTATTTTGCAAGCAAGAGCTGTATGGCAACTGCCACGAATCGAACGCGCAGGCCACGGCCGTGGGCGCCATCTTCGGCTACTCGCACACCGCGGGCGGCTACGACGGCGGCCAGGCTGAGTATGCTCGCGTGCCCTACGCCAACGTAGGCCCCACGGTCATTCCGGCCGACATGGACCCTGACGATGCCGTGCTGCTCACCGACGTGGTGCCCACCGGCTACCAAGCCGCCGAGATGGCTGGTATTCAGACCGGCGACACAGTCGTGATTTTTGGCGCCGGCCCAGTCGGCATTATGGCGGCTAAGTGCGCCTGGCTTTTCGGGGCTGGCCGCGTTATCGTGATTGACCACGTCGAGTACCGCCTCGAATTTGTGCGCAACTACGCGCAGTGCGAAGCCTACAACTTCGAATCGCTCGAAGACCCGGTGCTCTTCATCAAGAAAACAACCGGCTGGCTTGGCGCCGACGTGTGCATCGACGCTGTGGGCGGCGACGCCGCGGGCAGCGCCATGCAAACCCTCACCGGCCGCAAGCTGCTGCTGCAAGCTGGCTCGGCTACGGCCCTGCACTGGGCCATCAATGCAGTGAAGAAAGGCGGCATTGTGTCGGTAGTGGGCGTATATGGCCCCACCGACAACCTGGTGCCCATCGGCAACATGATGAACAAAGGCCTGACCATGCGCGGCAACCAAACGTCGGTGAAGCGCCTGCTGCCACGCCTCATCGAGCACGTGCAGGCTGGCCGCCTCAGCCCCAAGGACATCATTACGCACCGCGTGCCGCTAGAGGAAGCTGCCGACGCCTACCACATTTTTTCGGCGAAGCTGGACAACTGCATCAAAACGGTCCTCATCCCTTCACCTGCTAAGTTCTAAGCCTCCGTATGGAAAAGACCGCGCAAGATTTTGCCCACATCAAGGGCTGGGGCGTCGACGCCGACCCCAAAAACGACCCTACCTACCCCTACAAGCACCGCACCAACGGCGAGCACGCCGGCTACATTCGGCCCAATATTCCGCAGCAGCCCATCACGGTGGAAGTGCTGCACTCGAATGAGCGCCCCAATGTGACGGCCGTATTTGGCGCAGCTCAGCCGCCGTCTGGTCTCAGCGGCGTCATTCGGCGCTACGCTTTCAAGTTTAGCGAGAACGAATACGGCCACTGGCTGCCCCTGCTGCTGGCCGACCGCGTGAACGTAGTAGAAGGTATCTTGGACGACTTGGCGCACGGCCATTTCCCCAACATCTTCGCTGAAAAAGGTGGCAAGTCGGACTGGAAATTTAACCGCAAAAGCCAGCTCACCAAAGCTGCTATCGGCGCGGCGCTGGGCGTGGCTACCGTGCTGCTGCTAACGCGCAAAAAAGGAAAGTCGAAAAAGCACTAGCGTCCGAGCCGAGCCGCATCGGCTCCGGCGAATGCTAGGTTCCATGCTTTCAAAGCCAACCTATTTGCTACCCCCCCTTTGCTATGCGTATGCACGGCAAAAGGAGGTAGCAAATAGGTTGGCTTTTTTACCCAAACATTTGTTTGCCCTGCCCCCGAGCTGGTGGCGCTGGCAGCCTCATCATGTGGTCTTTTTACGTATGAAAACCCTGGATTTGAATCCGCTCGTAGAGCAATTTTTGCAGCATAAGCTTACCCTGGCGCTGGCCGAAAGCTGCACCTGTGGCCTGGTAGCGGCGCAGCTAGCGCCGGCTACGGGCGTGAGCGAGGTGCTGCTGGGCTCGGTGGTCACGTACCACGTAGAAGCCAAGCAAAAGCTGCTGGGCGTGAAGAAGGAAACCCTGGCCACCTACTCGGCCGAAAGCCAACAAACGACCAACGAAATGGCGCTGGGCCTGCACCGCCACCTGCCCGCAGCCGATGTGTGCGTGGCCGTAACTGGGCTGTGCGGCCCCGGCGCATCGGCCACGCCCGACAAGCCCATCGGCACGGTGTTCGTCACGGTGCTGCTCGACGACCACGCCCATGAGTATCGCACGCAGTTTGAAGGCGCAGCCGACGCCGTGCGCACCCAGGCGGCCCAGTTTATTTACGATAAGTTAGCCGAGTTGCTGGTGCGTCGGCAGGATCTGGCGGGCAGCCCGGCCTTACCTGGCAAAGCCCGACGGCCCAGCCCGACTGCCTAGCTGGCAAGTAGCTCGTTAGCTGTTGGGCAGGCTTCGGCAGGCACCCAAAAACTGCGCTAGCGTGCAACCCAGGCGGTTTAGCCACGTTATTTGGGGGCGTTGGGCACCAGGTGTGGAAGAGCATAAAGCCAATCGACCACTGCTGGTGCTTGTTCACTCAGCTTGTAGTCGCCATGCTGCCTCCATCCGTCGCGCCACTCCTGGAGAAAGAATTATCTGTACGTGCCCGCGAGGACCTAGCCTTGGTGCAAGCCGCGCTAGCGGGCCAGGCAAAGGCCTACGAAACCCTGTGGCGGCACTACCACAAACCCGTGTTTTTTTTGGTGCGCAGGATGGTGCCAAACACGAACGATGCCGAAGACCTGACGTTGGAAGCCTTTGCCAAAGCCTTTCGGCACTTGCCCACCTACACGCCGGCATTTGCCTTTAGCACGTGGTTGTTTCGCATTGCCACCAACGCCACCATTGATTTCCTACGGCGCAGCAGATTGGCTACTTTGCCGCTGCCACCCGAGCCCACCCACTACCTGCCCGATGCCGACCAACCGGCGCACGAAGCCGCCGACCAAGGGCCCGACCCGCTCGAAGCCTGCATTCGGCAGCAGCGCCAGGAGTGGGTGCACGAGGTAGTAAGCCAGCTGCCCCCAAAGTATGCGGCGCCCGTGCGGCTGCGCTACTTTGAAGAGCGCAGCTACGAGGAGATAGCCGCCGAGCTGCACCTACCGCTGGGCACGGTAAAAGCCTTTTTGCACAAGTCGCGCGAGCTGCTGCTGGTCCTGCTCAAAGAAAGCCAGCACACGCGTTAGGCCCTTTTCGGCCAGTTTTGCTTGATCGGCTTCAGTAGCGCTCTTGCCTTAGGTGAGCCATTGCTCTGCGCACCTAGCACGAGCCAACGGGTTGGTAATTCCTACCCCCCAATTGCAGGAAAATTCTATAAAGTTTTTCAAGCCGGCCCTAGTGGCCGGCTTTTTTGTACCTTCCGCCCCGTATGGCTACTCCTGTTACTACTGCTTCGGCGGCTACTACTGCTGCTCCATCTCGCTCCTACGCCGGGCCGATGGTGCTCATGACCTGCTTGTTTTTCCTGTTTGGGGCGGTCACCAATTTCAACGACGTGCTCATGCCTTACCTCAAGGACGTGTGCCAGCTCACTGATTTTCAGTCGACGGCCGTGCAGTCGGCTTTTTTTGGGGCGTACTTTCTGATGTCGCTGCCGGCGGGGCTGGTGCTCAAGAAGCTGGGCTACCAGCGCGGCATTGTGACAGGGCTGCTCGTGATGGCGGGCGGGGCGCTGCTGTTCATTCCGGCGGCCAACTCGCGCGAGTTCGGGTTGTTTCTCACGGCCTTGGCGGTGTTGGGGGCGGGCATTACGCTGCTGCAAGTGGCGGCCAACCCCTACGTGAGCGTGCTGGGGCCGGCGCGCGGCGCGGCAGCGCGAGTGAGCGTGGTGGGCGTGGCCAATAACTTCGGCGGCAGCCTTTCGCCGCTAGTGGGGGCGCTCGTGCTGTTTGGTGGCTCGGTGGCGCTCAAGGCGCGGCTGGCGGCCCTACCGCTGGCCGAGCGCCTAAGCCAGGAATCGCAGCTCGTGAAAGCACCGTATCTGGGGCTAGCCGCGTTTCTGGTGGTGCTGGCAGCTGTGTTCTTTTTCCTGAAACTACCTGATATTGACAGCATCCCGGATGAGCAGGCCGAGGAGGCCCGGCCGCTAGCGGCGGCGCGCAGCTCAGCGCTCAGCTTTCCGCATTTGGTGCTGGGCATTGGGGCCATTTTTATGTACGTGGGCGTCGAAGTGGGCCTCGGGTCCTTCCTCATTCGCTACGGCGAGAGCCAGGGCATTACGCAGCTTTCGGGCTTCACCCAGAGCTTGGTGCGTGGCCTGAACGTGGCCACCAACTTTGCAGGGGCGCTATTTGGGCAGAGCCCGGCGCCAATTGATACCACGGCCGGCTTTACCAAGGCGGTGGGCGCGGTGCTGGTGTCGTCATACTGGTTTGGCTCGCTGCTAGGGCGGGTGGTGGGCATTCCGCTGTTGCTGCGGTTTCACAACCGGGCGCTGCTGGTGGCGGTGTGCGCGGCGGGCGTGGCACTGGTGGGCGCCTCGGTGCTGAGCCAGGGCGAAACGGCGCTGTGGCTGGTGGTGCTCTGCGGACTCTGCAACTCGATTATGTGGCCGGTTATCTTTCCGCTGGCCATCACAGGCCTGGGCAGTTTTACCAAGCAAGGCTCGTCGTACCTGATTATGGCCATCGTGGGCGGGGCGCTGCTGCCGCCACTCATGGGCTTTTTGGCCACGCACGGTGGCGGGCTGCGCGTAGCTATGGTGGTGCCGGCG